>Ga0102944_1002730_pt1 | contig 10096 bp, 8 predicted proteins | sample SalPonD_shore_MG_FD_78172 | JGI IMG/M metagenome (GOLD analysis project Ga0102944, IMG submission 78172) | Salt pond soil microbial communities from South San Francisco under conditions of wetland restoration - Salt Pond MetaG... | ecosystem: Environmental > Aquatic > Marine > Intertidal zone >... | reverse complement strand
TGCGCTCCTTGCCCACGTAGATGCGCTCGGCGTCCCGCCGCGCCAGATCCACGATGGCCGGCGCCACCAGCCGGTCGTGGACCCCCACCTCCGCCTGCTGCATCAGGCGCAGGGCGCGAAAGGTGAGCAGATCGGGATCCCCCGGCCCGGCCCCCACCAGGTAGACCTCGCCGGTGGGCGCACCCTGGCCCGCGTGGTCCGCGAGCGCATGATCCAGCTGGGCCCGGGCTTCGCCGTCGCGGCCGGCGAAGACCATCTCGGCCAGGGGACCATTCAGCATGTCCTCCCAGAAACGCCGGCGCTGCTCGCCGTCGGGAAGGCGCCGCTTGACGGCGGCCCGATAGGACTCGGCCAGGGACGCCAATCGCCCGTAGGCGGATGGAATGAGCGTCTCCAGGCGGGCGCGCAGAAGCCGCCCCAGCACCGGCGCCTTGCCCCCGGTGGACACTGCCACCATCACCGGCGAGCGGTCCAGGATCGACGGCATGATGCAGGTGCACAGGGACGGATTGTCCACCACGTTCACCGGGATCCGCCGGGCGCGGGCCTCTTCGGAGACCTGACGGTTCACGGCCTCCCGGTCCGTGGCCGCCACCACCAGCACCGGCGCGTCCAGGTCTTCGGGCCGGAATTCCCGCTGCACATGCCCGATCCGGCCCCGGGCGGCTTCCTCGGCCAGGGCCGCGCACAGGACCGGAGCCACCACCGTGACCGCAGCGCCGGCCTGCTCGAGGAGGCGAACCTTGCGGGCGGCCACCGCCCCGCCGCCCACCACCAGGCAGGGCTGGTCATTAAGGTTATGAAATAGAGGCAGATAGTCCATAGCGGTTCTCTGGCTTGATAGCCTACTTGAGCACACCTGAACCGGAAGAGGTATACCCTAAATGTGATATTCCACCCGGATCCGCGCCCGGGGTGGCGGGCAGAAGCGGGCCGTCGGGGCCATGCCCGATACCCCGACGAATCCATGGACTTTGGGCCGGGCGCGGCTACTCTTTTCAATATGTTGGACCGGTCGCGGTCAGGCAGCGCCCCGCCGGGGCTGAGGGCGGCTGCCGGCTGACTCGGGGCATGGACGGCGCCGCCGGGCACGAGCAGCCGACCGCACGGGCAGCGCACGCCACTGTACCGAACGGGAGGGAACAACAATGGCCAAGGATACCCTGACAGTCTCTTCGCGATGGCTGGCACTGACGTTCACCCTGCTGCTGACGACGCTGGTGGGGCAGTGGCCGGCCGCAGCGGCCGGGCAGTCGAACGTCCAGCCTTCCCCCGTCAAGTTCCGGGCCTCCTTCGGCTCCCTGAGCTTTCCGGCGAAGTTTCCGGACGGCACGACCCTGACCATCACTCAGTGGAGCCATTTCGTTCCACAGTACGACAAGTGGTTCGATCAATACGCCCGGCAGTGGGGCAAGGCCAACAACGTCCAGGTCACCGTCAATCACATCAACATCGCCAGCCTCGGCTCTTCCCTGTCTTCGGCGATGGCCGCCAAGCACGGCTCCACGCTCTACGAGATGATTGCGCCGCCGTCGGCCTTCATCGACGGCCTGCAGCCCCTCAACGACGTCAACGAAGCGGCCGCAAAGGCCTTCGGCAAGCGTGTTCCCGTGTGCCGGCATTCCAGCTACCTGCCCGCCAAGGACATGTGGTACGGGTTCTGCCATGGCTGGGTCCCCGATCCGGGTGACTACCGGGTATCCCTGTGGAAGAAGGCCGGATTTCCCCATGGTCCGGTCAGCTACGAGGATCTGCTGACCGGCGGGGCCAAGGTCTACCAGCACAGCGGCATACCGGTGGGCGTGGGCATGTCGCCGGAACTGGATTCCGAATTCTATGCCCGCTCCCTGATCTGGTCGTTCGGGGGCGCCATCCAGAACAAACACGGCAAGGTGGTTTTCGACTCCCCCCAGGTGGTGAAGGCCGTGGAGTATCAGAAGCAGCTGTTCCAGAAGGCCATGACTCCGGAAGTCTTCGCCTGGAACCCGGCCTCCAACAACCAGGTCTACATCGCCGGTCAGTCCTCCTACATCCAGAATTCCATCTCCTTCTACCGCAGCGCCCAGGAGGTCCACCCGGACGTGGCCGACGACACCGGATTCCGTCCCGGACTGAAAGGCCCCGACGGCAAGGTGCGCCAGACGGCTCATGTCTACTTCATCTATGTGATGCCGGACTACGTCACCGATCCCACGCGAAAACAGGCCGCCAAGAAGTTCCTGCTGGGCCTGGAAGCGAACTACAGCAATGCCACCTACAACAGCAAGCTGTACAACTTCCCCGCATTCACCAGCCAGGTGCCCCAGCTGTTCGAGAAGGGGGGGTGGCTCAATCACGATCCTTTCGGCTCCAAGCCCGCCGACAAGCTCGAGGTGCTGCGCCATGCCGCCGACTGGACCGGCTGGCTGGGCTATCCGGGCTACGCCAACCCGGCCATCGGCGAGATCTACCAGGAACACCTGATATCCGCCATGATGGCCTCCGTGGCGCGGGGCGAGGAAAGTCCCCGGGAGGCGGTCAAGAAGACCGCCGATCAGATGAAGCAGATCTTCCAGAAGTGGCGGGCCAAGGGCTATCTGGAAACCGGTTCCCGGTGACACAGCCCGTCCTTGAGCCCGTCCCCGCGGAGTCGTCGCACCGGGAGAACCGATGGCCGTCCTGAAAATCCGTGATCTGAAACGGCATTACGGCAAGGTGACCGCGGTCGATGGCGTCGACCTGGAGACGCAGGAAGGAGAGATGCTGGCCATTCTCGGGCCCTCCGGGTCCGGGAAGACCACATTGATGCGCATGCTCGCCGGATTGGAACAGCCCAGCGCGGGGGACATCACCCTGGACGGGCGTTCGGTGGTCGGCATCCCGCCCCGCAAGCGCAACGTGGCCATGGTATTCCAGAGCTATGCCCTGTACCCCCACATGTCCGTGCACGAGAACATCCTGTTCCCGCTGAAATCCCACAAGGTGCCGCGGGCGCACTGGGCGGAGAAGGTGGACTGGGCCGTCGACACCCTGGGCATCCGCCACCTCCTGGAACGGCGCCCTGATCGGCTCTCCGGCGGGGAGAAACAGCGGGTGGCCCTGGCCCGGGCGCTGGTCCGGGACCCGGAGCTGTTCCTGTTCGACGAACCCCTGAGCGCCCTGGACGCCCAGGTACGCAACATCGCCCGGGCGGAGCTGCGCGATCTTCATGCGCGCACGCGCATCACCACCCTGTACGTCACCCATGACCAGGTGGAGGCCCTGGGGCTGGGAGACCGTATCGCCGTGATGAACGGCGGCAGGGTGCGCCAGCTCGGCACACCCGAAGCGCTCTACTTCGATCCGGCGGACCTGTTCGTCGCCAGCTTCATCGGCAATCCGCCCATGAACCTGCTGCACCGGGGCGAGACGGTGCTGGGGATCCGGGCCGAGCACTTCGTGCCCCGGGAGCAGGCCCGGGAGCCGCAGACGGCCCTCACCTTCCGCATCCGCATCGATCAGCTGGAATTCCTGGGCTCCGAATGGCTGGCCTACGGCTTCGACGAGGCCGGCAACGACGAGAGCCGGCTGGTGGTGCGTCTGCCCCAGTCCCGGGGCGATCAGGTCCGCGCCGGGCAAGTCCACGAGTTCCTGGTGGCCCGACAGCACGTGAAAGCGTTCGACGCCCATACCGGACAGCGCCGGGCGGACACCGGGCTGGCGGAGACGGCCCATGGCTGACGGGGCGGCCGCGGGCAACGACGCCCTGGTGGATCGCCCCGGCATGCTCGGGGTGCTGATGCTGGCACCGGCGGTCATCTACATCGCCGCCTTCGTGGGCATACCGTTCGTGCTGGCGATCCTGCTGAGCTTTTCCAGCGCCACTACCGGCAACCCCAGCATCCATGGTTTCGTCGGCCTGGACAACTTCATCCAGGTGGTCCGCGAACCCCAGTTTGTGACCGCCCTGGTGAACAGCGTCATCGTCACCTTCGGGACCCTGGCGCTGCTGTTGGTGCTGGCGACCCTGGAATCGGAGCTGCTCGCCCGGGCGTTCCGGGGCAAACGCCTGGTGCAGACGCTGCTGATTCTGCCCTGGGCCATGCCGGCTTCCCTGGCGGCCATCAGCTGGCTGTGGCTGCTGGACTCCCAGTTCAGCCCCCTGGACTGGATCTTCAGGCAGGCGGGGATACTGGGACCGGGGGGCCTCTTCGGGCCGGCCAGGCACTTCTACTACCTGGGACGCACGGATCTGGCCATCGCCTCGGTGGTGGTAATCAACGTCTGGCGCATGCTGCCCCTGGCCACGCTCATCGTGCTGGCAGGCCGACTGTCCATACCCCGGGATCTGTTCGATCAGGCGGCCATCGACGGCGCCGGTTTCTTCCGGACGCTGTTCCGCATCACCGTCCCGGCCCTCATGCCGGTGCTGCTGGTGGCGGTGCTGTTCACCGGTCTGCTGGTGTTCGGCGACATGGCGGTGGTGGCCCTGACCACCCACGGAGGCCCGGGGCACTCCAGTCAGATCATCCCCTACTGGGCCTACCTCAAGGGCATCGAGAGCGGCGATCTCAGCGGCGGTGCAGCCGTGGCCCTGTTCATGCTCCCCGCCCTGCTGGTGGTATCGGTGCTGACCCTGCGGTTCGCCTACCGGTCCCAGGAGGCGTGAGCCATGGGCGCCGTCCGCGCAGCGGGATTCTACGCCACCCTGTTCCTGTTGAGCCTGTTCGCCGTATTCCCGGCACTCTGGGCGGTCATCACCATCTTCAAGAAGAGTGCGGACCTGTACAACGCCCGGTCGAACCCCTTCCTCTATCATCCGGGCCCCACCCTCAAGCACGCCCTGTACCTGTTCCAGCACACCCAGTTCCCGGTCTTCGCCCTCAACTCGCTGGTCATCGGGGCCTGCGTGGTCGCCATCACCCTGGTGCTGGCCGTCCCGGCCGCCTATGCCCTGGCGCGGCTCACCGGGCACTGGGGCGAGCGCTCCGGCATGGCCATCTTCCTGGTCTATCTGGTGCCCCCGACCCTGCTGTTCATCCCCCTGTACCAGATGGTGACCCTCCTGGGTCTGGCCAATACCATCTGGGCCCTGGTGCTGGTGTACCCCACCATCACCGTGCCGTTCTGCACCTGGCTGCTGCTGGGCTTCTTCAAGTCCATCCCGCGGGATCTGGACGAAGCGGCCATGATCGACGGCTGCAGCCGCTTTACGGCCTTCTGGAAAGTGGCCCTGCCCCAGGCCCTGCCGGGGATAGGCGCCTGCGTGGTGTTCGCCTTCTCCCTGCAGCTCAGCGACTACATCTATGCCGCGACCTTCGTCACCTCCACCGGCGCCATGACCATCAGCTTCGGCGTCCCCACCGCCCTGATACGCGGGGATGTCTTCTTCTGGCAGTCCCTGATGGCGGCCAACGTGGTGGTGGCGATTCCCCTGACCCTCGGTTACGGGCTGCTGTTCGACAAGCTGGTGATGGGCTTTCAGAGCGCCGAGGCGGGTTGAGCAATGCGAAGGAAAAGCGTTGTGCGGAAGAGTTCCGCACCCGACGCGGCCCTGGATCTGCGCCCGCCGCCTTCGGCGGCGCGTCGAACCAGCCGTTTGAGGTCGGAGGTTCGAATCCAGTGTGTCGCATAAAAACAGAAGGCCCACCACAAGGGTGGGCCTTCTGTTTTTATATGGCGCGCCTGGGTGAGGCGCGTGTCTGACGCGAAGCATTGCTTCGCACGCGCCGAACGCCCGCAGGCTCTGCCTGCGGGCCGGGCAGGATATCCTGGCGCCGCCGCCATCGGCGGCGGCCACAGCCCTTCCGGGCGCAGAACGAAAAAGCCCGCGTCCGAAAACGCGGGCTTTGTAGTGGCGCGCCCGGAAGGATTCGAACCTCCGACCACCTGGTTCGTAGCCACCCCGGCGCTCCTAACTTATTGATCCATATAGGCCAAGGACGCCGCCCGTTGCCCTAAAATGTCGGACTATGCACAACCGCGCCGCACTGATGTCGGAAAAGTGTCGGAAAATGGGATCAACCGAAACGAAATCCAAACAATCCCCCTGTCTCGGTTTCATCTGAAAGCCTAACCGGAAGGACCACTTCTTCGGGATCAATATTATCCGGCAGCGGCAACCGGTCAAATACATCGGAATTCATTGCAACGATGTACTGAAGCCCCTTCTCTTGTGTGGCCTCAAGCCCCAGCCTCAATGCACCAGCGATTTGCCGTTCGTCCACACCATCGAACAGATGGCTGTCATGAAAGAGAAAGCCCGGACCGCGTTTCTTCGCTGCATTGATCTTTAACAAAGCTAGATCGAGGCAAAAAATCTCCATGCTGGAAATGCCACCACCTCGGTCCCCCTCAATAGATACCTTAAACTCGGGCCCCTGATCTGTCGCATCTATCTTAAACCTTCCTTCACGATCATCGTAGAGCTGAGAAATAGCATCCGTCACAAGAAGGATCGCTTCATCGAGGATCTCTTTCCTTTGTTGATAGTCCTCCTGAAGGCGACGTTTGAGATTGCTTCGATCGATTTCGAGTTGTGTTTTCTCACCTTCCAACAACTCGGCCGCTTTGAAGCGCTCACGAAGACTCGCAGCTTCGGATTCAAGTTCGGCAAGCTCTTTCTGTAGATCGATAAAGTCTTCGAGCGCCCCGCGGCTCTCCAGTGTCTCCAAAATATTACTTCGCTCAGTGTCGAGCGCCTTGACCTTTTTATCGTTTTCCGAGATACGGGCGCGAACGCTGGTTACTTCGCGTTCAAGATGTAAGGAGCGATTTTGAATCACCGAATCATAGAAGCTACGCACTTCATCGAGGCGACGAAGGGCTACATCCGGTAGTTCAATACCCACCGCAGCGTATACTTCCTCCAGCTGCGAGAGATCGGGCGGTGTTTCTTTGGCAAGTGCTGATTCGAGATGATTCAGTGTTTCCCGTAGACTTACAGTTTCTCGGCCCAATGCTTGCATTTGGGTTTTAGCGCGCGCGGCTCGTTCGGACAAATCCCGGTATGAATCGAGAACTTGGAAATCTGCAAGTTGCGCGCGCCGTTGCGCTGCCTTCTTTTCTGCCACAGTAACCTGCGATCGCAGCTCGGCCGCAGTGCCAATCATTTCACCAAGAGCCCCGCCTTGAGCAGCTTTCTTAAGCTCCTCAAGCGTTTTTTCTTTCGCTCGGACCTGCTGGAATTCGTAGGATATTTGCCAGTCTAAGCCTAGCAAATAAGACAAGTTTTCCTGCCAATCCCAACGCTGCTGCTTTTCAGCCTGGCGCTCAGGACTTATAAAGCCGCCAGCATTTTGCCGACGGATAAAATAAGAAATCATTGAGCGGAATGTTGGCGTCCCTGATTTCTCATAGATTGTACCTTCCGCGTTCGCGGGTAACCCGAAAATCAACTCCCCCAGTATTGCTCGCCATTTCGTATTTGGAATATATGGCCGCTCACTTTCCTTATCCGTTTTTATGGGATAATCATTTTGGTTCTCCAGGTCGTTCAGGACAAATATCTTTGAGGGCTGCGCGCCCCCTCGTTGAACCGAGAAAAACGTGTCGCCAAACATGAAGTCCGCTCGGAACGTATGGTCAATGAGTGCTTCTGCACGGAATAGGCTTGATGGTTTGCAATCCGCGCCGAGTAGAAAATGGATGATCTCTACCAAACTTGTTTTTCCGGCGCTATTGCGCGTTTGCTTGTCCGTCGCCTCCGGCTGACGGTCCGAAAGGAGCACATTGAGACCATCATGGAACTCGATGCGCTTGAAAGTTGGTAGCGAGCTATCGACATTTAAGATCATAGCCCTTCTCCGATACTTATTAAGCCATGTTCGTAATCTATTGCACCTATTGCATACAAGAAACTTAGCGACAAGATAAACCAGTCATAAGACAATGGCGATTCCTGGGACGAGCGCCGCACTTGGACCTGTTCCCAAAGCTCAGAAACCGTATATTCAGTTTCGACTACAGTAAGAATTTCCCCGCCAATCCCGATTAGGGAACGATCATGTTTAAGATGTTTTCCCGGTAAAATCATTCTCCCGCAACCGTAGTTACATTTTCGAAAATGTCGCAGCTTTCGAAAAGGTGTGCAAGCAAAGCTTGCGCGGCCACCTGGCGCTCAGGGGAGACTGTCCCTGCGCCGGTAACATACTCATAGAGTTGGGTCATGATCGATCCTGGAGGCAAGTGTTGCGCCTTGAGATATTGGTATCTATCGCTAAAGAGGCGAGCGAGCCGTTCGCCGGTGAGCGGTTCCGGGTGATGGTCCAGATAGGACGCTACGAGATGGGCGTTTTGCCAGCCAGCAACAATTAGGGAACGCCAGTGCCCGGGCAAATCGTTCTTGTCGAGCTTGTCGGGAGGTACAGGCTGGATAGGTGTTTCTGTTACCGTCGCAGATGAAGCCTGCTGCGCGACGGCACTGACAAGATCGCGGAGTTCCTCCGCCTGAAAGTTGCGAAAATCATCATTTGTAGCCACAGGTCCCAAGAGACTTTCGACTTGACTATCGCTTAGTTTTTCAATGCGTTCTTCAAATCCCTCCCGCCCAATAAGTCCAAATTTCACATCGGGGTTCTCGGCTTCAAGCGCTTTGAGGGTTTCCACGGCGTCAACAGGTAAACCGTCTACCAGATTGTGGACCATATGCCACTCCTTCATGATCGACGGCAGTTTATCTTTCGCTTTCTGGAAATCCTCTTTCATTTTCCCGATAAGATATGACACCTTCCCACTGTCGCCATTGAGCGCGCCGTAGCATTGGAAAACCTGACCGGTTGACTGGAGGTAGCCATCGCATCCTTTGTCTCCCTTGCTGCCGAAGGGACGCACCCGTACGAAGTCATCGCCGTGGCATTTCTCCATAACGTCAGAGAAAAAGTCTTGGAAAGCATCCCCATTTACTTTGCGGAGCTTCAATTCGAGTGAAATTTTCCGCCAGTATTCCTGCGTATAATCCATGGTGCGTTTCCGTGGCGATAATCTGATATCAATGACCTGACTTATGCGGATTTATTCGGTCTATATGAATATATAAAACAATACCTTACGAAAAGTGACCGTATATATCAAGCAACGGCGTTCCGAATAGGTGGCAAATGTGTGTGCATTTTGTAGACACGAGCCCTCCGGCAGAGAGTAGAGATGGCACGAAGGAAAACCGGGAACTCCATCGAGCAATATGCTTTTCTCGCCATTCGGATCGAAACCTATTCGGCCGACATAAGCGCCAGAATAAATCACAAGGCGCGTGATAAACGCTACCGGGACGATGACGTGTGCATCTATGATTACGGCTCCCGTTTTGAAATCGAAGGTGTCTGCACCTATCCCAATGAGCGTGCCGGCGACAAATATCACATCACCGTCTATGGACGGCAGCCGGGCGAACGCGATCTGGAGGCCACTCTGTCCGACTATGCCGTACGGGATGAAGAGGGCGCGCGAAAATACCGGAAGGTGCGCGGCCAGTATATCCCCGTTTATCAAGACCCATATGGACTTGGACTGCTCCAAAAGGAGCGCGGCGGGAAAACCTGGCACGGTTGGCTTTCGATACCAGAGCAAATCGCTACCCAGATGCTGACCCTATTGACGACGGTGCGCCCGCTCTACATGGATATTCATGAGCGCAAGTTCGGGCGCACGCGCTGGATCAACGGCTTTGGGCTCCAGACGACCGATCCGGCTGAGGATTAGTCCTATCGTCAATTTCGCCGAGGCGCTCCAGCCGCCAGTCCAAGCACCACGAAAAACACGCCCGCGCCAGCTTCACATTGGGATCATCGGGATCGTGCTGGTCCGCCCGGGCCAGATCCCGGCGGATTTCTTCCACTTCCTGCCTGAGCTGCTCCATTTCTGTCATGGCTCGACCTCCCTGTCGAAAAAACCTGAGTGTAAAACGCCCGGCCTAAAACCACAAAGTCCGCGGGTTAATTGACGGCCTGCAAACAGGCGGGCTAACGCCCGCGGTCCGGATCGCGGCCCCTGGGCTTTTTCGGGCCGTAGCGGCGAACCTTGCGCCGGGGGGCAGGCTTGCCCTCCTGCGCGCTGCTCTCGCCGTCTCCGCCGCCATCCTCGCCCCTGTCCTCGGGCTCGGTGCCGTCCCGGCCGGAGCCGGCCCGGCCGAATTCCCGGC
>Ga0102944_1002726_pt1 | contig 10104 bp, 7 predicted proteins | sample SalPonD_shore_MG_FD_78172 | JGI IMG/M metagenome (GOLD analysis project Ga0102944, IMG submission 78172) | Salt pond soil microbial communities from South San Francisco under conditions of wetland restoration - Salt Pond MetaG... | ecosystem: Environmental > Aquatic > Marine > Intertidal zone >... | reverse complement strand
GGGCCCGCGGTTACCGAAACCGAGACCGGTTCAAAACCGCTATCCTGTTTCATTGTGGTGGCCTGTCGTTAATGCCTGAAAAATACCAAATGGGGACCCACCACAACAGGTGAAGACCCATTTATTTGTTTCACCGCCACCGCGGTATATCTCCCTAAAATCATCTTCGTTGTGATAAATAAAACGTAGATTTTGGTCAGGGATCGCCCTTGCAAGCATTGGTGTATGCGTCGTAATTACCACTTGGTTGTCTGCAGACAAATCCAGTAATGCGCTTACCAATAATCTTTGGTTATGTGGATGCTGGCTTGTTTCTGGTTCTTCGATTGCATAGATTACCGGAGCATTAATATGCTTGCTTGCCTCCTGTTCCGCCTTTGCCCGGAAGAAATTCAAAAGGATCAGCCGTTTTACACCGCTACCTCTTTTGTTGATCGGTATGTCTTCATCGCCTGTAATACTCACATTGAATAAAGATTCCCATTTTTTTTGGGTGATCTGGGGATTCAATTGACTTGCCAAACCAGGATCCATCTCTTGTATTTTTTCTAGCGTTTTATCAGCAATTCGCTTTACTTCTTCCTCTACATGCTGAGCTAACTTATTTAGCTCGATTTCCTTTTGTTTTACAGCTTCTTTAACCGCCGCTTTTAACGGATCTTGTGCCTCTGGATCCTGATCAGTGCTTGCTCGGTCAGATTTAAACAAAGCGAAAATTGGTATATATACTTTTATACCGTCCCAGGTCTTTTTTGCATTGTCTTCATTTAAAGGAACCTCAATAGATTTCAACTCTAAATCTCCAATATGATCCCGAATGCTATGACGCAGTTGTGCGTTTACTTTTTTATCTATACCATCGAGATTGACTCCCAATTCTTCAGCTCGCTTTTTTAGCTGCGGATTCTTAAGTTGAAGCAAATCTTTCGCATTATCTGCTGTTGGGTGGACAGCATGAGCAACAATACTTGTACATTTCGGAGTATTTAGATGACCACTGTATGTTTTTGTTATTTCCAGATTGCCTGCCGCATTTAGTAAGTGTTCATTTTCAAATGTGGTTTCTGTTTCCTCATCTAGCACGACACCATCGGGAAGATTCGAAAATTCACACGTGATACTTAAGTCTTTCGCATCTCCACCTTTACTTGCATCGTGCTTATCTGGAGCACCATCATTCAGAAAGATATCGAGAGCATCCATCACCGTTGACTTGCCTGCATCATTCTTACCTATGAGTGCTGTCATATCGTCAAAGTCAATCGATATCTCATCCTTGTAGCAACGAAAATTTCTAATAAGTATCCTTGCTAATCTCATAATCTCGCCTATTTTTTATCAATAAACTTCAATCAATCGATCTAGATGTTTTATTATTTCCTGATTACCAATTCTACCCGCGCAACATAATTGATTCTCAAATACCAAGAATCTCAAGATTCTCACTGAGCCGCCTATATGCGGAGTTTGGATTTATCTCCCAGAGATCAGCCAATAGAGTAACAGCAACTTCAACCTCCCAAGGGAATATAGGTCGTCCTTCCATTTGTGCAAAGGGGCCATCGGACTCCGTAAGCACACGTTCACGCGGCATCCGCATCACCAAGTCCCTTCCACGTTTGCTCTTGAGCATTGCCGGGCCAACACTAAACCAACACCCCAGAGCAATGGCCCGATCCAGCTCACGTACTGTTCCTGTGAACCAGTGAAGTATCGGTGTACCCGACCCCGGGTACAGTTCCAATAGGTCAAGCACCGGTGTACTTGCTCGTCGACTGTGAATTGACATAATCCTTCCACCTGCTTCATTGCACGCATTAAGCACGTGTTGAAAAACATCAACCTGATCTTGCCAATGAGCTTTAAACTCAGGCGCCCCATCGAGTCCCACCTCGCCCACATAATTACAACCGGGAAGTATGCGATCGAATAACGGCAACTCAGCCTTTCTCTCGTGTGCAAGCTGAGGGTGAAGACCCAGTGCAGTTATGATCGTGCCTCCACCTAGAGCCGAGGTTCCATCCCACGCGCTGGGCGTCGTGGTCACTGACAGCACTCTGAGCTTTCGCTCACGGCATTCCCGAGCAATCTCATGCGGATTGGGGTACAGGTCGACGTGACAGTGAAAGTCGATCATCTAACACCTGCCGCCGCCAGAAACTGACCGACTTCTTTGATTCCACGAGTGAGTAAGGCTTTATATGGCCTTAGATCACCCATGGCCAAGGCATTCAGATTGGTAGTCGCAAGCGCATCTAGCCCTTCTGCATCAACAAGCGCTGCTGCCATCGCCGCACATCGCACGTCGTCATATCGGGCGTGCTTTGAATCGTTTTTCGACAGATCAGCGTAGACATATTGTGTTTTGTCGGCTTCACCCCACGCATGAAATGCAGCACGTCTGATCAGACACGGAAGGCATCGCCCGCAGTGTTGCCACCCATTCCGGGCATAGCGCCCACAACTTGTCGTCTCTGCGGCGTGTTTCCTAAGAAATGCCTGGTCCTTGCATTCACGGAGCATCTCGCCTTTCGTCTTGAATTGATATGGGTTGCGAACGGTGATGCGCAGCTCAGCAACATCAAGCAATTCCTGAAATAGTCCTAGAAAAACCGGATGGGTCGTCCTTGTGCTAAGGCTACCAAGCCGAGCAGGCGTAAGAGGCGGATTAATCGATATCAATCCGTTCTCACACATATACAGGTCAACGCGTTCACCATCCTTATAGCGCTTTAGCGCGCTGGCTGCCAAAACGCCGTAGGCGAGGAATATGAATGAACGTGCGCGTTGCGAACGATCATTCTCACCCGGACATTTGACGTTATGGTTAAGTTGAAGATGACCAAGCCCAGCACCGATCTTCGCAGCAAACTCTGCTTGCGATTGCTTATCACCACCCGCAACCTGGCTGACCGCAAAAGGGTTTTTGCCATTAGCAACGAGGTCGATAGTGCCAACAAAGCTGTCCAGACCGCCCGAGAGCAAGGCAACACAATCACTATCCGGGAATTGCGGAACCTTCGGTGGTTTCGGGTAAAGCCCGTAACCTGTGAAATCCAGTTCCCATACATCAGTTGTAAGGAATTTAAGCTGATCCTCGATGAGCAAGCGATGTGTAGTCCAGAAGTCTGGATCGCTCACTGCAACCTTAAGAGCGATCTGGCGGGTCCACCCGTCCGGACTATCGCCGCGTCTCACAGCAGTATCAGCACAAATGACAGATAGAGCGAGTGACAGCAGATCCCACGCGCGAGGTGCTGGGGATAGCTTTAAACTTTGAATGTGTTTGAGAAGTGTCCCACCGGCCGAGCCTTGAGAAGAATTCTCTGCAGAACCATACAGGATGCACCGCAAGTCATCTTTGCGCAGGCGCCCGAGCTTGGATTTGGAAGGGCCACATAGAATCTTCATCTACAGATACCCCTCGAAAACCCCAATTGCCAGCCCGAGGGCATCACGGACCATCGCGGCGACCATGCTGCTGCCGAGAGCGGCTGCATCGCCCGCCAACTTCCTGAATTCCGCGGCGACCGTTTGTGTGATGAAGTCCCTCACCTCTTTAAGACGGGAAAGAGCGCTTGCAACGCTTGGCGCTTTCTCCTGAATCGTCTTACCAAGATCAAGCTCAAACCTGCTGAATACGTCCCATGCGATAAAGCGCTCAACAGCAAGTATCCGCTGCTCCTCTGAAAGGTTGAGCAGGTCGGCGTCCGGGTACTGTGTGAGCAGCTCGGAAAGTGCTTTGCCGATAGCAGCGCGACTGGCCTCACCATCCTGGGTACCGTCCACGGGTCGCACTGCTTCGACGACAGCGCTCATGACTTCATCGGCACTGCGGCCTGCAAGAACGGCAGGGTTAAGCTCGTTTCCCGGGCCAGACGCCTGGCCGGCGGCCGCGGCTGATAACGCACCAAACAGTGTTCCGGCGGTACGAGCAGTACCACCAAGACGGCGCACGGCTGTGCCCCCACCACCCAGCCCCTTGCGGGCGTAGTGGCCCACACCTTTTCGCATGTCATCGGCCGAACCTGTGCGGGCAAAGCTACCAAGCCGTGTACGCGCACCACCAAAGCGTGCGGGCGGTGCTATGGGCGCAGGCTGTGCCGGGGCTGGTGTTTGATCAGGCGCATCGCCGCCGTCCGGTGGAGCCGCGCCATCATCGCCAGGGCCATCACCAGACGGTGGCACAGGATCCGGCACCCAGGGCGGTACCATAGGCGTGCCGGGAGGTGAGCCGGAGCTTGATGACGACGTACCCATCAATCCTTCTCCACGGTTCCAATCGCCTTTTTAACAGGATCGCTCACGTCAGCGCCCTTCCAGCGCTCGAACACACCAGTAGCCCATGGCTGGTCACTGATCTTGGGCACAATACCGGGCTTAATCTGACCGGACGGGCGCTCGCTCAAGAAACCTGCGACGCGCGTTCCCAGCGACGGATCGGCCTTGGCAACGGTGATACACGCATCAAGGATCGCCGGCGTACCCCATTCTTGCTCGCGCCGTGCCTGTTCGAGCACGCGGTCCATGATGACAGTGGTTTCTGGCCGTGGAAGTGCCGTAAGCCGATCATGCAGACTCGCGGCCATATCAGGACTCTTGAGGATGGCGGTGAGCAATTCCGCGCCTTCTGATGACAACCGATCCTCCGGTGTGATCAAGGGCGCATGCTCACGGCTTACATAAAGGACACCGCGCAGGTCCGTGTCGGCTAGCGATGGCGTGATCGCAAGCCATTCGCGGATGAATGGATCGTCCCAGAGTTGCTCTAGCTCAAGCTCCTCGCCGGCCACAGCCTTCTGCTCCCATCCAGCCAGGAAGACCGGCTTGCCGTCGGGGTCATTGTTCACAGCCGCAGTTAAGGCGTCATAAGCCTTCGGGTTTCCGCAGCGCTCGAAGAGCAGCATCTTGGCCAGGACTGCCTCATCGACACCGACATCATGAGCGCGCGAGATGGACATCCTGATTGAGAGCGCATTAAGGAAACGTTTAACGAGGCGTGGATTGCCTGCGATCTGGCTGGCACTTACCATGAGCGGTGCAAGGCGGTCGGCCGTGTCAAATCGCGCAATAATCTCGGCTGGCGCATCCTTGTAAACAGTCTGCATAAAGGCCCGGTCAACCCGTTCGCCACGCCAACTCTTCGCAAGCTGGGCGCAGACAGCCTCGCGAATGCTCTCCTTACTGGAATCGTCGATGTCAGCCGTCTCGACAAACAGAAGCATCATGTAGGCCCGCACTTCTTGTGTGCCAAGAGGCGGAACGCGGATGGGAATCTGGATAAGCTTATCAAAATAGTTGGTGACCAGGTCATCATCGACATTTCCGAAATGCTGCCGGACGGCATGCTTAATCATCGCGTCGTCGGCAGCGATGACAAAAGCTGTGTTATCAAGGAACAAAAACAGACGTATCGCTTCCAGCGTTGAAATGGAGGTGGGAGGCAGGCAGCGGTCTAGGTCGTCGATGAGTACGACGAGAGTTACGCCCAGCTCTTTGAGCGTTTGCTCGAAACACTCTCGGATGGCGTGAATCTCACGTGGTGGCGAGAGTTCCGGTTTGGCCTTGATCATACCTCCGGCCGTTGTGAAGGCATCGGCAGCCAACTCCTCAGCGCCTTCTGCATCGCCTTCTCTCAGATCACCGGAGAGCGCCCTCTTTCCAAAGGTGACAGCCTCGCCGATCAGTCCAGTCGGTGGTAGTCCGAGGGCGAGCGCAAGTCCGGACCCAACCCCCAGCTTGGCGGCGCGCAGCCAGTTGACACGCTGCAGGAGTTCTTTCGCCTTGTCGACCCCATTTTTCCGTCTTTCCGCCTCTTCATTCAGCGTAGTCGCAATGACTTCAAGCAGTGCCGCACGGGCATCATCGTAGCCTTGATAAAGCCAAGCATTGAACTCTACATAGATGAACTGCTCAGGATCGTTCTGATCCTTCTCACCTAGTGCTGTACGCACGAGCTTGATCATCGAGGACTTCCCGGCACCCCAGGAACCGGTTAACCCGATCGAGGTTGGCCGTCCAGCCGCCTGCGTGATGATTTCTGCGACGGTATCGGCAACACCCGAGAAATTCAGAAAATCCTTTTCAGTTTCGTTATCAGGCCACATTTAGCGACAATTCCGTTTGATCAGTCCGGCTCGTACGACTTGCCAACAACCGCACCCACGACACCGCCCACCACGGCCGCTGCCAACCGCAGTGGTGGCGGAACAAACACAAATGCAAGTGCACCTACGGCCCCACCAGTCCAAGCATTTCCATTCTTCTTTTCCTCGGACAAAGGTGCTGTCCGGTATCCATTCGCCCCACGAGCAGATGCTGTCGTACCGCTACCTTTACTACGGTTGCAGCTTATACACGCCGCATACAGGTTATTGAGATGGTCCGTACCACCCTTGGAACGTGGACGGGAATGCTCGATTTCCCACGCGCCCCTTTTTCCGATAGCCCCATAATTACCGAAACACAATCGTTTCCGGCAGATGTGGCATTCCCCATCAGTACGTCGATAAATACGTTCTAACTTCTTGTCATCAGCTTTCATGGGCATCCCCAAATTCTGAGTTCGCGTTCGTATTAGCACCATGCTAAAGCATATTTCACCACTAGTCGGCCCATTCAATCATAATCATTTTGATTATGTCAACCGCTTATATTGACTCCTATGTGACTTCTTTAATATGATGGCGCTCATGACGAACGCGACCCTAGCAAGAACGGATGGTGATATGCCAAAAGTCGGCCTACTTGAGATCAGCCAGGCTCAAAAAGAGCGCCTATCCCATATTGATTTCAAAGTTTGCTTCTTAGGGACGATTGGCCGCAATGACCTGGTAAACCGGTTTGGCATCAAGGCCGCTGCAGCGACCAGGGACATCACCTTATATAAGGAACTCGCCCCGGATAACCTGGAGTATGACACCAAGGCCAAGCTGTACACGCGGTCCGAGTCCTTTAAATCGTTGTTTGACTATTCCCCCAATCAAGCGCTGGCAGCTCTCACCCACGGCTTCGGAGACGACTTTGTCGGCACCCACAAAGGATTCATTGCCTGCGAAGCACCAGCGCAATTGAACAAGCCATCACTGGCGACATTATCGGTTCTGACACGTGCAATCCATCAGGGCAAAGCCGTAAGGGTTGCCTACCGCTCGCTGAGCAGCGGACGATCGATACGCGAGATTGCACCCTTTGTGTTGGTCGACAACGGACTTCGCTGGCATGTCCGTGCATATGATCGGAAGCAGTTGAGATTTGCGGATTTCGTGATTACCCGAATCTCGGAGCCGGTGATCATTGATGGTCCGATCAAAGAACATGAGATTCGGGAATTTGACATTCAGTGGAATCGAGTTGTCGAACTGGAAATTGTGCCTCACCCCAGTCTTAAACATCCGAAGACGATCGAAACCGACTACGCCATGGAAAACGGCGTATTGAAAGTCAACGTTCGTGCGGCTGTCGCTGGCTATGTCCTAAGACGCTGGAATGTCGATTGTTCCGAAGACCACAGCCTAGATGGGCCGGAATATCACCTCTGGCTCAGAAACAGACAAGCGCTGTACGGCGTAGAAAACCTTGTCATCGCTCCCGGCTACAACCAGGACGACAAGGAGTAACCAAGGAAGGCTCATGCTCAAACTCGAGGACATCAAGAAAGACGCTCAAATCTGCGGCATCCATGCCAACGAAATTGTGCGCGTAGTGCAGGTGGAGCCGGTCGGCGACAACGCACTCACCGTTTATTACAAAGACAGCCAGGGCCGCCTGAGCGAGCAGATGCTGTTTCGCTCAGACGAAGGCAGACTTGACCTGGCAGAGGCAGGCCGCCCCTGGGCCTTCGATGCCCCGGGCGAAGATTTCAAGCTGGGCCTGGAAGCCTACCGCATCAATCTAGCGCACCTCTTTGATCCGATGATGGCGGTCCATACGTCTAATGTGGAGCCGCTGCCCCATCAGATCTCGGCCGTCTATGAGGCCATGTTGCCACGTCAGCCACTTCGATTCGTGCTGGCCGACGACCCTGGAGCCGGCAAGACCATTATGGCCGGCCTGCTCATCCGTGAATTGCTGATGCGGGCCGATGCCAAACGCATCCTGGTTGTCTCTCCCGGCTCCCTCACCGAACAGTGGCAGGATGAACTGTTAGAGAAGTTCGGCGTTCAGTTCGAGATCTTCAGCCGCGAGAAGCAGGAGCAGTGTGCATCCGGAAATTACTTCGACGAACAGAACCAGCTAATCTGCCGGCTGGATCAACTTTCACGCAACGAGGAGTACCAGGAGAAGCTCAAGAATACCGAATGGGACCTGATCATCGTTGACGAGGCTCATAAGCTCTCCGCCAACTACTTCGGCAACAAAGTCAACAAGACCAAACGCTTTCTGCTGGGCGAACTACTCGGCTCCATCACCCGCCATTTCCTGCTGATGACAGCCACGCCACACAACGGCAAGGAAGAAGACTTTCAGATCTGGCTCTCCCTGCTGGATGGCGACCGTTTCTACGGCAAGTTCCGCGAAGGTGCACACAAGGTCGATGTGTCAGACATGATGCGGCGAATGATCAAGGAAGAGCTACTCAAGTTCGATGGCACTCCCCTGTTTCCCGAGCGCCTCGCCTACAGTGCCAACTACGAGCTATCCGACGCCGAAGCTGCGCTCTATGCAGCAGTGACGGACTATGTTCGCAACGAGATGAATCGGGCCGACAACCTGGACGGTAAACGCAGAGGCACCGTCGGCTTCGCCCTGACACAACTCCAACGGCGTCTCGCCTCCAGCCCGGAAGCCATCTACCAATCACTCAAGCGCAGGCGCAAGCGCCTTGAATCACGGCTGGAAGAGATGAAACTGGTAGCCCGCGGCCACGGCGTCCAGAACGGCGTGGCGGAAACCCTGGGCGAATATGCCGTCAAGAAGCAGATCGAACTGCCCGAGAATTTCGATGAGCTGGATGAAGAACTGAGTGCCGAGGAATACGAGCTCTATGCCGACCAGGTCGTCGACCAGGCCACCGCGGCAGAGACCATCCCCGAACTTGAAGCCGAGATCCTGATCCTCAAGGATCTGGAACATCAGGCCTTGCGCGTCGTGCAGTCCGGCAGTGACAAGAAATGGGAGGAACTCTCCCACCTGCTGCAGGACCGCCCCGAGATGTACACAGCCGGCGGCAGCCGTCGCAAACTGATCATCTTCACTGAGCACAAGGACACCCTCAACTACCTGGTTGGCCGGATCGGCGGCATGCTGGGCAGGCCGGAAGCAGTCATCACCATCCATGGTGGCGTCAACCGTGACGATCGGCGCAAGGCGCAAGAAGAGTTCCGCAACAACCCGGACGTGCTGGTGCTGGTCGCCACCGATGCCGCCGGCGAAGGCGTGAACCTTCAGAACGCCAACCTCATGGTCAACTACGACCTACCCTGGAACCCCAATCGGCTGGAACAGCGTTTTGGCCGTATCCACCGTATCGGCCAGACCGAGGTCTGCCATCTGTGGAACCTGATAGCCAAAGAGACGCGCGAAGGCGATGTCTTCCAGAAGCTCTTCGACAAACTGGAGGTGGAGAAGAAGGCGCTCGGCGGCAAGGTGTTCGACATCCTCGGCGAGGCGTTTGAGAACCGCTCCCTCAAGGAGCTGTTGATCGAAGCCATCCGATATGGAGAATCACCCGAAGTGCAAGCCAGGCTCAACCAGGTCATCGACGGCGCGCTGGACACCGAGCATCTGCGGGAGATCCTGCGCCGTAATGCCCTGGTCGAGCAGCACATGAGCATCGAGGACCTCTACGCGGTCAAGGAGGAGATGGAAAAGGCCGAGGCCCGCAAGCTACAGCCCTACTTCATCCGTGCCTTTTTCACCGAGGCCTTCCAGAAACTCAGCGGCGAAATGCGGCCCCGAGAATCCGGACGCTTCGAAGTCCGCCATGTCCCAGCCGCCATCCGCGAACGGGATCGAATCATTGGCGAGAGCCGCACTCCAGTACTGAAGAAGTACGAACGAATCTGCTTTGAGAAACATCTGGTGCGCGTTCACGGTAAACCCATGGCTGACCTGATCCACCCGGGTCACCCGTTGATGCAGACCACTACCGACCTGATGCTC
>Ga0102944_1002724_pt1 | contig 10105 bp, 3 predicted proteins | sample SalPonD_shore_MG_FD_78172 | JGI IMG/M metagenome (GOLD analysis project Ga0102944, IMG submission 78172) | Salt pond soil microbial communities from South San Francisco under conditions of wetland restoration - Salt Pond MetaG... | ecosystem: Environmental > Aquatic > Marine > Intertidal zone >... | reverse complement strand
GCAAGCTGTAAATTGATAATGACTGGGATGTTATAATCTATCGCCATTCTTCTAATGGTATAATCGTCCTTGATTATCTGACGGAATTTTTCCTCTTGAGAAGTGGGAAGGGGTATATTAATAACCATATCAATAGCGCCATTTTGAAGACATGCTATAATATTTGGCTCTTTTCCATACTCATGTACTTTATATAAGCGAACGGAATAAATCTCATTATTTTTGAGTGCCTCAGCTGTATCCTCAGTAGCAAATAATGTAAAACCCATTTTTTTTAACTTTTTTGCGATAGGAATTACCTTTTTTTTCAATTCTTCTCCTGCAACAGAAATTAAAACATTTCCTCCTTGAATGGGAATACTTTGTTCGGCCGCTTCTAAGGCCTTTAATAGAGCATCAGGTAAATCCTCTCCGAATACAGCAACCTCACCTGTGCTCGCCATTTCTACGCCAAGAATAGGATCAGCTTTATCTAAACGCATAAATGAGAACATAGGAGCTTTAACAGCTACAAAATTACCATATGGTAAATTCAATAATCGTTCAGGTATACTTTTTCCCATAATCACCTCAGCAGCCAGCTTCATAAGATTAATCCCTTTTGTCTTTGAAACATAAGGCATGCTTCGACTTGAACGAAGATTACATTCAATTACAAACACATCTCCATTTTTCACTAAGAATTGCACATTAAAGGGCCCAATAATTTTTAAGGCAAGAGCAATTTTTTTCGTATATTCTTCAATCTGGGTTGCTATTTCTTTGGAGACCGTTTGAGGGGGAATTGTCATCGTAGCATCTCCGCTATGAACGCCAGCATTTTCAATATGTTCTACTATTGCTCCTATTAAAACATTTTTTCCATCACACACTCCATCACATTCTACTTCTCGAGAATTTGTGAAAAATTTTGTCATAACGACAGGATATTCTTGTGAAACAGAGGCAGCTAAATCCAATGTGTCTCTTAATGTTTTCTCATCATAAGATACTCGCATTGCTGCCCCACTAAGAACATAAGAAGGTCTAACCAATACTGGATACCCAACTTCATCTGCAAATTTTAAAGCTTCACTTTTAGTTGTTAGAGCTCTCCATTTCGGTTGTTTAATATTTAGATCATCTAATAAGGCACTAAATTTTGCTCTATCTTCCGCCATATCAATGCGAGAGCCATGAGTACCTAAAATATTGATACCTGTTTTTCGGAAGAATTCTGAATATTTAGCAAACTTTGCTGCTAGATTTTGAGCAATTTGTCCCCCTGCATTAAGTACAACGCCAAAGGGGCTTTCAAATTCGCAAATATCTAACACTCTCTCTCCAGAAATTTCTTCAAAATATAATCGATCTGAAATATCATAATCTGTACTTACTGTTTCAGGATTATAATTAATAATAATTGCTTTATCTACTCCCAAATTTTGTAGCCCCCAAAGGCAGTTTACAGAACCCCAGTCAAATTCTACACTTGCCCCAATTCGGTAAGTTCCACTACCTAAAACGATCACTTTCTTTATTTCTTCTTTTTGTTCTTCTTTAAAATCGATATCGTGCTTATTTCCCCAATAGGTTAGGTAAAGATAATGGCGTTTTGGGATACATTGTCCTGCTAACGTATCAATTTGTTTTACATAAGGAATTATATTATATTTTTTCCTCAACCTTCTTATCATTGGAGTGTCTACACCGACTATCTTAGCAATCTGTCCATCAGAAAAACCATATCTTTTTGCTTTTGTTAGATAATATTCCTTTTGTTCATGAGAAGATTCCAGAAAATCCAAGCTTTTTAATTCATTTTCAATTTCAATTATGTTTTTTAATTTATATAAAAACCATTTATCAATACGAGATCTATCATATATTTCATCAATAGATATCCCTCTTCTCATCGCATCGGCAATTCTTAAAAATCTAAGATCTGTGGGATTTCTTAATTCATATTTTAATTCATTAATATCTTCAATAGGATCTAAATCATTTGCTACAAAGCCTTTCAGACCGATATCAAGCATTCTAAGAGCCTTTTGACAAACTTCTTCAAAATTCCTACCAATACTCATGCATTCCCCGACGCCTTTCATTTGAGGACCAATTCTTCTATCAACTTTCTCAAATTTAGTTAAATCCCATCGTGGATATTTCATGACCATATAATCTGTCGCGGGTTCAAAATTTGCTGTAGTTTTGAGAGTTATTTGGTTTTTTAATTCAGGTAGTGTATATCCTATAGAAATCTTGGCTGCTATATAAGCCAGAGGATATCCAGTTGCTTTCGATGCTAGAGCAGATGATCTCGATAATCGGGCATTTATTTCAATCGCTCTAAATTTTTTTGAAAAGGGATCCAATGCCCATTGAATATTACACTCTCCACAAACACCTACTTCTCTAGTTGCTCTGATCGAAGCGCTTCGTAGCAATTGAAGTTCTTCATCAGTTAATGTTTGAGCAGGAGCAACCACAATCGAGTCTCCTGTATGAATTCCGCATGGATCTACATTTTCCATACTGCAATTTATAAAACAATTGTCATCCGCATCCCTTAGAATTTCGAATTCGATTTCCTTCCATCCCCACACACTTTCTTCAATTAAGATTTGATTAATTCTTGATTGCGCTAGTCCTCTTTTTGCCATCCTTTCAAATTGATCCCAATCGTGAATGATTCCCGATCCTTTACCTCCTAAAACATATGCAACTCTTAACATTAAAGGAAAACCAAACTCTTCCGCAACTTTTTTTGCTTCAGTATAAGAATTTACAGCCTTGCTTCTGCACACAGGACAATTTGCCCGGCTCATTGCTCTTACAAAAAGATCCCTGTCTTCTGTATCTTGAATAGCTTCTATAGGGGTGCCTAACACTCTAATACCATATTTATCAAGAATTCCAGCTTCATAAAGTTCTACTCCAACATTTAGACCCGTTTGCCCTCCAAATGAAAGACAAATGCCATCTGGTCTTTCTTTTTTGATAATTTCTGTAACATATTTAATATTTATGGGCAGTAAATATACTTTTGAACTCATTTGAGGATCTGTTTGAATTGTGGCAATATTGGGATTAACTAAAATCGTTTCTATACCCTCTTCATTAAGAGCTTTAAGAACCTGACTTCCACTATAATCAAATTCCCCCGCTTGCCCAATCCTTACAGCTCCGGAACCCAGGATCAATACCCTCTTTAAAGATGAATCTAAGGGCATTTTTAAACCTCCATAAAGTTAATAAATTCATTGAAGGTTTTTTCCTTGATATCGAGTGCTCCAGGAGATCCTTCTGGGTTAAAAGCTACAGAGAAAATAGGTTTGGATTTATGTATCAAGCCCTCATTCGATCTATCATCTTTATCAAAATATAATTGATCAAAATTATTGGAATTTGTATAATTTAGACAATATGAATGATTTTGAAAAGTAATATAACAATGATTTGTTGATGCTTCAACAGTAGTTCTGCCTCCTCTATGTTCCGCGGTCATTTTATATATCTCCATACCAGCTGCTATTCCTATAATCATGTTACCCAAACCTATACCCATTGTTGGAATATTATTCTTTATTAAAGATTTAGCTAATTTTATCGGAGCAGTTAATATATTAGGATCGCCCGGTCCATTCGAGAGAATTACTCCATCTGGATTTAATTTCATAATTTTGTCAAAATTGTATGAGTATGGAACTTTTATTACTTCAAGTTCTTTTGACAATAGAGTTCTTAATATATTGTTTTTAGTTCCAAGATCTAAAATTACCACTGTGCCAATTGGATCTGTAGGCGAATATTTTTGAATATTTTTAGTTGATACCATGGAAACAGGACTTCTATCTGCTTGAGCTGAGAAATTTTGCAGTTCTGATCTCAATTTCTTTAAATTAGGGTGTTTTTGGTGATCAAAAACTTGTAATAAAGCATAAATTTGTTTCTCTTCAACTAATTTTTGAGTAAGCATCCTTGTATCAATCCATTGTATGGCTGGAATGTCTTCTTCTAAAAGCCAATCCTCTAAAGTTTTCACACTTTCATAATGGCTTGGATTTTCACAATATTCATTCATTATTACTGCTCCAACCTTTATAGAATCAGATTCAAAATGTTTAAGAATACCATTCTCATCTATTTCTTTTTGTGGAACACCATAATTACCAATGGATGGATAAGTAAAAACTAAAATCTGATCTAAATAAACAGAATCCGTTAGAGTTTCAATATAGCCAGATCCTGGAATAGTGGAAAAAGTCAATTCACCAATAATCTTTTTCATAGCCCCTATACCTATCCCTTCATAATACGAACCGTCTTCCAACATTAAAATAGCGGGATTTTCTGTTTTATAAATCATTAAAGACGCTCCTATTTTTTTCTTAATTATAATCAAAAATAATTAATTAAACTATCTTACAACTTCTAGTAAGGGCTAAATAAGATTTTAATAAAAAACTCATAAAAAAATTTCTTAACTTCCCCTTAATGATTTTATCCTCCAAACTACTAAATACAGAAAGGGATAGCTTCTCATAAAAATTCTCCCAATAGAAATCAAAGATTTTAATGAATATTTATATAAAGTTTCATAGGTTGGAATATATCATGAGTCTTCATAAAAATCAATTATCTAATCCTAATTTAGAAATTAACGTTTTATTTCTTTCTAAATTACCAAAGGAGGTCGAATCATACATTTCTAATAATCTAAAAAGATTCAAGAAGTTAAATCTAATTTTTTCAGATAATTTAACTGAAGAGGAGATATTAAATATTTCTAAAGAAGTGGAAATTATTGTAGGTTGGCGTCCTAGTATAGAATTACTTGAAAACGCCAAAAGATTAAAACTTTTTATAGTACCCGGAACTGGAGTAAATCATATTATCGATAAATTTAAAAAAATTAATCAAAATCGGAAAGTCTTGCTCGCTAACGGTCATGGAAATTCGTATTTTGTGGCTCAACATGCTGTTTCTCTTCTTCTTACCTTTATGAGCAAAATTATTCCACATCATCTCTGGATGAAAGAAGGGAAATGGAGAACTGGAGATAAAGAAGCCGCTTCAATCCCGCTAAGATTCAAAAAAATAGGACTGCTTGGCTATGGAGCTGTAAATCAAAAAGTTCACAATTTTCTTGCGGGGTTTGATATAGAATTTTCTGTTTTTCGAAAAGATTGGTCCCATAAAAGTAAATCATTACCTACTCCGGTAAAAAAGTTTTCATATCCAAATATTGAAGATTTTTTAAAAGAAATTGAAATACTTATAGTCGCAGTACCAGTGACTAATTTAACAATAAATATGATTACTAAAAAAGAATTAACCTTATTGGGTGATAAAGGAATAATAGTTAATGTTGCGAGAGGGGAAATCATAAATGAAAAAGATCTTTATTTTGCATTAAAAAATAAATTAATTTTGGGGGCATGCATCGATGTTTGGTATGAAAAAAACCCCATCGCCGATAAAAATAATAAAAAATATCCTTACCATTATCCATTTCATGATTTAAAAAATATAATACTCTCCCCTCATAGAGGATATTCTCCTTTTAATGACTTGTTGAGATGGAATGAAGTTATTGAAAATATTGCTAAGATGATTGAGGGGAAGAAGGATTATATAAATATTGTAGATTTAGAAGAGGGTTATTAATAACAAAAATTATCTACTCATTCTATAATTATTTTCAAAAAATAGGAATAATTACCAATATACTTCTTTTAAGGTCTTATGATATTCATTTAGAGATTTGATGGTAAGATCTCTCCTCCGCACTTTTTCTATAGCATTAACTAAGGCTTCAGCTAATTCAATATTAATTATAACCGGTATGTTATAATCTACTGCCATTCTTCTGATAGTGTACTCATCTTCAATGATTTGACGGAATTTCTCCTCTTGAGGTATAGGAAGTGGTATATTAATTACTAAATCAATGGCACCATTTTGTAAACAAGCAATAATATTAGGTTCTTGTCCATATTCATGGATTTTATATAATCGAACAGAATATATTTCGTTTTTATTCAAAGCTTTAGCCGTATCTTCTGTCGCAAATAATGTAAACCCCATTTTTTTTAGTTTTTTTGCTATAGGAATAACTTTCTTTTTTAATTCCTCCCCAGCAACAGAGATTAAGACATTTCCTCCATGTATAGGAATTTGCCGATCAGTAGCCTCCAATGCTTTTATGAGAGCATCGGAAAAATCATCGCCAAAACAAGCAACTTCTCCAGTACTCGCCATTTCCACTCCTAATATAGGATCTGCTTTATCTAAACGCATAAATGAAAACATGGGAGCTTTGATGGATACATAATTTCCATATGGTAAGTGTAGTAATCTTTCAGGAATTTCATTTCCCATTATTACTTCTGCAGCTAACCGCATTAAATTTATACCTCGCGTCTTAGAAACATAAGGCATGCTTCGACTTGAACGGAGATTACATTCAATTACAAAAACATCTCCATTTTTTACTAAATACTGTACATTAAATGGTCCTTTAATTTTCAAGGCTAAGGCAATTCGTTTTGTATAGTCTTTTATTATAGATATGACCTTTTGAGGGATAGTAAAAGGGGGTATACTCATAGTCGCATCACCAGAATGGATACCAGCATTTTCAATATGTTCTACAATTGCGCCGATAAAGACTTTTTTTCCATCACAGACACCATCACATTCCACTTCTCGAGCATTTTTAAAGAATTTTGAAATTACTACCGGGTATTCCTTAGAAACAGAAGCAGCAAGATCTAATGTATCTCTTAAAGTTTTCTCGTCATAACATACTCTCATGGCAGCACCACTCAAGACATAAGATGGGCGTACTAGAACAGGATATTCAACTTTATCTGCAAATCTTAAAGCTTCATTCTTGTTTGTTAAAGCTCTCCATTTAGGTTGTTTTATATCGAGTTGATCCAATAGTGTACTAAATTTGCTTCTGTCTTCTGCCATATCTATACGAGATCCATGTGTTCCCAATATATTAATGCCCGTTCTTCTGAAGAATTCACTGTATTTTGAGAATTTAGCTGCAAGATTGTTAGCAATTTGTCCACCAACAGACACTACTACGCCATCGGCCATCTCTAGTTCTGCAATATCTAAAACACGCTCACCTGAAAGTTCTTCAAAATAGAGTTTATCAGAAATATCAAAATCTGTTGAGACTGTTTCTGGATTGTAATTAATGATAATTGCTTGATCAATTCCCTGTTTCTTCAATCCCCAAAGGCAGTTGACCGATCCCCAGTCAAATTCAACACTAGCACCGATACGATAGGTTCCACTTCCAAGAACGATTATTTTCTTTAAATTCTTTTTTCGTTCCTCTTCAAAATTTATATCATGTTCCGAAGCACCATAAGTTAAGTATAAGTAATTTGTAATGGCAGGCCATTCCGCTGCTAAGGTATCAATTCTTTTAACATATGGTTCAATATTATATTTTTTTCGAAGATTTCTTATTTTTATTGAATCTACTCCTAAAATCTTTCCTATTTGTCCATCTGAAAAACCAAATCTCTTCGCATGCTTCAAGGCATAATATTTTTCTTTATCACTTGATTCTAATAATTTTAATGATTTAAGATTAGTCTCAATTTCAATAATATTATTAATTTTGTATAAAAACCATTTATCTACTCTCGAAATTTGATAAATTTCATCAATACTCATTCCTCGTTTGATGGCTTCAACTATGCGAAAGACACGAAGATCAGTTGGATTCTGGAGATTATATTTTAATTCATTAATGTCCTCAATAGATTCTAAATCATTTGCAACCACACCTTTCATTCCGATATCCAGCATTCTAATTGCCTTTTGAAGAACTTCCTCCAATGTGCGTCCTATAGCCATAACTTCACCGACGCTCTTCATTTGACTGCCAAGATGTCTGTCAACTCTCTGAAATTTTGTGAGATCCCAGCGAGGGAATTTCAATACAACATAATCTAACGCAGGTTCGAAGCATGCTGTAGTAATACCTGTAATTTTATTTTTTAATTCAGGAAGATTATATCCAATTGCGAGTTTTGCAGCAATATATGCTAAGGGATAACCCGTAGCTTTAGAGGCTAATGCTGAAGATCGAGATAATCTTGCATTAACTTCAATCACCCGAAATTCTTTTGATTTAGGGTTTAATGCATACTGGATATTACACTCTCCTATAATTCCTAAATTTCTAATTATACGAATTGACGCAGAACGGAGCATATGATATTCTTCATTAGTGAGAGTTTGTGAAGGAGCAACAACTATACTTTCTCCAGTATGTATACCCACGGGATCAAAATTTTCCATATTACAATTGATAAAACAATTGTCAACAGAATCCCGTACAACCTCATACTCTACTTCTTTCCATCCCCATACACTCTCTTCTATTAAGATTTGGTTAATACGCGATTGTGCAATTCCCCGCCGTGCCATTCTTTCAAATTCTTTCATATTCTTAGCTATTCCGGATCCTCTTCCTCCGAGAGTATATGCAACTCGTATCATTAATGGAAACCCAAATTCGTTTGCTACTTTCAGGGCATCAGAATAACTACTAACTGCTTTACTTCTGCACACTGGCGCTTTTGACTCATCCATAGCTTTTACAAATAAATCTCTGTCTTCGGTTTTTTGAATGGCTTCTATGGGAGTTCCTAACACACGAACATTATACTTCTTTAAAATTCCTAATTCCTTAAGTTCAACACCTATATTTAAAGCGGTTTGCCCTCCAAATGCTAATAATATCCCATCTGGTCTCTCCTTCTTTATAATATCTTCGACATATTTAACATTAATAGGCAAAAGATAAACTTTGTCGGAAAGTTCCGGATCTGTCTGAATTGTGGCGATATTTGGATTTATAAGAATTGTTTCTAACCCCTCTTCTTTAAGAGCTTTCAATACTTGAGAGCCAGAGTAATCAAATTCTCCAGCTTGTCCTATACGAATTCCACCCGAACCTAGTATTAGTGCTTTCTTAATAGTTGTATCTAATGGCATGTTAAAACCCCATAATTTTTACAAATTTATCAAAAAGATATGTTGAATCAAGGGGTCCCGGCGATGCCTCTGGATGGAATTGAACCCCAAAAACCGGCTTATTTTCATGAATTATTCCTTCATTAGAGTTATCATCTATATTTTTAAGAAATTCGATAAAACCTCCTTTTTCAAAATCTCGAATACAAAATCCATGATTTTGAGAAGTTATATAACATTTCTGAGTATTTGGATTAATAACTGTTTTATTTCCTCCTCTATGACCATATTTGAGTTTGTAAGAGCTTCCTCCAGCAGCTAATCCTATTATTTGATTTCCCAGACATATTCCAAAAGTGGGAACTTCATATTCAATAAGTTTTTCGCATACATTTATAGCATTCGTATAAAGCGTTGGATCTCCCGGTCCATTTGAAATCAAAACACCATTAGGCTCATATTCTATAATTTGTGAGTAGGAAAAATTATATGGAACCAAAATAACATCAAAATTCCGTTGAAGCAAATTTCGAATTATACTATACTTCACTCCAAGATCTAAAATAACGACTCGACCTGAGGGATTAGATGGAGTATAATGCTGAACTTGCTTAGTAGATACTTCACTTGCTAAATGGCGGAGGTTTGGGTCTTTCGCTTCCTTTACTAATTCTTTCAAATATTCTATATTTGGAATCTCCCCTGAATCATATACCGCTAACAATCCAATTTGGACACCTTCCTCTCTTAATATCTTAGTGACTGCTCTTGTATCAATCCACTCAATTCCAGGAATATTTTCTTCTTTTAAGAAAGCATTTAAAGTTTTTATACTCTCATAATGATGTGGTTGTTTGCAACATTCATTTACTACAAACCCATTAACCTTAACTGATTTAGACTCAAAAAATTTAATCAGTCCGTTTTGATCTTTTTCCCAAGGGGGTACTCCATAATTGCCGACTAAAGGATGTGTCATCACGACTATTTGCCCTTGATAAGATGGATCTGTTAAGGTTTCATTATATCCAGCTCCAGTTATAGTGGTGAATACTAATTCACCAGTGATAATTTTCGTTGCACCAAAACCAATTCCTTCAAAAAATCGTCCATC
>Ga0102944_1002722_pt1 | contig 10110 bp, 6 predicted proteins | sample SalPonD_shore_MG_FD_78172 | JGI IMG/M metagenome (GOLD analysis project Ga0102944, IMG submission 78172) | Salt pond soil microbial communities from South San Francisco under conditions of wetland restoration - Salt Pond MetaG... | ecosystem: Environmental > Aquatic > Marine > Intertidal zone >... | reverse complement strand
TTTCGAGTTTAGAAAACCATTGGCAACTCCATTTTCAAGAATGACAGTACTTTGAGCCTTAGTCCCTTCATCATCATAAGGCACGAAATTAGGAACAACATTCGGTCCGGTATTGGTCATTGTTCCAGTATCAATAATGGTCGCAACCTCAGTTCCTAGTTGTTCTCCGATTTTATCAGATAGTGGAGAAGAACCGGTTGCAACAAAATCACCCTCAGTCAGATGTCCAAATGTCTCATGAGATAAAACCCCTGATAGAAGATTACCAGTTAACGCACGGTGGTTTCCCGCAGGTGTTTTCTTTCCGTTAATTTTATCCTCCAACCAAGAGACGGTGGTCCGTGCAATATTTTCAGGGGTGTATTCTTCATAGTCATAAAGCTCTAAACCTGCAGTACCACCATGGCGATTGCCAACTGACGAAAGATTACCCGCCTCATTTTGTGCAGTGAGACTCACACCTAAATCAACAATGGCTGGAAACCACTGGATTTCCGTCCCATCAGAATTGACAAAATATTTCTGACCTGAAAGTTCACCATATAAGGTAGTTATACTTTTTATTTCATCTGAAGCATCTTTGACCGTATCTTCTATTCGATCAAGATATTCCAGTCGTTCCACAGTTTCAATCTGCCAAGCTGGTTTCTTAATATCGGGTTTGATTCCAAGATCCGTAATTGGATCCTGATGCGGTATTTCTACTTTGATTTTTGCTCCTTTCGAAGTAGCCTTTGCAATACCAAATGCCTCATCTGCTGCTGTTTTCAGATCTTCTTGTTTGCCAGATGGAGTGAAAGCATAACCAACACCACCATTTTTGTAAACCTGAAATCCATAACCTTTTCGATTAGACACTTTACAGGTTTTCAATCGATCATTGATACGTACGATCACCCGAAGTACTAATTCGTCATATCTACCTTCGACGAAATCAGCACCCTCATCTTGAAGGTACGATACCATTCTGGAAAGTGATTCCATGACCTTTCTCAACATATGAGAATATATAATTATTTGGTGATACGAATACCTATTTTGTAATAATTAGGTGAGTTTTGAATGAGGTAATAATCACAAAATAGACTATATAGAATACATACAGAGAATATTAATGATCAAATGAGAACCTATATATGAAATGCGAGTAGAATTTCATGGTTCGAATACTAGACTATCACGATATTTGCCTTTTCTGTATGCAATCTATTGATGAGGAGGTTGATCAATTTTGGAGATGCCATGGTTGTGATCAAGCCTATCATAATCAACATATTTCAATTTGGGTTCAAACCCATGATGATTGTCCTAATTGTAGACAAACTCTTCAATTAAGACTTATTCAATATTACAGATATTATCGTAAACGTGGCTATCAATTAAATACATTGCATAGGCAAGATAAAGTAACTGACCCACGAGTATTCGACATAAAAACCAGTCAGACCCTATCTAAAGCACATATTTCCTATTTTCAAATGAGTCAGTCAGTAGCCAATAATGCCTGCAGCTGCGAGGATTGGAGATACTCGTTATTGGATGACTTCAGAACTCAAAAATCATATTATCATAAATTTGGTGAAGGATTCCTTCTGTATGGTTTCAATCTACTCAGATGGATTTTATTGATGTTCATACTATTCGTATTGATCTTTGATATCTCCATTGATCGCAAGACGGAGTTGATACTATTCCCATTGTATTTTATCACTATGATATTTTATCTTGCAAAATTCCTCAGCAGGATATATGATCGGTTAAATTGCCCCCTTCATAGAATTATTAATCTAATACATGGTAGTTCGCAATTCTAACACTTATTAGCGAATCAAATTGTTCTATCTACTTCATTGCAAATAAATAATATTTGGCTTTCGTAGCAATATTGTCGATATTTGATACAATTACTAGCTGCTCACTCAGTTTTCTTCTGTCTCTGTTTATCTCGTTTCAGTTGTTCTTTGATTTCTCTATCTTCTTTCCTCTCAGTCTTTGACTTGTGAGGTTTGTTTTTCTTATTTGGCATATTTTCACCTCGGGTAGCAGAATACTCATTACCTTACAATTATTGATTAGAAATTGATATCCATCATCTTGAGGGGAGCATCGATTACTTTCAATACAGAGTAAGTAGAATATTACTGATTTAGGGATAGGTTATGCTAATTATTAAAATTATGGAATTTTGTGTAATTTCCGATATTATGGAGAATATCTATTTTTCTTACCTATGAAACTCAGAATTGCCAAATAATCGGTAAAATCTTGAGGTGATTAGATCTGGGAATAGGTCATTTTTGAGGATTTATTGATAACCATCACTCATGCCTGAGGCTGAAGGATAGATGTCATGAGGTCTTGCTTCCTCAGCACCTTGAGACGAGATAATACCAAATTTACCATTCATCCACATTTCTTTCACGGTACCAGCACCGGCATATCCAAATGCAGCACGAACACCTGAGGTGAATTCCTCGACAATATCAGATAGATTTCCTCGGAATGGTACAAATCCTTCAACTCCTTCAGGAATGGTCTTTGAATTAGCACCTTTTGCAGCATAACGGTCAAGTGCAAATCGTTCTGCTTTTGCGGATCTAGAGCCCATACCTCTGATTCGTTTCATCATCTTACCTTCCAACGAGAGTAATTGACCAGGAGATTCTCTTGCACCAGCAAAGAGTGACCCCATCATTACTGACGATCCTCCGGCTGCAAATGAAAGAGCAGCATCTCCAGGATTCTTGATACCACCATCAGAGATAACAGGGACATCAGAACCTAATTCATTAAGTGCTGAAGCTACATTCAAGGTGGAGAACAGATTTGGGGCAGAAGCAGAAGTTACCACAGAAGTAGAACAAATTGATCCTGATCCAATACCAACACGCAGACCAGCAACATCCTCCATAATTGACAGAACATCCTCGGTTGCTTCTTTTGATCCTAAATTACCATAAACCAGCTCAGCTTCTATTTCTTTTGAGATATTTGCTGCTGATTTGAGTGCATTCATGTTGTGACCATGGGCCAGATCAACCACGATGAAATCCACATGAGGATCTAAAGCCTTTGCTCGCTTGAGATCAAAAGGACCAATTGCAGCACCTACAACCAGTCGTTCATCCTCATCACGGGTGGAATTGGGGTATTTCCCTCTTCTCTCAAGATCACGTACAGTGATTAACCCCTCAATTTTCTCTTCTTCATCTACAACAACTAATTTCTCGATTCGATGTTTGTGAAGTAATTTCTGTGCCTCTTCAATCGAAATATCTCTTTTCGCAGATATTACCTTAGCACTCATTAGATCTTTGACGAGAATATGATCAGCATCTGAGGCAAATCTGACATCACGTTTCGTCAGAATCCCTTGAACTTTATCATGATCATCTACAACTGGAAGACCTGAGATGTTAGACTGTTTCATCAATTCCCTAGCCTTCTTGATGGTCATATCAGGCTTAATTGTTACAACATCTGTGATGACGAAAGATTCAGCACGTTTAACCTGTCTTGCCATATTCACCTCTTCATCAATCGAACAATTTCGGTGAAGTACTCCTACTCCACCGATACGTGCCATGGCAATTGCCATTTGTGCACCGGTAACGGTATCCATTGGCGATGCGATATAAGGAATTTCTGCAGTGATCCGCTTGGTGATATGCGAGGTGAGTTTTACATCATCCGGATCGGTTTCAGTTCTGCCGGGTAAAAGCATTACATCACTGAAAGTTAGGAGTTTCGGAGCAGTAGAAATCTTCTTGTTGAACATTTTATTCAGGGTACTATTTTTTTTATTAAAACGTTAGCAAATGATTCGGGGTGGTGTATGTAATGAAATTGATTGAACAAATAACAAAGACAATATTTCTTCATCCGATCAGTTTAAACTTCGCTCGTAGAGGTGGTATCTACCTTTTTTACCTACTTGGTGAATGACCTCCATTTTCTTGAGCGTATAAGCCATCTTCTGCGACATGTACTTGGGTATTTTCGCAGTTTTAGATATATCAGCAGTAGTGAATTGTTCGGGTAGGGATTGAGGAAGTAATTGATCAAAATCAGTACGATCCTTCAATGAAACAGTGCGAACAATCTTCACCAGTTTGTGATCAATAATTGACCATCCTTTTCGTCTCCAGCTACCTTTACCATCATTTACCCGATGTTCTTCCTCATGAATCATGACAATATCGAGGATAAAATCGGGATTAATCAGGAAATGAGGGATACTGACCAGCTCCCGAAAGACATCATAGATTTTTCCTTTCTTTGGGGATTTTCTCCGTTCTATACTACCATCCCGGTGTTGTTTGATCAACCATTTTTTCTCAGCTATCGGATATACCATTCGAATTTTGTTTGTTTTCAGTAATTTACGGTATTTCTTTTTAATTGATGAGAAACTTGAGGTTTGAATTTCAACTAGTTCATGTTCTCGTTGGACATCGATAACATAACCTTCTAATTTCTGCTCGACCTCGTCGTCTTCACGTTGATAATGAAGTTTCAAAGCATGGTGTAGCGAGGATTCTGCTAATTCACCAATACCATTTGACTTGGTCATATACTCAGTACATATTTCATCATTAATTAAGTTTAGATACCCTAGAGTCTGAAGATTATACAAAACCAAATATCGCTAGAAGGACTACCGACATAATACCAGATATGAAAATTCCATCATACGTACCTGCCCCGCCAATTGAAGCGACAGGAGCCCCTAGATCAGTTACTTTGTGAAGATTTAACAGATCAGCACCGATTAGCGAGCCGATCACACCCGTGGTATAACCTACAATTGGCGCAACTTCAGGATGAAATAATGCAGAAAACGCTGCAAACATTGACGCACAGACCACGGGGACCCACATAGGAAGAGCTATACCAAGGCCGTTGATAGGCTGAGCATACTGATTTATGATTAAAGATGCAATTAATATCGAGATCAAGCTCAAGACTATTGCAAATGGATGAGTAATCCATAGATAGATTGATATCACTATAGGAAGAACCGCACCACCTACATTAATAGCAATCAGTGTGTCATTTTTCTGCGTGATCGGGATGTTGTAACTAATCCCGAAGAAAGTAATGATATGTTTGACCTCCTTGACCTCACCTTCTAAAACTTTGATGGGGATATTGATTGCCGAGGTGATAATACTGAAAAGCAGAAATATAATTGCAGCTAGGGGAGTGAAACCAAGATACTGAAAAGCATCAGTTGAAAGGCTAAAGAAGATATATATAATCAATAATGAAAATAAGTAAGAACCAATCGTTGACCAACCCTGTTGTCGATAGACTGATCGTTGATACGTCATTAGTTTGCTAATGACCCGGTCATATTTGAAAGTATTAGATGCACCTATTAGGAAGAGACATTACGGCAGATATTCACTTTCAGACCTTGGAAAATGATCATCTTCAATGATAATCAAATGCTCTTTGGTTCTAGTTACTGCCGTGAAATATACTCGTTTAGATTCCTCAGGATCAGTAATTTTACGTTCCTCATAGTAGGTCTTGGTACTTGGAATAATTACAACATCAGCCTCCCTACCTTTACTGGCATGCATAGTTAGAAATTTCAGATTCTTAGCCAACGATTCCAATTTCCCGGTAATATCTATCAATCCAAAGGTATTTTCGAAGATTTCTCTTTCTCTATCCGTAAGATTAGATAGTAGATTGGAATTGTGTTTAAAATATTCTTCCACCAGATTAAATCTGATTGTGGGTAAACTCCCATTTGATCCAGAAGTTCCATTTCTACCTGGATCCACCTGATTGACAACAGTAATCAATTCTGCAATGCCAAACCGCTCAAGGTGAACCGGACGAAGGGTATTCATAAAATTACGATATCGAATACCATATTTCCATTTGTCTATTTTCTCCATATTGAGCTGGTTTGTTATCCCAATATTCTGTGAGGATTCATAATTTTTCAATTTCTTCAAAAATCGATCTAAATCTCTAATACCAGCATCCCTACTATTTACCTTCTTCTGTAATCGTGAGGTAAATATTCGGATTCTTTTGGCTTGATGTTCATGGAGGAGAAATTTAATTGAATCTTGAGATAAAGGTTTTGAATTTACTGGTGGAGTAAAATGAGGAGAATTAATCAAATTGAATAATCCTACATCCTGATGAGTTAAGATAGTTGTTTCATCCTCAGTTTCTGCTAACCAATTGGAGATATCAACTGTATTAAAGTACTGAGACAACTTAAGACCGGTTTCTGACTCAATTCCTTGGATCTGGGATAAGAACTGTTCAATCGTTGTTCTTGTTGCCTGCTTATTGACTATGGCTTCCTGTAGGTGTGAGTACAATGATCTGATAGAGAGTAATAATTTCAAATCTTCACTTAATATAGTCCCAATACCAAATGTGGAGAATTCCTGTTCAACAATCGTCTTGATATCATCAGATCTACTAAGGACAAAGACTTCCTTATGTCTATCTAATTCAAGAAGAAAATCAACTGTTTCTTTCAAACCGAAATGGGTAACTTTACCCTCTTCTTCCTTTTGTGAGCTCATTAGTCTCGTCCAGTGATTAGGATAGACTGCCTGTGCATATTTTATTACTTTGGGAGGAACTCGATAGGATTTGACCAGATTGATTTGATCGTCTGCTTTGAATTCTTCAAGAAAATCAGGAGATACACCATTGAATCCATAGATGGATTGATTCGGATCTCCGGACACCATGAATATCTCCATTTCCTGAGCCCATAATTCAGCGAGTTCAAATTGTAATTTTCCAATATCTTGATATTCATCGATAATCAATATTTTTCCATCTGGTCTGAGTTTATGTCGGAGAGTTTCAAAAAGTACCTGATTGAAACTGTATGCACCTTCTCGAAATAGGTTCAGTGCTTGTTGTAATCCAAGTAAGATATTGGTTAATTGCAAATAATTGATCTGTTTTGAGGTTCGTAAGACATCCTGAAGTACATGACCAATCTGCTTACGATTGCTTTCCGTGACCTCAAGTGCCCACGCCGTTTCAATGATCTGGATGAGATTGTAGAGCCCTTGGAAGAGATCATGTTCTAAATCATTGAACACCCCACCGATACGGGGATCAGATGAATCATGATAGCTCAGTTTTTTCACCGCAGGAGGGATAGAGAGATTACTCAATAATTCTGCAAGTTCCCGACAGAGCTGTTCTGCAATTTGAATTCGCTTGATCCTGAAATAGGTCTCGAATTCTGCCGTCAGCTTATTAATCAATTGATCAGTTGATTTATTGAATTGCTCAATCTTCTTGTGTTTTCTTTGGAGTACTCCAAGAAATTCATTGAATCGATTTGGGCCTGTATCCCACTGGTTTTCCTGAGTTGCATCCAATATCGAGATATATCGGCAGTCCAGATGATCAGTAACCAATGCCTTTGCAAGACTATGAATTGTGGTAAATCGTAGTCTGGTAAAGCCTTTATCTCTGATCCTCTCTTTCGCTTCTCTAACCGAAGCATTTGAATGAGAACAGAATATAATATCGGATGGTTTGTACCCTCGTTTGATAAGTTGCTCTATCTCAGCAATTAATCGAGTAGTTTTCCCAGTACCGGGTAACCCAACTAGCCGTATGCGAGTAACCATCCAATCTTATCTCGAATCGATCATATAGAAATTACTTCATTTCGTTATCCCATCAAATGAAAAATTTAGATCGTCTTGAAGATATAGGGAATAGTATATTATTTTATCTCAAATATCTGGTGTCACGAGATTTACCACCAGATCATTTGATTTATTTTGGACTAACCAAGAATTGACGGTAGAATGTAATCTTCCATGAAATTCTTGTAATTACTCCAGATACCAAATTGCATATAATTGGATGCCATAATCACCAAGGTTAATTGTAATTCTGGGATTAGCATCAAATACTGCCCACCATTTCCACTGGCATGATAGACATCATACTTTTTATCATTATATGAAATCGTAAAGTGCCACCAATTCAAACAATAGTCTTGACCATCGATTTGAGTGTGAACCGTTAATGCCTTACGAATCCATCCTGATGACAGTATTCTCTTTTCCTGCCATTTTCCATCATTATTCATCATAACTCCAATTTTTGCGAGATCTCGAGGACGTAGATGCCAACCACCACCAAGATAGACATCATCCTTAGGTGAAAGATTCAGATAATAATTCTGAATACCAAGGGGGCCGAAAAGATATTCATCGACTAATTCTTCGATCGTACGTTGTGTGGCATCTTCAATGGCAGAACCTAGTAGATTTACGCCTCCAGTACCATATCTGGAAGTGGTTCCGGGATCATATTTCATAGGTAAATCTAATACGTATTTGTACCAATTCAATTCGACATCTTGTTCATACATCTTATCTTCATGACCAGGAGAATCCTCATCAAAATCATTCATTGCAAGACCCGAAGACATAGTCATCAGATGTTTCAACGTAATTTCTTTCTTTCTATCATCCCAATTTAGCAGGGTTTTATCAGTAAAATCAGAGTTGAAATCTAAGATAGGCTGGTTAAGATCCTCGATATAGTGTTGATCAATCATGATCCCAATCAAGGTGGAGGCAAAAGACTTAGACAATGACCTTGTATCATGCACCATATTAGCATTAAATCCGTAAAAATACTCCTCGATGATAATATTTTCATGCTGTAGTAAGAGTAAAGCTTGGATATTAGGAATATCCTCAATGGCTATTTTCTGGATAAGATTTTGAATTGGTTGAGTATCTGCTAAGACTTCTTCTGGATTAGTTACTCCAAATACATCAGTGTCGACTTGAGGATGAGTAAAGTCATAATTGTCAGACAATCGTGCATAAAAGTAAGTCAATTCGTTTTCATCTAATTTTGTGAGTTGAAGTAGAAAATCATTACCAAAGATGGGAAGATTCAATTCTATCACTGATTGATTTGCCACTATTTTCATCCGTGCATGAACTTGAGTATGATCATCATGTAAGATGAATTCATGATCTGAGATTACCTTCATTTGATGATATGGTATAAAAACGGACAAATTGCGGTCAAAATTACGGATTTCTACGTTATAAGTATCCTTCTTACCATTTGTTGAGAATTTGAAAAAGAATGTCTGTTCCTCAGGAAGTAATCTGAAATGATCACTAACATACTGCATTTCTGATGGAGTATTAGGATGTAATTCCAAATTTAACCTACTTACATAACCTTGGTTGATGACATAACCATACTGGTACCAAAATCCATTGAGATAAAATGTATCTCCAATTTCCAACTTTCCTTTAAATCGACAACGTTGAACATCTGAATGAATTTCCAAATCAACTTCATTTTCAGAGGTTTGGGAGTATTGAGCTTCAAGTGAAATATCTTCAATGCTTACTTTATCTATTATGAACTGATCAGAAATCTTTGAAAATTTAAATAATAATCGTTTCTTCCCAAACAGGTTATTCTCTAGCACTTTAGCCTTCCAAATACCAGAAATACCCTGAATTTCATACATTTTAGTCAAATACTTTGTGGGTTGCACGTTTATAAGTACTAAGGAATTCGATGGTATAGATAATTTCCAATATCAATTATTTAGGCTGAGGTCTTTACGGTTATTTGATGATAAGCGTGTGGAGGTAAAATATTAGGTAATTTGTTTGTAATTCATTGTCATCTATGCAATAAGCGTAATTGTCTCCGTAAATATAGATAAAATCTGAAAATTCAAATCGACAATTACATTACTTAAATGAATTGGATTATTAAGAAAATCTGAATAATCAATTTGTAATTTGGGCAAGGAAATATCTCTATTTCACATAATGAAGGTGGAGATTAATCTGATGAATGAAACTTCTGAATAATCTTTGTCGTCAATTTTATTATACATAAGATGGGAAATTAATCCATTATCCAAGCACGTATATACTAAACATTCGTGTGAAATTTGTGTAAAAGACCATGATTGCGATTAGTTTCTATGTTTTAGTTGTTCTGTTCTTTGGAATGGTAATATCGACCGTGTATATTTTGGATAAGAAACGGTCAGAATCAGATAGTCAACATCAGTACAATAGTTATGATTATATGTTCAAGAGAGGT
>Ga0102944_1002720_pt1 | contig 10112 bp, 7 predicted proteins | sample SalPonD_shore_MG_FD_78172 | JGI IMG/M metagenome (GOLD analysis project Ga0102944, IMG submission 78172) | Salt pond soil microbial communities from South San Francisco under conditions of wetland restoration - Salt Pond MetaG... | ecosystem: Environmental > Aquatic > Marine > Intertidal zone >... | reverse complement strand
TATGAAATATTAAATCTTTTACAATCAAAAAAATTTATCTAATCTTTATTCTTAATTGTTACTTATGGGAGAAAAAGTGGCTTTAATAACTGGAAGTACCCGCGGAATTGGGAAAGCAATTGCCTTGGAATTGGCAAATATGGAATATTCAATTGTAATAAATGGCGCATCAACGAATCCACTTCCAAAGGAATATATTTATGAACTAGAAAGAATATATGGGCAAGATTATAAAAAAAAATTTATATATATTCAAGCAGATATAAGTCAAAAGAAAGATCGTAAAAATATTATAGAAAAGATTAAAAAGGAATTTAATCGAATGGATTTATTAATAAATAATGCCGGAATATCACCTCCGGAAAGAAAAGATCTATTAGAGGCTTCAGAAGAATCTTTTGAAAAAGTTATAAAAATTAATCTAAAAGGACCATATTTTTTAACGAGAGATATCGCAAATTGGATGATTACTCAAAAAAAGGAATTAAAAAACTATAATCCATATATTATAAATATTTCTTCAGTTTCTAGCTTTGCTTCATCACCAAATAGAGGGGAATATTGCATCTCAAAAGCAGGAATATCCATGATGACCAAATTATATGCCGATAGACTCGCTGAATTTAAGATACCCGTATTTGAAATTCAACCAGGAATCATTGAAACTGATATGACTTTACCTGTTAAAGAAAAATATGATAACTTAATTAATCAAGGTGTACTTCCCATTAAAAGATGGGGAATTCCAAATGACGTCGCGAAAGCGGTAAGAGCAATAGTGTCAGGATTATTTCCTTATTCTACAGGGGATATTATACATATTGATGGAGGCTTTCACCTAAAAAGATTATAGAAGGAAAAATTTTATTTATCTATCAAAAAAGTACGCAGCCAAATTGTTTTAAATACTTCAATATCTTTTTTTTATATAATTTAAATAAATCGGTAAAAAAAAATTCAAATTCTATATGAATGGTTCTAATAATATTGAGAAATTTCTCAATTTTAAATTAAGGAAATATGATACGATCATAATTGGCAGTGGAGCTGCAGGCTTAAACTGTGCGCTTCATTTAATAGAAGAGGGAATTGATCCCCATCAAATAGCAATTATAACAGAAAAATTGGGAGCTGGTACCTCATTTAATGCGGGTTCGGATAAGCAAACTTATTATAAACTGTCTATAATAGGAGAGCAGAAAGATTCTCCTTTCGAAATGGCACAAGATCTATATTCTGGGGGTGCTATGCATGGGGATATCGCATTAATAGAAGCAACTAATTCAATTCGTGAATTTATTCACTTGGTAGAGTTGGGAGTACATTTTCCACATAATAAATACGGTGGATATGTTGGATATAAAACGGATTATGATCCAAAACAACGCGCTACCTCAATAGGACCATTAACATCCCATAAAATGTGCAAATGTTTATTGAAAGCCGTTAATCAGGCAAATATTACTATCCTTGATAATTACTATGCTATGGATATTATAATTAATCATTCTCAAGGTTGTAATGAAGCGATTGGATTAATTGCCTTGGATATTAAAAACCTTTCTAATAATAAGAATATTGATAATCTTTTAGATTCAATTAAAATTTTTCAAGCAAAAAATATAATCTTAGCTACTGGTGGTCCTGCAGCTCTATATAAATATTCTGTTTATCCGAAATCACAATGGGGAGGAATGAGCCTTGCTATCAAAGCAGGCTGCAAATTCCAAAACCTAACAGAATCACAATTTGGTTTAGCCTCAATTAAATTTCGATGGAATCTTTCTGGTTCTTATCAGCAAGCTATTCCACGATATTTTTCACTTGATAATAATGATAAAGATCATGAGTTTTTAAATCAATATTTCGATTCATTTTCTCAACTTTCTAAGGCTATATTTCTAAAAGGTTATCAATGGCCATTTAATTCAGATAGAATTGAAGGTCATGGATCCTCTTTAATCGATTTAGCGGTATATTATGAAACGGAAATTCTTGGGAATAAAGTTTTTTTAGATTATAGAAATAATCCGATAAATTATGATCAAACTCAATTAGATCCTATTGCTAAAAAACATTTAGAAAAGTCAAATGCTCTTCTTGGTACTCCAATAGAAAGATTAAAGCAATTAAATAGAGATGCGTTCGAACTTTATAAAAGTCATAATATTGATTTAACAACGCAACCTTTAGAAATTGCTGTGTGTAATCAGCATTTAAATGGGGGTGTTATGGGAGATATCTGGTGGGAAACTAATATTAAATACTTATTTGCCATTGGAGAAATTAATGGAAGCCATGGTATTCATCGACCAGGTGGGGCGGCATTAAATTCAGGTCAAGTTGGAGGCTTACGAGCTGCTCAAAAAATAGGAAATGCTTATAAAAACTCCAATTATTTGGAAAATGAGGATTTTAAAAAGATTGTGAGAATTTATCTAAAAAATTTTATAGCAGAGTTTAACAATTTGATTTCAAATGAACATGCAGAACTAAAATCCAAAGAAATCTTAACAAAAATACAAGAACATATGACAAAATTTGGCTCTATTATAAGACCATTAGATGGCCTTCAAGAGGCGAAAAAAAATCTTAAATCTGAAATAAACAATTACACCTCTATGGTCAAACTAGACCATAATTTAGAGATCTTAGACTTTTTGAGGGTAAAAGATGCCTTACTTACACTACAATATATTTTAAACTCAATATTAAATTATCATGAATCTTATGGCACAAGCAGAGGATCATATCTCATTATTAGAGATTCACTTAATCCCTCCTTCAAAGAAGAATATATATCGCCGCCCGGAAAATTAAAATGTTTTAAATTTGTGAAAAGTGAAAGAAATTTTAAAAATAAAGTTCAAACCATTCAATCTTCTAATGGAAGAATTATATTTAAATGGGAGGATATAAGAGAAATACCTAAAGAATCTGGTTGGTTTGAAACGATTTGGAAGAAATATAAAGACAAAGAAGTTTTTAAATGAAGAATTAAATAAACTAAGCTAAAGTATATTTATCTTTTCTTTTTAAAATAGAATAATAAATTATTTAACTAACTAATTAGATAGATAAGTCAATTAAAAATTAAAAATTATTAAATTATTTAAAAGGTGTTAGAAATTTCATCAGAAAAATCCATAGTTTACTGGGCATCGCCCTATGAATTAACTGCACTTACAAATTCTTCTAAAAATATGATAACTAATAATTTAGTAAAAACGAGATTTATCTTAGATATAATTTTAGATAATTTCATATCCCCTGGTGAAAAAGTGGGTGTAAAAGTACATGTAGGTGAGGCTTATAATACGCGATATTTACGACATGATTATGTTCATGAGGTTGTTGAAGTTATAAAGGAAAAAGGGGGTGTACCGATACTTATAGAAACACAAGGCATAGGAATGGAAACTCATCTTGTTGAAATTCCCAATAATTGTACGATATGCTTAGGGAGTCGTAAGAATAAAGAGGATCACTATAATATTGCTCATCTTCATGGTTATACAGAAACCGTTATTGGTGCGCCATTAGAATTTTTAGATGGTGAAAAAGGGCTTGACGGTAAGATAGTTAAGATAAATGGGATTCATTTTAAAGGGGTTAGTGTAGCATCTGGTCTATTTAATTTTGACAAACTAGTCATAATTTCTCATTTTAAAGGGCATCCACAAGCCGCTTTCGGAGGTGCTTTAAAGCAATTGGGTATAGGCTGTGTTACGAAACACTACAAATTTAAAGCTCATTTCTCTGGTAGTCTAAGTATAACTAGAAGATGTGATAATTCTAAATGCAATCAAGAATGTATCGCTGCTTGCCCAGTAGATGCCATTAGAATAGAGGAAGATTATGCTATTATTGATCCCTCAAAATGTATAGGGTGTTTAGGTTGTAAAGAGGCATGTCCAGTTAGAAAAGCAATAAAATCCGCTTCTTATAATGATTTAAAGGTGTTTAATGAAAGACTTATTGATAATACTCTAGGTGTGGTAACTTCATTCGGTCCTGAAAAAATACGTTATATTAGTTTTGCTTTTGATATCCCAGCTATGTGTGATTGTGTTGTAAATCCAAACATGAATATTGTTCCTGATTTAGGCATTTTTGGATCAAATGATCCTGTTGCTATTGATAAAGCTTGTATTGATATGGAAACGGAAGCACCAGGGCTTCCCACATTAAATGCGAAAGGAGAATGGACAGACCCGATTGGACCAGGAATAGAAAAATTTAATGCTTTCAACAAAAGTATAGATACAACTTGGCAAATCAATGCTGCAATAAAAAATAAACTCGGCAATGTGGAATATGAATTGATAAGAATTTAACTTAAAATTTTATTACTACTCTCTTTTTTGATCTTTTTAATTTTTAAAATATATTGAATTAAAAAATATCTATAAAAATAAGTATTTTTCATTTTTCTTCAACTGAACTGCTATAAAAATATTAAATAAACCAAATTGTCATTCTTAATACTAAAATTAGAAAAAAAAAAGATTATAATTTTAATTGTCTTAACTGAATTCTATTATTTTCTACCTTATCTGGCGTGAGATCATACAATATCCAAAACATAATTGCTCCAATAAAAATAAAAATAGCGGGAATGAGACTAGTGTGAATGTGTATCCCCAATATAGCCAAACTAGATTGAGTTGCAACTGCCTCATTGAAACCTGTTAGTGAATGGACAATTGAGAAAGTAAGTGCTTGTGCGACAATTCCAAGGCGACCGAAAAACATCTGAAATCCTGTGTAAAGCCCCTCTTCACGTTTTTTTGTTAGAACAATTGAATTGTCTATAACATCGCCCGAGACAGGATAGATCATTATCCAAAACCCTCCCAGAGGCACCCCCCATAAAACCATGTTAATTACGATTCCGATATAGCTCCTTAAAAACAAAAGAGGCAATGTAAATACCCCTAGCATTAAAGCTGCTATAAACATCACTTTACGATTATCATTAAGTTTATCAGAAAGTTTTTTCCAGAAAGGAGCCGAAACTAAGACTCCAATAAGAAATGCAGCAAATACTAAGGTTTGAGCTTGAGACTCCATTCCAAGGCTAAAACGAACTACATACGGGATTGAAGCTTGCATAGTTTCTATCATGGATTGATATAGGGTATAGATTATCATGAAAGTAATGAAAGCTCTCTGCATCACAGCCTTTCTCATACTCTTAAAAAATGATTCTTTTTCGGTAGATTCTTTATATTTTTCAAAATATTTATCTATTAACGCTTGATCTTCTCGAACACCTGGGATTGCAATTAGGAAGCCTATCGTAACTATAATAAAAGATATAAGTCCTTGATAAAAGAAGGAAGGAATATCTCCGTAGTTGAAAAACAAGGGGGGAAGTATTGCACCAAGAGCGGTGCCAACCACACCAATCATTATTTGAAAACTGCTTGTTAATCGTCGTTCTTTCATTGAGCGAAACTTATCAGGGTAAAGCGCAATGAAATTTACAAAGAAGAGGGAGTGGAAGGTGTCGAATAAACAGGTCGTAAATATTAGCCATAAAAAAATAATCAACGTATCATTGACCGCATCAGTAGAGGGGGGCAGAAATATTAATGCATATGAGAGTCCCCAAGGCAATCCTCCAATTAAAATCCATAGAAATCGTCGCCCATGTTTCCTTGTAAACTTAAATTGTTTATTTGTTAAATATCCGATGATAGGATCATTAAACATATTATAAACCGCAAAAATAATGAACGCTAAACCAACTAACCATACATCTAATTGAATCTCACTTTCAAAGAAGTAAAACGCAGTGGCAGAAAAGGCAATGCGCATGAATTCTCTCGAGAATGACCCGAAAGCATAGGATGCTAATTCCTTTTTTGGATGTAACATTTCTTCATTAACTTCTTCCAAAAATCACACCTTTAAAAATTATTTTTGTAAAATAAAATTATCTTAAATAAAAATTATGATCTTAAAGATATTTAAAACTGATCACAAAATAATTAATAATATAGATTTTTGTTGAGAAATTCTATTAAAAATTAATTGCTTGAAAAAATATATCTTTAAGATTTATAAAGTGAATCTCGAACCATGCAACCTGTACTTTTTCCTTTGCTCATTAATTCTGAGCATTTTGAACAGGTGATACACACTTTATTTTTGTCTATTTTTTGATTTTGGAAAATTTGTTTTGGAAAATTGGGATTTGCGAAACTCATTCGCCCAAAGCCACAAATATCTACTTTTCCCCTATTTATTAGAGTTGAGCATATATTTATTGCAAATTGACGTAAGTATGAATATCCTGATCCAATTATAATCATATCTTCAGGAATCTTTTTTTTTATAGATGAGGTTAAATTTATCATTCTATTAACACTACATAAAGGATGTTCAGGTGGTTTTTCGCCTCCCTCTACTGGGGTATCATAGGGCCTTGTAAGAAAGGGTTTGTAATGGGGATTTCCACTACTAGTGTTCAATAATTTTACACCTTGCTTAAATAAAAGTTTAATTAATTTGATTGGTTCTGAGAGATCTATAGTAGCGGGAAATTCTTCATTTTTTATTTTTGCATTTCCAAATCCATAGGGATAAGGAATTCCATCATAAACTCCCAGGCGTGTGGTTAAAATAAAATCTGATGCAGGAATTTTGGTTTTTAATTTTTTAATTACATTTAATAGCAATCGGGCACGATTTTCAAGAGCATATCCTCCATAGATGGAATTTTCCCTTGTTCTTGCACCTAATAGTTCTGAAATTAGATAGCCATGACATGATTTAATATCAACGCCATCAAAACCAGCTTTATAAGCTAACTCGGCTTTTCTTATCCAAATATCCTCTAATTTACTTAGTTCTTCATCTGAGATAATTTCTCCCTCTTTTTTATTGATATTAATTGCTTCGTCCAAATCATTATGATGATAGGCGCGAATTGGATATTTTTTCTTCCCTTTTTTAGAATATCTGCCAGAATGATTGAGTTGTAAGATTATTATCCCTTTATTCTCAAAATCCTGATTCTTTAATGTATCATTTAAAATCTTTCTAATATACCTTACAAATTTTTTAAATTTTTCAGAATTTTGCTGTGTAATAACTAACTGATGTGGATTAGATTTAAATTTTTTTAAAATAGAGGTTGATTCAATCCAAATAATCCCTGCACCTCCCTGCGCATATCGTTTATATCGGCGAAGAGTTAAAAGGCTGGGACTTCCATCTAATTGAGCATCAAAACCCTCCATTGGTTGTACTGCCAATCTATTGGGAATATCTCTATTATCTAAAGCTATAGATTGTTTGAAGCATTCAAATTTATCACTTATAGAGAGAGATAATTTCAATTTTTTTATTGTTAATTTTAGATCCTTAATTGATTTATAGTGGAAAGGTTCAAACATTTCATAACCATGAGGCGCTTTACTCATTAATTGATCTTTCTTTTCCTAAATATTTATAATTTTAGAAAGTAAGAATGTATTTATAATAGTAAAAAAAAGGAAAACAGGTACGAAATTAATTGGATAGTATTTCAATAACCAGAAAAATTATTTTATTTCTGATTTAATTAAAGATAACACTCTAATTACATTCTTTTCTATTTTATCAAGATCATTACCTTTAGTAAGCCAACTTCCCGCACACGCAAGCACATTATCCAATTTTAAATAATTCAAAATATTTGTTTCATTAATTCCACCTGTGGGGATAAATTTTATACCTTTGTATGGTCCAGCTAAAGCTTTTAAAAAGGAGGGCCCGCCAGATACTTCTGCAGGAAAGAATTTAAACACTTTTAGGCCTCTTTCAATTCCCCATTCAACCATACTTGGACTATTTATGCCAGGAATTATCACAATATCATTTTTAACGCAAAAATCAACAACAGTAGGATTAAATCCGGGAGATACTATAAATTTAGCTCCTGCATTAACCGCTTTATCGACTTGTTCGATAGTTAATACTGTTCCTGCTCCAATGAAGATTTCTGGAATGCTTTTTTTAATATTTTTGATTGCTTGTTCCGCAACCCCTGTTCGAAAGGTAATCTCGATTGTGGGAAGTCCAGATTTTACTAAGGTTTTCCCTAAAGGGACCGCAAATTCAGCGTCTTGGATTGAAACTACAGGGGTGATTTTTAATTTTTTTATAGTATTAAATACTTCATTCATAATTTCTAAATAGTGTAAGAAATATTAAAAGCAAATTCAAAATATAATTAAATAATGTAACAAATATTAAAAGCAAATTCAAAATATAATATATTTAACGATGGAAAATTTAAAGATTATCACGTTTGGCGAGATTATGCTCCGACTTTCTCCAATAAATTATCAAAGATTTATTCAAGCTCGATTTTTTGATGCTATCTATGGAGGTGGAGAGGCTAACGTTGCCGTATCGCTTGCGAATTATGGAATTAAGGTAGATTATGTGACACGATTACCCAATAATGAGTTAGGTGATGCATGTATTAATTATTTAAGGCAATTTGGGGTAGGCACTGATAAAATAATTAGAGGGGGTGAAAGGATTGGTATATACTTTCTTGAAAAAGGTGCCTCGATTCGACCAAGCAAAGTAATTTATGATAGAGCCCATTCTGCTATCTCAACTGCAGAGAAAGAGATGTTTAATTGGGAAACAATTTTTGAGGGAGTCAATTGGTTTCATTGGACGGGGATTACTCCCGCCATCTCTCAAAATTTAGCTGATGTCTGTTTAGATGCCGTAAAGATTGCTAAAAAAAAAGGGATAACAATTTCTTGTGATTTAAATTATCGTAGTAAGCTTTGGAAATATGGAAAAAAACCTATTGATGTGATGGGGGAATTAGTTAAATATTGCGATATAGCTATAGGTAATGAAGAAGATACAGAAAAATGCTTAGGTATTGCTGCACTTGATACGGATGTAAGTTCGGGAGAATTGGATCCAGAAAACTATAGATTTGTCGTAGAAGAAATGTTTCTTCAATATCCAAATCTTAAAAATGTAGCTATCACTTTAAGAGGATCACTTTCTGCATCACATAATACTTGGTCAGGTCTACTTTATGATGGAAATACAATGTTTGTTGCTCCCACTTATGATATTGATTTTATTGTGGATAGAGTTGGAGGAGGCGACTCTTTCAATGCGGGTCTTATTTATGGATTAAATTTTTACCAAAATGACTTGCAAAAAGCCTTGAATTTTGCCTTGGCAGCTTCATGTTTAAAGCATTCGATTGAAGGAGATTTTAATTTAGTTTCTAAAGAGGAGGTAGAGAAACTAATGGAGGGTGAGACTTCAGGTCGAATTTCTCGATAAATTAATGATATAATAATTTTTCCTATTTTAACAAAAATATACTAAATTGAAATCATTTTATTTAGTATTCCTTTATTGTTTCTTTATGATAAAATTTAACCAAATAGATAGTATAAAGTAATCTTTAATGGATAAAAATGAAGTTAAACAAAATCTTAGTTGAAGAAAAATTAAAGCAATTTTTAGAGGAGGATTGCCACTTTAAAGATGTTAGCTCGGAATTTTTTCCTGAAGACCAAATAGTCTCAGCAAGAATTATTGCAAAATCTGAGGGCTATATTTCAGGATTGGAAGTGATAAAAATCCTATTCGATATGTTAGAAGTGAATATCGAGTTAAAAAAAAGGGACGGAAAGAAGATTAAAAAAGGAGATATAATCGCTATATTAAAAGGAAACGCCAGAAATATTTTATTAGGGGAAAGAATAGGATTAAATTTGATAACTTTAATGAGTTCTATTACCAGCACCACACAAAAATATAATGAAATTATTAAGAAATCCGGAAAAAAAGTTAAAATCGCATGTACAAGAAAGACTAGCCCTGGTCTTCGTGTATTTGAGAAGCTTGCAGTTGAATTAGGAGATGGAGATACGCACCGCTACTCATTAGATGATATGATTCTTTTAAAAGATAATCATATAGAATATTATGAAGGAGATATTCAAAAATTGATTAGAGATGTTAAGAAAAAAGCCAGCTTCTCTAAGAAAATAGAAATTGAACTTGAAAAAGTTGACGATGTAGTACTTGCTGCTAAAGAGGGAGTTGATATTATAATGCTTGATAATATG
>Ga0102944_1002719_pt1 | contig 10116 bp, 7 predicted proteins | sample SalPonD_shore_MG_FD_78172 | JGI IMG/M metagenome (GOLD analysis project Ga0102944, IMG submission 78172) | Salt pond soil microbial communities from South San Francisco under conditions of wetland restoration - Salt Pond MetaG... | ecosystem: Environmental > Aquatic > Marine > Intertidal zone >... | reverse complement strand
CATGGATCAGCAGTTCTATTCCAGAGATTCCCTGCTTGCCGGTCTCTCCTCCAGAGATCAGTGGGCCCGGCACCTGGAGGTGATCACCGACTCTCTGAAAACCTGGACCGGCCCTTTTCCGAACCGCACCCCTTTGAACGCGCGGATCACCGGAAGAATAGAGCGGGATGACTACATAATTGAGAACGTATTATTTGAATCCCGGCCCGGTTTCTTTGTCAGCGCCAATCTGTATGTTCCCAGCGATGGGGATCCGCCTTATCCGGCCGTGTTAAACGTCATCGGTCACTCCGCCGAGGGAAAATCAGCGTATTACGTTCAGGAGCGATGTATCAACCAGGCGAAGAAGGGTCTGGTGGCATTGGCCATAGACGGTCTGGGCCAGGGCGAACGGCAGATCGCAGACTACACGACATACGGCAGCCTGCCTGGTTGTGTGCACAAGGGGATCGGTCTCCGTACATATCTGCTGGGATGGCATGTGTTCAACATTATGGCCTGGGATGCCATCCGGGCCATCGATTACCTGGCCACCCGACCGGAGGTGGACCTGAATCATCTCGCTGTTACCGGGGCGTCCGGCGGCGGGCAGATGTCTACCTATCTGCTGCCGCTGGAGAATCGCATTACCGTGGCCGTCCCGACCGACAACCCGGTGGAATTTTCCTACCATGCCCATATTCCCATAGGAACAGACCACGAGCAGGCCTTTTACGGTGCCTTCGCAGCCGGAATCGATATGCGCGGGGACCTGCTGTTTCCCCACGTGCCGGATCCGCTGCTCATAAACGCCAGCGCCAACGATGTGCTGAATCCGCCCCGGGGTGTGTGGGCGCTGGCCCGGCACCTGGATCGCCTCTATGCAGCGTATGATGCGCCGGAAAAGTTCAAAGTGTTCATGAGCGACAGTGACCACGGGTACCGGGATCAATCTCAACGGGAGGCGGCCTCTGCCTGGATGCTCCGCTGGATGGACGGTGATGCTGAAAACTACCGCGAAGAACCGGTGCACCTGGAAGAGGCGGAGGCTCTCTGGTGCACCAGGGAGGGAAATGTGTACCGTCTCCCGGGCAGCCGGGAACCACAGGATCTGGTGGTGGAGTATCTTGGATCTCATGTCCCGACCGCTCATCCCATTGGCAACAGCGACGAATTAACAATCCACGCTGAAAAAATCCGGGTACAGGCCCGCCGGCTCCTCAGGCTGCCTGCGAAGGAGCATTCTTCGATATCTGAGAAGGTAGAAATATACCCACTGGAAGATCGGCGGTTAGTGCAACTTGTCCTCCGGCCCGAGGAAGGCATCCGGCTGCCGGCGGTTCTGCTGGAACCCATCCTTGCTCAACAGACCAACATATGGCAGCGTCTGGACAGGGAAACAGGCGTCTGGGAAGAATGGACGGAGGAGATCCAGGCGGGACCGGTGGTATTATATGTCAGCGATTCGGGGAAACAGGACCTGCTGCAGGAGACTGCCATAGTAGATTCTCTGTTGGCTGCCGGTGTCCGTTTACTGGCGGTGGACCTCCGGGGGGTGGGTGAGACCGCACCGGGAATGGAGAGTTCCCTCCTGGACTACCTGGTTGGGCGCCCTGTCTTCGGTCAGCGGGTGGGGGACATCCTGGCATGGGTGGACTGGCTGACTCGGCGGCGTATGCATACCAGCGAATTGTACATCTGGGCCCGGGGGATCACCGGACTCCACGCCGGGTTCGCAGCCGCTCTGAATGACCGCATCAGCGGCCTCATCCTGGAAGAACCGGTACTGTCATTTGAATCAGTAGTGCGCGCCCGCACCGGACCCTACCGGGAAGAACTCCTGCTTCCGGGCGTACTGAAAGTACTGGACATGGGACAGATTTATCAGGCGATTGCTCCCAGACCGATCACGCTCATTACACCCAGAAATGGTCATGGAGAGCCTGCCTCGGAGGCGGAAATCAGGGGCGCATACGGAATGACCGCCGGAACCTACCAAACCCTGTTCGGCGGATCCGGATGGCAGGTCTACCCGGAGGTCACCGAATCGGGGCGATTGTCTGCTGTACTCGCCCTGGTTAACGGACGATAAAAACGCTGCTGTATCAATCGCTGGGATAAAGAGCCGACCGGCCTCAACGATACGGCAATGGCGCCGGATCCAGCCAATCAACGACGGAATCTTTCAGCGCCCAGGCAGTGAAAAAATTCCCCAGGGGAGTGTGATGCCCGATATAGTATTGTGCCAGATAGGCGTCCACATCCACGGAATACTTGCGATAATCTTCCCGGAACGCCTCCCGCATATCGATCACCGGATACGGTTTCTTCTGCAACCACTCGGCGAAGCTGGCATCGAAACGCGGCTCGCCCCGGAGATCGGAGGCAATATTCCCCCGTCCGAATGAGAGAATCACCAGCAACTGCCTTCCTGTTTTTCGCACAAATTCTTCAGTCCAGGTCACCACATTCTTCGTGGCAAACAAAGCAGCTTCGGTGTGGATCTGCTGCACCCGGCGGGCGGCTGGAGTGTTCGCCAGTTTTTCAGACGGGATGCCGAAAGTCACTGCAATGGGCTCTGTAAGGTCTCCGGATTGCCCGGACTCCGCAGTTGCGGCAAGCACTAACTTAAGGACGGGATCATCTTTGAATGTCTCCCATACGAATTCCGGATCCGTGAGGTTGTACAAAGTATCCGGCGTTATCAGAATATTTTCCCGCTCCTCACACTGCCCTTCCTTTACGTTCACCCGCAGGTGCGGCAGAGTCACAGCCACATTGGATCCCTGCCCGAACCGAATGGAGCGCCAGGCGTCCAGATTCCTGTAATGATCGTCATCCCAGATGTTCAGAATTATGTACTCTGCCGGGTGCTGTTGTTCCACTTTCAGCATTCGACGGTATGCCTGGTAGACGCTGTACCCGCCGACTCCGTAATTCCGGATGGGTTCCTGGAGGTGGGCAGCCAGGAACTCTTCCCAGGTTTCGCCGTTGTTCACCTGGTCACAGTGGGTGAAGCTATCGCCATAAGCATGAATCCGGGAGGTACGGTGCGCGGAGTTGATGACTTTCCGGGCGCCATCCGGCTCATAGGCGTAAAACCCTCGGGAGCCATCCACGCTGTTGGAATGTACACCGGTACAGTGCACCCAACCCAGATCCGGCTCGAAGGTCCAGCCGTCTCCCCGGGTCACGTCTTCCGAACCATACTCACCCAGGATAAAGTTATTTAGGTACCGCCGGTCCGCCAGGATGGAGTTCAGATAGTCCCGGGCACGGGAACTCTCCGGCCCGCCACTTTGCAGTGAGCGATTCCCCGATGCAATCATAGGCCACAGCGTCGTCCCCGCCGCCGTCAATAGAAATTCTCGTCTGTCCATTATAGAATGCTCGCACCTTCCCAGAGCCAGTTCTCAAATATTTTTACGCCTAAATCAGTCTTGTTGTGCTTCACCTGCACGGCCTCCTGATTGTCATAGACTTGTATCTATTTCCGCACATGCTTTTTAAGGTTGCCCGCCCATCTACTCTTTGTGATTCCGGCTCGCTAAACCGAGATTCTGCCGGCCCCCTTCATCCGCTTTTATATATACCGAATTTGATATTCTCTTCACACACAATTTTTGTAAACGTAAGAAGAACACACTCTCACTGACAAAGTAAATTATCGATTATTCAAAAGCCAGAAATACTCAGGTAAATTCAGTTTATGAATACTCTACGGCTATTTTCCATATCACTCCTACAAACATCATGAAGGCAACAAGGACGTATGTTTACACCAGAATTTTCAAACCACGCTGACCATTCTATTCAGCTATTCGCTCAGTTTTTCACTCAACTGGGTCTTCACCAGGCTGGAACGACGCTTCGGCCACAAGACCATGACTCATTCCTGGATTTATCTGGTGGTCTTCACTGCCACGTTCTATCCGATGACATTGCTGCTATCCCTCCTGGGCTTGTAGACCTTACACGTGTCATTGCGATAGGCAAGACCTACCCCTATATAGGATACTGGCGGACTCCAGCAGAACCTTCGACATACCAATAAGTCATGGTGCCATCTATTTTTTATTGCGGGAAACGGGGTGAATAGTGTAATAAGCGGAATTCGTGTTCTGTATAAAAGTACTTATTTGAGTGATTGCACCTGGACAAAAAACTTTTGAAGGATATTCCGTACTATTATCCGTATCTCCTGAAATGTCACACCAGTTTTATGATAATGAATCGTCACCCGTTCTCAAGGGGGCTTCCCCATTCGGTGCGAGTAAAGTGATTCGTCCCCGACCCCTTTATTCATATGAAATTTGTCCCGCAGATGTACATCCCACAATGGTAGTATATTCTGTTTAACTGATTGTATATTGGTGGTTATTGCTCATCGGTAAGAACAGAGCATCATTATTCTGCTTCGTACACCAGTTTCCCAGCGACAATGGTTTTCTGAATAGTAATATTCCCTGTATCATCCAGGATAAACTGAATAATGTCCGCTCTTTTACCAGGTCCCAATGTCCCTCGGTCACTTATTCCATTCAAGCGTGCAGGATTTCTGCTCGCCATATGGATGGCATCAGCCAAGGAGCAATCTGTATAACGCATAATATTCTCCACCCCTTGCTTGACAGGAGCGGCAGCACCAGCTAATACATTCTGGGCTGGAAATTTGATAACACCTTCCGGCTCGAGGACAACGGTCTTTTCATCCCAGATATATTCACCAGGTGGCATACCAGCCAGTTGGGTCACGTCTGAAATCAATACCGTTCGTTCCGGACCCTTCACCTTGTAGAATGTTTGCACCTCTTCCGGTCGCAGATGAAATCCATCCACTATAAGGCTGACCATCAGCCGATCTTCTGCTAACTGAGGCCATAATGGATTTTCATGACGATGAATCATATTAGCGCAGCCGTTGCCGAGATGCGTGGAAATATCTGCTCCGGCATCTACAGCTTTTTTGATATCTTCTGCCGATCCGTTATGATGTGCCAGTGCAACCACAATCCCCTTCTCAGTCAACTTCCTGATAAATTCGATTGCTCCTGCCTGCTCCGGAGCCACAGAGACGTGTATGATCTTTCCTTCTGCCGCATTATAAATATCGGTGAATTCCTGCCAATCCGGCTTCCGAATCCATTTTGCATTATGTGCTCCGCGAAATCCGGGTTCCGGATTGATGTAGGGGCCTTCCAGATGAAAACCAGGTATCGAAAGTCCAATATCAGGTTCACGGGCAGCACTGGCAAGAATCGCAAAATTCTCCATTAACTGTGCCTTGCTACTGGTGATAACCGTCGGCAGATAAGAAGTCACTCCGACTTTCCAGAGCGCCTGGGTCGCCTTTCGGACTTTGTCGACTGTGAGCCCTTCATCCGTGAACCCATAGGAAACATATCCGTTGATTTGGTTATCAATAAAACCAGGCGCGATAAAAATTTTGGCAACACTTGTATTCTCCAGTTCGCTCTTTCGGACAATCTTGCTGATCTTCGTGTTTTCAATTATAATAGATATGGGTTGGTTGTCTAAATAAAAGAGTCCTACGACTTCTTTCACCTGCTGTCCCGCAGAACAGCAACCCGGAATTATCACAATTGTCAATATCATTAAAGCAAAATAATGTCGCTGTTGTTTTTTCATCCAGAATAAAAATTTCATACAATTCTTCTCTTCTAGACTATTGGTATCCCAAATACGCAATAGTAAAATGATGCGATTTCTTGATTCTTACGAAAAATATACACTTGCTTTATGGATAATAACTATGTCTTTACGATAACTTACTCGCCGAGTGACTATCGAGAAATAACACAGCATTGCCATGCCTACGAAGAATGGTTGCGGGACAATCGGTACTAATAGGTCCATTAAGGGTTTTAAAAACAGCCTCAGCTTTCCTTTGGGCTGGGACAACACAGCTGATGACCTTACTACGCAGTATCGCCGGTATGGTCAGCGTAATCGCCCGCGCTGGGACCTCGCCTATAGATTCGAACCATCCCTCTCCATATTGCTGTTGTCTCGACCGATCGTCCAATTCCACAATTTTTACCAATCGTGATTCATTGAAATCAGCGTCATGCGGATCATTAAAGGCCAGATGCCCGTTTTCACCAACCCCGATACAGGCGACATCTACTTCGTGGGTACGAAGAAGATTTTCGTACCGAAGCACTTCACCTTCCACATTGTCAGTATCTCCCTCAATATAATGGACCTGTCCCGGTTTCACATCATCCAGGATGCGTTCTCGGAGATATTTCCGAAAACTGGCTGGATGGTGCTCATCCATACCCAAGTATTCATCCAGATGGAAGATGGTGATTTTGGACCACTCAATTGAGTCATCTCTCTTTAGAGCATTGAGAAATTCGAACTGGGAAGCACCTGTGGCCAGGATGAGAGCTGCCGCGTCCTTCTCTTGAATTGCAGTGGTAAGGCTTTCGGATACAAAGGCGGCTGCCGCCTCGCCCATCTCCTCGCTTGTGCCAAAAATTCTTACATCCAGTGATTCAACTTGCATAGTATTTTCAACACGTACTTTTTCCATCGATTCTCCTCTTCTGATTTTTAACTCCACACCTCGGTGGTGTTTATATAATATCAGATAAAATAAGTTACTTACGTTAGCTCTCAACATTCATTGGCTATGAATAATACCTTTGTAAAATCTGAATATGATTGCGGTCTGAATCCTAACCGTCACAATTACTCCATTTGAACTGTGGATACGTGCTCATGAAACAGCATTGTTTGTTCATGCCGATTCGCGAATAATCAACTTAGGTTTCAACACCACATGCCGTTGTTCCCAAGAATTATCTGAAGTTAGATTTTTCATGAGAATATCTGCGGCTATCTCTCCAATCTCTCTGGCAGGTTGACGAACTGTGGTGAGCGGAGGATGGTAAAATGCAGCGGTTTCGATGTCATCGTAACCCACGATGGCAATGTCCTCAGGAATGCGGAGCCCTTCTTCATAAATAGCTCTCATGGCACCTAAGGCCAGTTTGTCATCATAACCAAAAAGAGCGGTAGAATCCAATCCATTGCGAATCTCTGACTTTACTAAATTGTAACAGCTCGTAATTGTTTCTTCGCAATAGAGCACATGAAGTGACCGAGATTGTAATCCACTCTCATTCATGGCTTTTCTGCACCCATCAATGCGTTCGCGTCCACTGGAGGCTTCTGGCTTGGCACAAATATAGGTGATTTTCGTATGTCCTTGCTGGATTAGATACTGAACAGCCTCATAGGTTCCGGAAACATTATCATTTATGACATAACTGCTATTCAAAGCTTCCGTATGCCGATTCAGCATTACGAAAGGAATGTCAATTGCCTTCAAAATCTTTATATATCTGGCATCCTGTTGTAGCGGATAGATTAAGAAACCTTCCACCCGTTTTTTACGAAGAAGGGTGAGATACTCAAGCTCTTTATCTGTATTCTCCTTGGTACTGCATAAAATAATACTATATTCTTTTTGAAAACATCTGTTATTAACCCCTTGAATAACGCTGGCATAAAAAGTATCTGCGGCATTGGGAACTATCACTCCTATGGTACCAGTTTTCCGGGTTATCAGACTTCTTGCAACATCGTTACCGGTATAGTCAAGTTCTCTAGCAATCTTTAAAATCCGGTCTTTAGTTTCGGGATTAATATCATCTTTATTGTTCAGTGCACGGGAAACAGTTACTATTGAGACGTTCGCTCGTTGTGCTATATCCTTCATTGTAACAGCCATATTTATCCTCATATAGATTTAATGTAAACGTTAATGTAAACGTTAATGTAATGTAACTTTTCTTATTATAATTATCAAGAATACAAATCAAATTTCTTTTTATGATATTTCATTTTGGTGGCATAAATAATCTAATCATCTAAAATGATACGCCCTAAAGACAGTTATGCAGTTTGTCTCTATTCCTATTTGATGTGAGAATGGAATAAATTAATTTGCCTCGCTTTTCTTCGAGTACCTGCGGACTGATTTCTTTGGTATGGGATGATTCCAAAATCTTATACTCTATCCACACAGACTCATATGTTTTCTGTAGATATTTGGCTGCTCGTTAAATGTGTTTTCACCGATGACTGGATTAATTAGCATTAGCCTTCTTGAAGCAATTTCTTGATAGATTTGATAGATTAGGAGTATACCTAATAGCTGTAAAACATGATACGCTCTGATCTTTACCTATAATGGTCTAAATGCTGGCACACCAATGTCCACGAAGACTCCACGCGCTCTTACAAGACTAATTTAGTAATCCGGGCATCCAAGACCGCAGCAAAAACCTCCGATAAACAACTAATTCCCCTCGCCCAAATCACAATGGAGTCCGGATGCATAGAATGCCGGGAAAACCACTGCATCATATATAGAATATCCTGTGCCCTCAGCCCAAAGATGGGCTTCCCGAGATCAGGAAAAATCAGAGTTATCTTGCCATAACCTGAGCTGTTTATTTCGTTCCTCTGCAGTCGGCACTCAGAACCCCGAACTAATCCAGCATAAGCGAATCCTGCGGCACATCCATGTTGAGCCACCCCCGCGTATTCGTGAAATATCCTCGCACTAGCATTACTGAGTTCTATATATACCCGCTCGTTGACTCCATGCAATCTCTTAGGAGAGGAGCAGTCCAAGCGATTTCGTATGAGCAACTGTCGAAGTCAAGTTTATGGATTGAACGATATCACGGGTATACATTGGGACCTTGACAACTTTGGCAAAGGGAAAACCTATTGCAGCCAAACTAAGAACGTCCAATCTTTGTGGATAGCTCATTTTGCTGGATTGCCGAACACTTGCACTTCAATATAGGAGTTTAGTTCGTTCACGTTGTTGCCGTTGCTGTATAAACGTACATATCGGGCCCGTTGCCCTTTCGCGTCGATCAACTTGCCCTCGTTCGTTTCGACATAGTGCATATCGTGCCCCATCCCCAATCCGGCCGAATTATCGATATCATTGTTAAACAAGGTTCTCACGTTGTGCTCGAAATCCGGATCATCCGCAATTTGTACAATCACATCAAAATAAATCCGGGGTTGCTTATGGTAGTGCCATACCAGAATGGCGTATATTTCATATTCAGCCTCAAGATCGATCGTTACACTCTGCAGAAACCGACCGAGTTCAATGTAACTCCCGTCCATCGCTTCCTTATCCCCGTCGGTGATCATGGTAAGCTCCCCGATGAGCGGCTCGTTCTCAGTGCTAGTCACTGGTTTCCCAGCAGCGACATTTTTAGTTTCCGTCGGAGCATAAAATGGCGGCCGGGGCTTACCCAGCGGTTTCTCCAGGTTGGGGACCCGCATATCCTGTGGTGTCCCCACGAACATTTTGTGGGGCAGCTGAATAGGGAGGGGCACTAACCCTGATAATGTATCTTTTGCCATATCGGATTCAGTGATCCCCTTGTCGCTGTTCGCATTAAGCGGATTCTGTTGTTCTGCCTCGGCAACTGCCAGCGCTTGCGAAACTCCGCCCAATAAACACATCGATAATAAGACCAGCAAACAATTCTTCATCATTGCATTGCATTCTTTGTTCAGCATGTTCATTTCACCATGACGTTTCACAATTCGATTTAGCATAGATTATCGCTCATTACCGGGAAACACTCGGGGACTGCATTCCACCAGCCTTTCTTATCTCAATATTTTCACTAAATCACCGGGCCATTCAATATTCAACCAAGGCTCTACTTCTCGTTTTGGCTGATATCGTTCTCTCAGCTTAAGCCGCTCCATACATTGGTGTCTCCCTACACCTGAAATTCCTCTGCTTTGAAGGGCAGCAGCTGGCCCGCTTCTACTGCTTGGTTGACTTTCAGTACGCTTACCGCCGTTTCGTACCCAATATCCGGAGGACACGTTAAGTTCGCCTGGCCACGCACGGCATTGAAGAAATTTTCCAAATGGGGTTTATGGTATGGATCAGTGAATTGCACCGGTAGTGTATATCTGGCTGTTGGCACCGTTTCGCGTACATCCGTCACTGCGGAGGTCTGGGAATTTTCTGCTTGCCGGGGCGCATTTATATATCCGAGTTCAACCCAGCTGCCCCATCCGGGGGCCGAAGGTTCGGGATACACATCGCCCCTGCTG
>Ga0102944_1002717_pt1 | contig 10119 bp, 7 predicted proteins | sample SalPonD_shore_MG_FD_78172 | JGI IMG/M metagenome (GOLD analysis project Ga0102944, IMG submission 78172) | Salt pond soil microbial communities from South San Francisco under conditions of wetland restoration - Salt Pond MetaG... | ecosystem: Environmental > Aquatic > Marine > Intertidal zone >... | reverse complement strand
GAAGATCGTCGAGAAGGTCCCGCGGGATCGTGTAGTCTATCCCGTGGATCACTTCCCGGGTGAGCTGGGGCCGTACAAGCCGGCCTGATCGCCCGAGACTCGCAACGGCCCCGCCCTCGCGCGGGGCCGTTGTCCGATCCCCGCAAAACGACAACCGTCGTGACCCGGCCGCGGTACCGCGCGCCGGCGCATCTGCTTCGAGGGAGCTGTCCATGTCCGGCTCGACCGTCAACGCGTTATTCATGCAGGTCCTCACCGGGTTCCAGCTCGGCGCGATCTACATGTTGATCGGCCTCGGCCTGACCCTGATCTTCGGCACGCTCGGCGTGGTCAACTTCGCCCACGGTGCGCTGTTCATGCTCGGGGCCTACGCGGCCGTGACACTGGCGCCGCAGACCGGTTTCGCGCTGGCGATCCTGCTGGTGCCGCTGCTGCTGTTCGCATTCGGCATCGTCATGGAACGCGGCCTGATCAGGAAATTCTACGACCGGCCGCACACCGACCAGATCATGCTGACGTTCGGACTGGCGCTGGTGATCCAGGAGGCACTCAAGTGGATCTACGGCGCCAACTCGCTCCCGTTCCCCCTGCCGGACTGGGGCAACGGCATCGTGCGCCTGCACGAGTACCTGCCCTTCCTCACGGGCTTCGTGGCCTACCCGAAATGGCGTCTCATTCTGACGGTCGTGTCGTTCGCCACCGTCATCGCCCTGTTCCTGCTGCTGCAGTTCACGCGCTTCGGGCTGGTCGTGCGGGCCGGCATGCGCGACCCGGAAATGCTGCGTTTCCTCGGTGTCAACATCCAGCGGCGCTTCGCCATCGTGTTCGGGCTCGGGGCGGCAATCGCGGGCGTCGCCGGCCTGTTCGGCGGTCCAGTCGCAAGCGTCTACCCCGGGCTCGGCATGGCCTACCTCGTGCCTTCGTTCCTGGTCGTCGTCATCGGGGGCATGGGATCGCTGCCCGGCGCGGTAGTCGCGGCGATCCTCCTCGGAATGGCGCTGAGCTTCTCTGCGGAATACTCGGCAATGCAGCAGGTCAGCGTCTACCTGATCGCGGTCGTCGTGCTGCTGCTGCGGCCACGCGGCCTGCTCGGCCAGAAGGGAGTGCTTGAATGAACGACGACAACGGAGCGGCTTCCGGGAACTGGCTGCCGGTCGCCGTGGTCGCGGCGATCGCACTGACGATGCCGTTCTGGTTTCCGCTCATCGGGGGCTACGAGGGACTCGACACCAAGATCATGATCTGGGCCCTGTTCGTGATCGGCTTCGACCTGCTGCTCGGGTACACGGGCTACCTGTCGTTCGGTCACGCAGGGTTTTTCGGGGTCTCGGCGTATACGACGGGCCTCATGCTGCTCCACGTCACATCGGACATCGTCCCGGCAATGATCGTGTCAGTGATCGTCACGGTGCTGTTGGCATTCGCCATCGGCTTCATGACCCTGCGTCGCACCGGCATCTACTTCTCGATCCTGACGCTCGCGTTCGCCGAGATGCTCTACCGGGCGGCGCTGTCGATCTTCTCCGACTTCACCGGCGGCGACAACGGCCTGACCGGCCTGCCGACGCCGACGCTGCTGGGCGAGCCGATGCACGGGCTGAAGGTCTTCTACCTGTCCGCGGCATTCGCCATCGTCGGTTTCTACATCGCCCGCCGCATCACCCGATCGCCCTTCGGCATGATGATGCGTGCGATCAAGTCGAATCAGGAGCGCCTGCGCTACACGGGCGTCAACGTCTCCGGCTACAAGCTGTTCACGTTCGTCATCAGCGCCACGTACGCCGCCGTGGCCGGTTCCCTCATGGTCATCTACGAGCCGTACGTCGCCACAGTGTTCCTGCACTGGTCGACGTCCGGCGAGGTCGTGATCATGTCCGTGATCGGCGGCGTGGGCACGCTCTTCGGGCCGATGTTCGGTGCAGCGTTCATGCTCTATTTCGAGAACGTCGCATCCGCGGCCATCGGCGAGCAATGGCTGCTCATCCTAGGCCTGATCTTCGTGCTGGTCGTCGTGTTCCTGCCGGGCGGCTTCGTCGAGGGCTGGCGCCGGCTGCGCCACGCCCGCGGCGGCACGGCGCGGGCGGCGGACACGGACACCGAAAACGAGCGCGCCAACTGAGCGCGGGACCGGGAGCGACACGATGGCACTTCTCGATATCTCCGATGTCTCGGTCCACTTCGGCGGCGTCCAGGCCCTGCAAAATGTTGCCCTTTCCGTGGCCGAGGGATCGATCCATTGCATCATCGGGCCGAACGGCGCAGGCAAGTCGACACTCGTCAACGTGATGACCGGGCGCCTGAGACCGGATCACGGCAAGGTCACCTTCGACGGCCGCTCGCTGATCGACGTCAAGCCGTTCGACATCAACCAGCTCGGCATCGCGCGCGTATTCCAGACGCCGGCGATCTTTCCCGACATGTCGCTGCTCGACAACGTCACCATCGCCGCGCTCGCCAAGCGCGACGGCAAGTTCGCACTGAACCTGTGGCAGCAGCGCAAGGGCATGTCCGAGGTCGTGGACAGGGCCGAGGCCCGGCTCGCGGACGTCGGCCTGCGCGAGCAGGCGCTGAGCGAGGCCCGGCACCTGTCGCGCGGCGACAAGCGCCGCCTGGAGCTGGCGATCTGTCTCGCCAGCGAGCCGCGGCTCTTGCTGCTCGACGAGCCGACGGCCGGCATGTCCCGCCACGAGACCGAAAGCACCATAGAGCTGCTCAAGTCGATCTCCGCGACGGGGATCACCAAGGTCGTCATCGAGCACGACATGCACCTGGTGTTCTCTCTTGCCGAGCGCTTGTCGGTGCTCCACCAGGGGCAGATCATCGCCGACGGCAAACCGGACGACGTGCGCGGCAACGAGAAGGTCGTCGAAGCCTACCTGGGGGGAGCGAAGCAGTGAGCGCCACGGCACAAGCGCAAGGCGACGCGGCGGCGTCGGACGACGGGCGGGCCTTCCTCGCCTGCAAGGACATGCACGCGTACTACGGCGAGAGCTACATCATCCAGGGTGTGTCCTTCGAGGTACGCAAGAACGAAGTCGTGGCCCTGCTCGGCCGCAACGGCGCGGGCAAAACGTCGACCCTGAGAACGATCGCCCGCGCCCATCAGCCTTCGCTCCATCGTGGCCGGATCTTCCTGGATGGCGAACCGCTGCACACGATGAAGGACTGGCAGGCCGCGCGTGCCGGTGTCGGCCTCGTCCCGGAGGATCGCCGCATCATCCCCGGCGTCACCGTCGAGGAGAACCTCATCCTCGCCCAGATCGCGCCGACCACGGGGTGGACGATCGAGCGCATCTTCGAGCGCTTCCCGCGCCTGGCCGAACGGCGGCGCCAAGAGGCCACGACCCTGTCCGGAGGCGAGCAGCAGATGCTGGCGATCGCCCGCATGCTGGCGCGCGACGTGCGTCTGGTCCTGCTCGACGAGCCGTACGAGGGGCTGGCGCCGCAGATCGTGCGCGAGATCGAATCGATCGTCGCCGAGATTCGTGACCTCGGTATCACGACCATCATCGTCGAGCAGAACGCGATCGCCGCACTCGAGCTGGCGGACCGTGCGGTGATCATGGACATGGGCCAGGTGGCCTTCGCCGGGACCGCCCGCGAAGTGCTCGACAACCGGGAGCTGCGCGAGGAGTTCCTGGCGATCTGAGGCAGCGTCTTCAGCGGACGGGGGCGAGGACAAGGTGTTACGATTGGTAACAAACCGTGCTAGTGTCCTCGACATGGAACCCGGTCACGGCAACGGCACCCGCCTGGACCTCGTCCTGCTGCTGCTGGCGCTGGCGCTGTTCCTGTTCGTCTCGCCGTTCGCGGGCTGGTGGTCGGGGGCCGGCCTGCCCTGGTTCACGCCGTTCGTGCTCTGGGGGCTGCTGATCGCGGCCTGCGGGCTGCAGCACTGGCTCGAGCGCGGTCATGACTCTTGAGCTCTGGCAGCTCTACGGCGTTGCCGTCGCCTACCTCGCGCTGCTGTTCCTGATCGCGTGGCTGGCCGAGCACGGCTACGTGCCGGAGCGTGTCGCCCGCCACCCCCTGACCATCACCCTGTCACTCGGCGTCTATGGCACGTCGTGGTCCTACTACGGCAGCGTCGGCTTCGCCCATTCCTCGGGCTTCAACTTCCTCACGATCTACCTCGGCGTGACGATCGCGTTCCTGCTCGCGCCGATCCTGCTCATGCCGATCCTGCGGCTGGTGCGCGAGTACCAGCTCACCTCGGTCGCCGACCTGTTCGCCTTCCGTTACCCCGGGCCGGTCACCGGGCTCGTGGTCACGCTGTTCATGTTCGTCGGCATCCTTCCGTACATCTCCCTGCAGATCCAGGCGATCACCGAGTCGGTCGAAGTCCTGACCGCAGGCGTCACGCCGGATGCCCTTGCCCTGCTGTTCTGCGTGACGCTCGCGGTGTTCGCGATCCTGTTCGGCGCACGCCACCTGACACCGCGCGAGAAGCACAGCGGCCTCGTGGTCGCCGTCGCGTTCGAGTCCGCCGTCAAGCTGCTGGCCCTGCTCGCCGTGGGCGCTTTCGCCGTCTGGGGGATCTTCGGCGGCCTGGCCGGATTCGAGACCTGGACACGGGCGCATCCGGATGCCCTCGAGCACCTGTACGCGCCGGTCGGCAGTGCACCCTGGAGCACGTTCATCCTGCTTGCATTCTGTGCGGCATTCCTGCTCCCGCGGCAGTTCCACATGGCCTTCACGGAGAACCCCAACCCAGCGGGACTGCGTGCGGCGAGTTGGATGTTCCCGCTCTACCTGCTGCTGCTCAACCTGCCGATCGTGCCAATCCTGCTTGCGGGTCATGCGCTGGGCACGGCCACCGACCCCGATTTCTACGTGCTCGGCATCACCCTCGGCCAGGGCCATGACTGGCTACCGGTGCTCACCTTCGTCGGGGGCGTATCCGCCGCCAGCGCCATGATGATCGTCACGACCATCGCGCTGGCGTCGATGTGCCTCAATCACTGCATCCTGCCGCTGCGGTTCATCAGCCGAAGGCCGCAGACGAACCTGTACCGCTGGGTGCTCTGGGGCAAGCGGGCGCTGATCGCGCTCGTCATTGCCGCGGGCTACGGCTTCTACCGCGTGATCGTGAACAACCAGGGCCTGGTCCAGCTCGGCCTGATCTCGTTCGTCGCGGTCGCGCAGCTATTGCCCGGCATCATCGGCGTTCTCTTCTGGCGCCGCGCCACCGCCACCGGCTTTCTCGCCGGCCTGTGCGGCGGTGCGCTGATCTGGTTCGGCATGCTGATCGTCCCGCTGCTGGTCAACTCCCACATCCTGCAGGGCGACACCAATCTGGCCGATTTCCTCGCGCCGAGCGGCATGAATCTGTGGACGGCGGCGACGTTCTGGTCGCTTTCGCTCAACGCCTTCCTGTTCGTCTGCGTGTCGCTGCTCACGCGCCCCGCCGAGGCCGAGACGAAGGCGGCGCAGGCCTGCGCCGAGCAGCGCCTGATGCCGCTCGCCGGACGCGTCGCGGCGAGCTCGCCGCAGGACTTCGAGCGCCAGCTGGCACGCCTTATCGGCCGCGACGCCGCACGCACCGAGGTGCACAAGGCGCTGGCCGAGCTCGACATGGCCAGCGACGAACTGCGCCCGGCCGAGCTGCGCCTGCTGCGCGAGCGCATCCACCGCAACCTCTCGGGGCTGGTCGGCCCCGTGCTGGCCCAGTTGATCGTCGACGACCGGCTCGAGCTCACGCGGCGCTCCCACATCGCCCTCGCCGACGGCATCCGCTTCATGGAGGACCAGCTGGCGGACTCGCGCAACCGCCTGCGCGGCCTGACAGCGCAGTTGCACTCGCTGCAGCGCTATCACCGCGACGTGCTGCACGAGCTGCCGCTGGGCGTATGCTCGGTCGCGCCGGACGGCGAGATCGTGATCTGGAACTACGCCATGGAGACCGTGTCGGACATCGGTGCTCGCGAGGCGATCGGCAAGCGCCTGCCCGACCTGCCCGATCCCTGGGGCCCGGGGCTGGCGCGCTTCGCCGAGGCCGAGGAACACGATCGCTTCAAGGAGGCATTCCACGTCGGGGAGCGCGAGCGCTGGTGCAACCTGCACAAGGCCCGGATCGACAACCCGCAGCTGGCCTTCCAGCAGGGCAGCGGCGGCATGGTGCTGCTGGTGGAAGACCGCACCGACCTGGAAATGCTCGAGGCGGAGCTGCGCCACAGCGAGCGGCTGGCTTCGATCGGCCGCCTGGCGGCCGGCGTGGCGCACGAGATCGGCAACCCGCTGACCGGTGTGACCAGCCTCGCACAGAACCTCAAGTACGACGAAACCGGCGAGAGCCGCCAGAAGACCGCCGAGGCAATCCTCGAGCAGACACGGCGTATCTCGGCCATCGTCGAGTCGCTGTTGTCGTTCTCGCACGGCGGCCGACCGCGCCCGCTGGCGCACGACACCGTCGTCGTGACGGACGCGATCGACGAGGCCATCGGGCTCGTCGGCCTCGGACGCACCGCGCGCAAGGTCGACTTCCGCAACGAGTGCCCGGCCGACATCGTCGTCACCGGTGACCGACAGCTGCTGCAACAGGTGTTCGTGAACCTGCTGAGCAATGCGGCCGACGCCTCCGAGCCGGGCGCACCCGTAACCGTGCGTGCGGCGCTGGGTGACGATGGCCTGGTCACGCTGGAGGTGATCGACCACGGCACCGGCATCGACCCGGAGCTGGTCGACCGGATCTTCGACCCGTTCTTCACCACCAAGCCGGTGGGCAAGGGGACCGGTCTCGGGCTCACGCTGATCCACTCGATCGTCGCCGAGCACGGCGGCCAGGTATCGCTCGCGCCGGGCCGCCCGCGCGGCACCGTCGTCACCGTGCGCCTGCCCGCAAGCATGCCGGCCACGACGCAACCCATGGAGTCTCGCGCATGAGCCACATCCTCGTGATCGACGACGAGCAGGTGATCCGCGATGCGCTGGCCCGCCTGCTGGCGCACCAGGGTTACGAGGTGGCCACCGCGCCGGACGTGCCCGGGGCGGTCTCGCAGGCACCGGAGACCTTCGACTTCATCATCGCGGACCTGAAGCTCCCCGGCTCCGAGGGCGTCGAGATCATCCCGCACGCGCCGGACGTGCCCGTGCTCGTGATGACCAGCTACGCCAGTGTGCAGTCCGCCGTCGAGTCCATGAAACGCGGGGCCATCGACTACATCGCAAAACCCTTCGATCACGACGAGCTCCTGCTGATCGTCGATCGCGCGCTGCGCCAGCGGCGCCTGTCGCGCCAGAACGCCGCGCTCAAGCAGGACATCCAGCGCGACTACCCGATCACCGGCATGGTGGGCACCGGCCCTGCCATGCAGGAGGTGCGCGAGCGCATCAGCCGTGTGGCCCCGACGGACATGACCGTGCTGATCCTGGGCGAGTCCGGCACCGGCAAGGAACTGGTGGCACGCGCCATCCACGAGGAGAGCCCGCGCCGTGAATCTCCGCTGATCGCCGTCAACTGTGCCGCGATTCCGGAGAGCCTGATCGAATCCGAGCTGTTCGGCCACGAGAAGGGTGCCTTCACTGGCGCGACGGGCAAGCGCATCGGGCTGGTGGAGACCGCCAACGGCGGCACCCTCTTCCTCGACGAGATCGGAGAGCTGCCCCTGGCCGCGCAGGCCCAGCTGCTGCGGGTGCTCGAGGACAGCGAGATCCGGCCGGTCGGTGCCTCGCACTCGCGCCGGATCGACATCCGCCTGATCGCGGCCACGCACTGCGACCTCGAAAGCATGTGCGCGGAGGGCCGCTTCCGGCGTGATCTGTTCTTCCGCCTGCAGAAGATGGAGGTGCGCCTCAAGCCGTTGCGCGAGCGCCCGGAAGACATGCTCGACCTCGCCCGTTTCATGCTCGCCAAGGCGGCCCGCTCGACCAACCGCCAGCCACCCGAGCTTACCGACGGGGCTATCGAGGCGATCCGCGGCTACGACTGGCCCGGCAACGTGCGCGAACTGGAGAACGCCGTCGAGCGCGCCGTCATCCTGTGCGACGGCGACCACATCGCGGCGGAGCAGCTGGGTATCCCCGGCTCGGCCATCACGCCCGCCGGGGAGCGCGCGCCCGGTGCGCTCGAGCTCAGCCTCGACGACTACTTCCGCGCCTTCGTGCTGGCGCACCAGAAGCAGCTCACTGAGACCGAACTCGCGCGCCGGCTCGGCATCAGTCGCAAGTCGCTCTGGGAACGCCGCCAGCGCATGCAGATCCCGCGGCCCGGTGACGAGGCCACCGGCTCCTGATCGGCCCGGGGCGTGCCGTTACCGCGGGAAACATCGGCCGGGCGGTGGCCCTTGCGTCGCGTAGCTCGGCCGTCCACCGCGCCCGAAGACAATGTTGCAGGCCCTTGATTTGCCTTCGCTTCTGAAACTCGAGAGATGGCAAGCATATCGCCGGGACGACGCTGGGCTCGCGCGCCCGAGGGACAGCGGCGGCCGCGCCTTTCGCACGTGGGCTGTCTGGGCCAGTATGGACCGGAACGCGCTTCGAAAGCCCGGCCCACGACCCTCGTGCCCGGGCCTTGCAGCAGGCCTGCGGTGCACGGGCGATCGCCCGAGCCGGCTCCGGGGCGATCCGTCGCCTGCGGACGCGATGGCCGGTAGCCATGCTCGGCGGCACCATGCGGCCGGACGACGATTTGCCGGCCCTTTCCACTCCGGGGGGCTGCAAGCGGTATCATCAGGGGTACCGGATCCGACGGGGGGCACCGCCGGTGCCCCGTGAGAGAGTGCGACAACAACGGGAGAGTCCGATGTCCGAGAATCTCGAATCGGTTCTGACCGAGAAACGAGTGTTCGAACCGAGCGCCGAGACGGTCAAGGCCGCACGCATCAAGCAGGCGGATCTCGACGCGATGTACCAGAAGGCAGAGGCGGACCACGAAGGCTTCTGGGCCGACCTCGCACGTAGCGAGATGGACTGGCAGAAGCCCTTCGAGACGGCGCTGGACTCCAGCGAGCCGCCCTTCTTCAAGTGGTTCCCCGATGGTGAGCTGAACGTTTCGTACAACTGCCTCGATCGCCATCTCGACGCACGCGGTGACAAGACCGCGATCGTGTTCGAGGGCGAGAAGGGCGACGTCGCCAAGTACACGTTCCGCGACATGCATCGCGAGGTGTGCCTGTTCGCCAACGCGCTCAAGTCGAAGGGGGTCGAGTTCGGTGATCGCGTGATCATCTACATGCCGATGATCCCGCAGGCCGTCATCGCCATGCAGGCGTGCGCGCGCATCGGTGCGATCCACTCGGTGGTGTTCGGCGGCTTCTCCGCCGAGGCCCTGCGCGACCGCATCAACGACTGCGAAGCCAAGGCGGTGATCACCGCCGACGGCGGGACGCGCGGCGGCAAGGTGCAGCAGACCAAGAAGGGCGTCGACGACGCGCTGAACCACGGCTGCCCGTCGGTCACGACCGTGTTCGTGTACAGGCGCACCGGCAACGACGTCACGATGACCGACGGCCGCGACGTCTGGTGGCACGACGCGGTCGCCGACCAGTCCGCCGACTGCGAGCCGGCGCGCATCCCTGCCGAGCACCCGCTCTACCTGCTCTACACGTCCGGTTCCACCGGCAAGCCGAAGGGCATCCAGCACTCCACCGCGGGCTACCTGCTCAACGCCATCTGCACCTGCAAGTGGGTGTTCGACCTGCGTGACGACGACGTGTTCTGGTGTACGGCGGATGTCGGCTGGGTCACCGGCCACACCTACGTGGCCTACGGCCCCATGGCCTGCGGCGCCACCCAGGTGATGTACGAGGGCGCACCGACGGTGCCCGACGGCGGCCGTTTCTGGAAGCTCGTACAGGATCACCAGATATCCGTGTTCTACACGGCGCCGACGGCCATCCGCGCGCTGATGAAGCTGGGAGAGGAGTTCCCGAACAGCTACGACCTCTCCTCGCTGCGCATCCTCGGCACGGTCGGCGAGCCGATCAATCCCGAGGCCTGGGTGTGGTACTACGAGGTCATCGGCAAGGAGCGCTGCCCCGTGATCGATACCTGGTGGCAGACGGAGACCGGCGCGCACATGATCTCGCCGCTGCCGGGCGCGACGCCGCTCAAGCCCGGTTCCTGCACGCGCCCCCTGCCCGGTATCGCGGCGGACGTGGTCGACGAGGACGGCAACTCGAT
>Ga0102944_1002716_pt1 | contig 10120 bp, 8 predicted proteins | sample SalPonD_shore_MG_FD_78172 | JGI IMG/M metagenome (GOLD analysis project Ga0102944, IMG submission 78172) | Salt pond soil microbial communities from South San Francisco under conditions of wetland restoration - Salt Pond MetaG... | ecosystem: Environmental > Aquatic > Marine > Intertidal zone >... | reverse complement strand
TGCTCGACGAAGAAGGCCGCCTGCTGGTGCGGCTTCTCGCCGTAACGCATGGCGATGTGCCGGCGGTACTGGCGGTTGAAGGTGCGCGGGAAGGCGTCCTCGGCCCCGTCGGCGTGGCGTTGGCCCAGGTAGTTGGCGATGGCCCCGTCGTAGCGGGCGGTGTGCTCGAAGGTCTTCACCGCCAGGTCGTAGCGGGTCGCCTCGGAGACGGCGCCGTCACCCGCCATCTCTTCCAGGACCCGGCCGTAGTCGTCGGCGTCGACCACCACCGTCACCGCGGCGTGGTTCTTGGCGGCGGCGCGCAGCATGGTCGGCCCGCCGATGTCGATGTTCTCGATAGCGGTGGGCAGGTCGCAGTCGGGCTTGGCCACGGCCTGCTCGAAGGGGTAGAGGTTGACTGCCACCAGGTCGATGGGCGGGATGTCATTGGCGGCCATCTCGGCGTCGTCGACGCCGCGCCGGCCCAGCAGGCCGCCGTGGACCTTGGGGTGGAGGGTCTTCACCCGCCCGGCCATCATCTCGGGAAAGCCCGTGTAATCGGAGACCTCCACGACCTCCACGCCGGCGTCGCGCAGCATCTTGGCGGTGCCGCCGGTGGAGAGGATCTCGACGTTGCGGGCGGCCAGGCCCTGGGCGAATTCGACCACGCCGGTCTTGTCGGAGACGCTGATGAGCGCGCGCTGGATGGTGTTCATGCTGGGGTTCTACCTCTTGGGGGTTGTCGCTGGGCGGATTCGTTATTGCCACAGAGGCACAGAGGACACAGAGCATTTCAGGGGTCCCATGGATTGCCCCCTGGGGGGACGCGCTCCGGGGGAATGGGCACGACGGTCACTTGGACGGGACGAGGGCGCAAGATGAACTGACCCGGTACCCTCCGTGTTCTCCGCGCCTCTGTGGCAAATGATTTCTTAAGTCAATTATTCAGGTCGTATTCCTGGAGCTTCTTGCGCAGGGTGCCGCGGTTGATGCCGAGGATCTCGGCGGCGCGGGTCTGGTTGCCGCCGGTATGGTCCATCACCATCTCCAGCAGCGGGCGTTCGACCTCCTGCATGAGCAGCGGGTAGAGCCCCCCGGAGGCGTGGCCGTCCAGATCGGCGAAATACTGTTCCAGCGCCTTGCGGACCTGCCCGTTCAATGGGATGGCACCACCGTGTGCCTTTTTCTTCGTCATGCCGCGATGTCTCCCCCTTTGTGTCCTGCCCCGCCGGATTCGTTATTGCTTAGGGCCCCGCGAGCGGGGCAAGGCGTGACTCCGGCGCGAATTTCCCCGGGCCGCAACGCCGTGCTGGCGAGCCCTGGGCCCGGAGGTCCCGCGTCAGAGCCCTACCGCATCGCCGAGGTGTACGGTGCCGGACAAACCCGAACCGGCGATGAATCGGTCGAAGAAGTCCCCGACCATCTCCAACTGCTCCGCGGCCGTCTCGACGCGGTTGACCGCCTGCCGGAACGCCGCGCCGCTGTGCCGCCCCTTGCTGTACCAAGCGATGTGCTTGCGGGCGACCCGGACGCCGGTGCGCTCGCCGTAGAAGGCGTAGAGGTTCTCCAGGTGTTCCAGGAGCAGGTCGCGGACCTCGATCGGCGACGGCTCGGCCAGTTTCTCCCCCGTTTCCAGGTAGTGCAAGACCTCCCGGAAGATCCACGGCCGGCCCTGGGCGGGACGTCCGATCATCAGACCGTCGGCCCCGCTCGCGTCCAACACCCGGCGGGCCTTCTCCGGGCCGGTGATGTCGCCGTTGGCGATTACCGGAATGCCTACTGCCCGCTTGACCTCGCCGATGGTCTCGTACTCGGCCTCACCGCTGTAGCCGTCGGAACGGGTGCGGCCGTGTACCGCCAGGGCCTGGATGCCCGCCGCCTCGGCGAGCCGGGCGATGCGCGGTGCGTTGCGGTGGTCGCGGTCCCAGCCGGTACGCATCTTGAGGGTCACCGGGACCTCCACCGCCCCCACCACCGCCTCCAGGATGCGCGCCACCAGGTCTTCGTCGCGCATCAGGGCGGAGGCGGCGGCCACGTTGCAGACCTTCTTGGCCGGGCAGCCCATGTTGATGTCGATGATCTGGGCGCCGTTGGCGACGTTGTGGCGGGCCGCCTCGGCCATCATCCGCGGGTCCGCGCCCATGATCTGGACCGAGCGCGGCTCCGGCTCCCCCTCGTGGTCGGCCCGTCGCCGGGTCTTCTCGCTGCCCCAGAGCAGGGAATTGGAGGCCACCATCTCCGAAACGGCCAGCCCCGCGCCCAGCCGCCGGCAGAGCTGGCGGAAGGGGCGGTCGGTCACCCCGGCCATGGGCGCGAGGACCAGATTGTTGCGAAGTTGGTACGGACCGATCTGCATGGGACCCCGGTGACTTGGGCGTGCCGGCAAGGGATCGGCGATCTTACCCCAGCGCCTTCCCGGAGGGCTAGGGGTTAGTCTGGCTGGGGGAGGCCCGGTTCCGGCTGCCGCGCGGCCGGGAAAGCCGCGAGCGGCCTCGGGGGTGGGTCAGACACCCGGAGCGGTTCGGCCCTATTCTTCCCGGGTGATGCGGGCCCGGTTGTTTCGCCAGAACTCGGCAAGGAACGCGCCGAACACGGACGCGAACAGGCCCAGGACAAACGCCAGGGCGCCGGTGAGCCTGATGTTGGGAGAAACAGGCGATGCGGAGGCAGTGGGCGCGAGCAGGATCCGGGTGCCGGCCATGTTCTCCAGGGCGATGCGTTGGCTCTTCAGTTCGGCGCGGGTGGCCGCGATCTTCGACTGCATCTCCTCCAGTTCGAGCCGTGTTCGCTCTTCCTTCTCGGGGACCTTGGAAAGCAGGCGCGTCTGCAGGTCCTCGATGTAGGTGCGCATGCGCTGGATCTCGCTGCTGAACAGGAGCAGTCCGACCGGCTCGTTGGCCGCCTGTATATTGGCCGCGGCCTTGGTCTCAAGGAGTTCGCCGATCCGCTGATTCGATTCGCCAATCTGTTCCTTCAGATAGGCCTTTTCCTCATGGAGGCGGGCAAGCCGCCGCTTATGGGATTTTACCGACTCCCGCAACTCAGTAAGCTTCGCCTGGAAGGTCTGCGTCGCTTGCTCGAACTTCTGTCGCTGGACCTCGAGGACCCGGTTGTGGTCGGCCACGAGGATCCCGATGACCTTCTCCAGGAATCGTCCGGCATCCACATCCCGTGGCGCCGTCAGGGCGATCTCCAGGATCCCGCCCTCCTTCGGCGCTTCGATACTGAGGTCCTCCTTGACCGAAAACAGCAGTGCTGGGCTGTCCTGTTCAGCCCGACGGCGCTGATAAGCCGTGCGGGCAGCCGCCTGCAGCCGATCCGCGGCGACCTGAGGCGATTCGACGAACCGGTATTCGCCCTCGTTGTTCTGGAATTGACCGATCTCAACGATGGACTGGTAGTCGTAGGCCTTGGGGAGCAACAGGGTCGTGGCGAGGCCGAGGACCGTGACCAAAAGGGTCCCTCCCAGAATCGACCAACGGCGTTTATAGAGCACCCCCACCAGATCGGCCAAGTCGATCTCATCATCCTGGAATTCGCGCCTGTCGGCCTCTCTCTCTGGCATGCTACTTGTCGTCCTCGTGGTGTTCGTCAAGAAATGGCTTTCTTATTATCGTAACGGCGCCTCCGGTTGCGCCGTGATTGTAGTTGAAAATCTAAAAAGTCGTTCACGCATTCCCGGGCCTCAGGGAGGCTTACCGGCGGGCTGCGTCGACGATATTGAACTCGAAGCCGACGGCCTCGTCGCCCGGGTCGGTGACCTCGAGTAGCAGGTGGGCCTCGCTGCCGGCGGGGAAGCGTGCGTGGTCCGATTGGACCAGATAGTCCGCCGGGGCGAATCGGCGCCAGGCGACCCGGTTGCCGCCCAGGTCCTTCAAGATTACCTCGACGACGGGGTAGGGCTGGGCGAAGTCGGCGCCGTTGGTGAGGGTGGCGCTGATGAGCAGGGCGTCCCGGAAGCGCGGGTGCGACTGGATCTGGGGGTCGAAGACCTCGATGGCGGTGAGGTCCCGCCGCGGCGGGACCTCGCAATCGGCCAGCCGACAGAGCCGTTCCAGCCACGGCCGCAGGACCGGCTCCCGCGCCAGCTCGTTGCGGTTCATGTAGCCGTACTGGCCGAGGAGGCCCGCCACCAGGACCAGGATCAACAGGGACCAGACGACGGTGGCGCCGGTGCGGGACCGCGTCCCGGAGGCGCCGCGCAGCTCGTCGATGAGGTGGTCCTGGGCCCGGGGCGGCTCCGGCGCCGGTTCGCGCGGGGGCGCCGGAGCGACGGCGGGTTCAGCGTCCTCGGCCGCGGTCGGTGCGTCCGGCCCGCCCGGTTCCGGGGCGGGGCCCGGTTCCGGGGGCGGCCCTTCGGGCTCCGGCGCCGGTGGTTCGTCACCGCTCAGAAGGGTCTCGATCCGGCTCTCGTCAAGCTCTTCCTCCAGCGGGCCGGCGGAGGTGGTGGCCGGTTCCGCCGGCGGTTCCGGTTCCGGGGGAGATTCGGGTTCGGTGGGGGGGGCCTGTCGTTCGCTGGCGAAGCCAGCGGGTTCCTCCGGCGGTCCCGTTTCGTCTGCGGCCTCCGCGGGGTTCGGGACGGCCCCTTCGGCTGCGAGGTCGGCGGATCCCCCTTCCGCATCGAATCCGGTGGCCGCGTCGACCGCTTCCTCCGCCCCTTCCCCGGTCCCTCCCGGCAGGCGGTCCACCTGGTGGTCGGGGGCCTTGAAGACGTGCATGCACTGGCCGCAGCGGACCCTGCCTCCGGCGGCCGCGAGCTGGTCCTCGTGGACCCGGAAGATGGTGCGGCATTCGGGGCACTGGGTATACATGGTCGGCTACCGGTTCACCCGTCCACGCTATCGGATCTGCGCGGGCCGTCCAAACGCACCCAGCCGTCCTGGACGGTCGGCGGCCCGATCTCGAACCAGGGGCTGTAGGCGGCCCGCACCTGCTCGGCCTGTTCCTCCAGGATGCCGGAAAGGACGATGTGGCCGCCAGGACGCACCCGTTCCGCCAGGTCGGCGGCGAGCTCCACCAGGGGACCGGCCAGGATGTTGGCCAGCATCAGATCGACGGTGATCTCGGGCAGGGCGTCCGGGGGCAGGGTCTGGATGTGGTCGGCGACGCCGTTCTTCCCGGCGTTGGCCATCGTCGCCGTCAGGGCCTGCTCCTCGATATCGGTCGCCCAGACCTCGTCGGCGCCGAGCAGCACGGAGGCGACCGCCAGCACGCCGGAGCCACAGCCGTAGTCGATGACCTCCTGGCCGTGCAGGTCCCGGCCGTCCAGCCATTCCAGGCAGAGGGCGGTGGTGGCGTGGGTGCCGGTGCCGAAGGCGAGGCCGGGATCGAGGACGATATTCACGGCATCCGGATCCGGGGCCTCCAGCCAACCGGGAACCACCCAGAGCCGTTCGCCGAACTGCATGGGCTCGAAGCGGTCCATCCACGAGCGCTCCCAGTCCGCGTCCTCCAGCTCGGTGACCTGCCACTGGAGCGTGCCGGCCTCCTCGCGCTCGGCCTGCATGCGGGCGGCGAGGGCGTCCAGGTCTTCCTCCTCCGGGAAGAGGGCGATCATCCGGGTCTGTTGCCACAGCGGGGTGGTGCCGGGCTCCGGTTCGTAGAGGGGCTGGTCGGCGGCGTCCTCCAGGGTGACCGCGGACGCCCCCTGTTCCTCCAGCCATTCGGCCAGGTCGCTGGCGGTCTCCGGTGGGGCCTCGATAATCAGTTGTTGCCAGGGCATGTTCCGATCGCGGGCAGGGGATGAACGGGGTCGGACGCGGTGCGCCCGGCGCCGTTACATGCCGAGCTTCTTCTCCAGGTAGTGGATGTTCACGCCCCCTTCCTGGAAGGCCCGGTCCGCCAGCAGGTGCTGGTGCAGCGAGATGTTGGTCTTGATCCCCTCCACCACCATCTCGTTGAGCGCCGTGCGCATGCGGGCGAGGGCCGACTCGCGGGTGTCGCCGTGGGTGATCAGCTTGCCCACCATGGAGTCGTAGTGCGGCGGCACCCCGTAGCCGTTGTAGATATGCGAGTCGACCCGCACCCCGGGGCCGCCCGGCATGTGCAGCTGGGTGATGGTGCCGGGGGAGGGCATGAAGGTCTCTGCGTCCTCGGCGTTGATCCGACACTCCAGGGCGTGGCCGCGCAGCTCGATGTCCTCCTGTCGGTAGGCCAGGGGCTGGCCGGCGGCCACCCGGATCTGCTCGCGCACCAGGTCGACGCCGGTGATCATCTCGGTCACGGGGTGCTCCACCTGGATGCGGGTGTTCATCTCGATGAAGTAGAACTCGCCGTCCTCGTAGAGGAACTCGAAGGTGCCGGCGCCGCGGTAGCCGATCTCGCGGCAGGCCTCGGCGCAGCGCTCGCCGATCCGGTGGCGCTCCTCGGCGGTGATGCCGGGGGCCGGGGCCTCTTCCATGACCTTCTGGTGGCGCCGCTGCATGGAGCAGTCGCGCTCGCCGAGGTGGATGGCGGCGCCGTGCTGGTCGGCCATGACCTGGAACTCCACGTGGCGCGGGTTCTCCAGGTACTTCTCCATGTAGACCGCTTCGTTGCCGAAGGCGCTGGCGGCCTCGGCCTTGGTCAGGGAGATGGCGTTGGGCAGGGCGGCCTCGCTGTGGACCACCCGCATGCCCCGGCCGCCGCCGCCGCCGGAGGCCTTGATGATGACCGGATAGCCGATCTCCCGGGCGAGGCGGATGTTCTCCTCCACGTCCTCGCCCAGCGGCCCGTCGGAGCCGGGGACGCAGGGGACGCCCGCCTTCTTCATGGCCTCGATGGCGGCGACCTTGTCGCCCATCACCCGGATGGTCTCGGAGCGCGGCCCGATGAAGGAGAAGCCGCTCTGCTCCACGCGCTTGGCGCAGTCGGCGCTCTCGGAGAGGAAGCCGTAGCCCGGATGGACCGCCACCGAGTCGGTGACCTCGGCGGCGCTGATCAGCGCGGGGATGTTGAGATAGCTCTCCGTGGACGGGGCGCCGCCGATGCAGACCGACTCGTCCGCCAGACGGACGTGCTTGAGGTCGCGGTCGGCGGTGGAGTGGACGGCTACGGTCTTGATGCCCAGCTCCCGGCAGGCACGGAGGATGCGCAGGGCGATCTCGCCCCGGTTGGCGATGACGATCTTGTCGAACATGGCTCGCGGCGCTTATCCGATCACGAACAGGGGCTCGCCGAACTCCACCGGCTGCCCGTTCTCCACCAGGATCTCCTTGATGACCCCGCCCCGATCGGCCTCGATCTGGTTCAGCAGCTTCATCGCCTCGATGATGCAGAGGGTGTCGCCCTCCTGGACCGACTGGCCCACCTCCACGAACGGCGAGGCCCCGGGCGAGGGGGCGCGGTAGAAGGTGCCGACCATGGGCGAAGTGACCTGATGGCCCGTCGGCTCCGGGGCCGGCTCCTCGGCGGCGGGTGCCGCGGCCGGGGCCGGTGGCGCGGCCGGGGCCGCCGCTATCGGGGCGGGTGCCGCCACGTTCTGGCTCTCGCGGCTGATGCGGACCGATTCCTCGCCTTCGTGGATCTCGATCTCGGCGATGCCGGATTCCTCCAGCAGCTCGATGAGTTTCTTGACCTTGCGGATGTCCATGATTCGGTTCCGTTGGTTGTCTTAATTAATGGCCACAGAGGCACAGGGAACACAGAGATCTCATTTCGTGTTGCTGCGCGGGCCGGGTCGAATTCCGGTGAACGGAACGATGGCGGACAGTTTTGAGCTAGTCCTTGAGAACCCCATTCACTCTGTGCCCTCTGTGCCCTCTGTGCCTTTGTGGCGAGATGATCCTTCGCTAGGACTCTCCCCCGAGCCGGCGCATGGCCGCCTCCAACGCCAGCTCGTAGCCCTGGGCCCCGAGTCCGGAGATGACGCCCTCGGCGATATCCGAGAAATACGAGTGCCGGCGGAACGGCTCGCGGCCGTGGACATTGGAGAGGTGGACCTCGATGAAGGGGATGGCCACCCCCGCCAGGGCGTCGCGCAGCGCCACGCTGGTATGGGTGAACGCCGCCGGGTTGAGCAGGATGAAGGCCACGCCCTCGTTCGCCGCCGCATGCACCCGCTCCACCAGCTCGTGTTCGGCGTTGCTCTGCAGGGTATCGAGGCGGTGGCCGGCGGCCCCGGCGCGGTCGCGCAGCGTCTGGTCGATCTCGGTCAGCGACGTGGTCCCGTAGTGGGTGGGTTCGCGCGTGCCCAGCAGGTTGAGATTCGGACCGTGTAGTACCAGGAGCGTGGCCATCCCGACCGCCTCGGCGTTCTTATTCTCCGATTGCTGCGGATCGAAACCCGTTTACCGGTGTTCCCGACCGTTTTCACGGTCTCCGCAGGCCTGCCGAGGATTGTGCACGAGCCCGGATGGGATGTCCAGATAGCGGGCCAATCTCCGCGCGTTTGCCGCAGTTAAGCGGAATTTTGACCTTTTTTAAACGTGGAGGGGGCGACCCGCGCCGCAGGCTACGGGGGCGCGGGGCCGCGATCCGTGCGCTCCGTCACAACGCCGATTCGACGTGACCCCGGAATTCCTCGGCGTTCATGAAGCCGACCACCCGATAGTTCTTGCGCTCGGTGCCGTCCGGGCCCCAGAAGAGGATGGCGGGCGGACCGATCAGGTCGAAGTGCTTGAGCAGGGCCTTGTCCTCGGCGTCGTTGGCGGTGACGTCGGCCTGCAGCAGCAGGGTCCCCTCCAGGGCCCGCTGCACCCCCGGGTCGGAGAAGGTGTACTTCTCGAATTCCTTGCAGGAGATGCACCAGTCGGCATAGAAGTCGAGCATCACCGGCTGGTTGCGGCGGCTGGCCGCCGCAACCTTTGCCTGCAGCTCCTCGACCGTCTTCACCCGCTGGAACTCCAGGTGGGCCGGCTGGCCGCCGCCCGCGACCCGGACGTGGCCCAGCGGCGCCAGCGGGTCCTTGCCGCCGCTGGCCGCGCCGACGAGCAGCAGGGCGCCGTAGATCAGCAGGACGACGCCGATCCCCTTCCAGAGCCGACGCCAGCCGGAGGTGCCCTCGCCCAGCGGCTCCAGGGCCCCCAGGTAGACGGCGGAGATCAGGAGTAGCAGGGCCCACAGGGCCATCACCACGATGCCGGGCAGGATCCGCTCCAGCAGATAGATGGCCACCGCCAGCAGCAGCACGCCGAAGACGGCCTTCACCGCCTCCATCCAGCCGCCGGCGCGCGGCAGCAGCTTGCCCGCGGAGGTGCCGATGAGCAGCAGCGGCGCGCCCATGCCCAGGCTCAGGAAGAACAGGGCGGTGCCGCCGAGCCACGGGTCGCCGGTCTGGCTGATGTAGATGAGCGCCCCCATCAGCGGCGGCGCCACGCAGGGGCCGACGATGAGCGCGGAGAGCAGGCCCATGATGGCGACGCCGGTCAGCGAACCGCCCTCCTGGCGGTTGCTGGCGGCGGTCAGCCGGCTCTGCAGGCCGGCCGGCAACTGCAGGTCGTAGAAGCCGAACATGGACAGGGCCAGCAGCACGAAGACCGCGGCGAAGGCCGACAGCACCCAGGGGTCCTGGAAGGCGGCCTGGATGTTGGCGCCGAGCAGGGCGGCGACGACCCCCGCCACCGTATAGGTCACGGCCATCGCCAGCACGTAGACCAGGGACATGGTGAAGGCCCGGCCGGTGGTCAGGCCCGCGCCCTGGCCGGCGATGATGCTGGAGAGGATCGGGATCATCGGGAAGACGCAGGGCGTGAAGGCCAGCAACAGGCCCAACCCGAAGAAGGTCCCGAGGACCAGGATGGTGTTGCCGGTCGCCAGGGACTGGGCGAGGCTGCCCTGCTCCGACAAGGGCGGCTGGTCCGCTTGCGATGCCTGCGGGTCAGGGGCCGGGGAGGTATCGCCCTCCGGGACCGGCGGCACCTCCGGGAGCGGTGTGCCGCCGTCCGCGGCCCCGGCGGAGCTCGAACCGGCGTCTTCACCCGGGGCCGGCAGCTTGAGCTCCACCTTCTTGTTGATGGGCGGGTAACAGATGCCCAGGCGCTCGTTGCAGCCCTGGAAGCCGGCCTGCAGGACCGCCGTGGCCGGTCCGTCGTCCTGGCGTACCAGCGGCAGGTCCACGTCGAGCTGGTCGTGGAAGACCCGGATCTCGCCGAAGAACTCGTCCTGCTTCTTCTCGCCCGGCGGCAGCTCGACCTGGCCGAGGCGGACGCCGTCGGCGCCGGTG
>Ga0102944_1002715_pt1 | contig 10121 bp, 8 predicted proteins | sample SalPonD_shore_MG_FD_78172 | JGI IMG/M metagenome (GOLD analysis project Ga0102944, IMG submission 78172) | Salt pond soil microbial communities from South San Francisco under conditions of wetland restoration - Salt Pond MetaG... | ecosystem: Environmental > Aquatic > Marine > Intertidal zone >... | reverse complement strand
GGCATTGAATACCCAAGAATACCGGGCCATGAAATTATCGGCCGCGTAGATAAAGTTGGTGATGAAGTTACACAGTGGAAAAAAGGTCAGCGTGTAGGTATTGGTTGGCATGGTGGTCACTGCTTTGAATGCGAAGCCTGCCGGAACGGAGATTTCATCAATTGTGAAAATGCAAAAATAACAGGCATCTCTTTTGATGGTGGTTACGCAGAATATATGATAGCACCGCAAGAAGCCATAGCCCATATCCCGGACGAATTGGACAGTGCGGAAGCGGCGCCCCTGCTTTGTGCAGGCATCACCACTTATAATGCGCTGCGAAATACGGTCGCACGGCCAGGAGATTTAGTTGCTATTCAGGGTATTGGCGGACTCGGACACCTGGCCGTTCAATTTGCTCATGAAATGGGTTTTGAAACGGTCGCTTTATCCCGCGGTATAGACAAAAAGAATATGGCTCACGACCTGGGTGCAAAACATTATATTGATACAAAATCTGAAGATGCCGCTGAAAAGTTACAACAGATGGGAGGGGCTAAAGTCATTTTGGCCACGGCCCCTAACAGCAAAGCAATTACATCTGTCATTGGTGGACTTGGGAGAGGTGGTCAGCTTATGGTTGTGGCCGCTTCAGGTGAACCCATCGAAGTGTCGCCGATGATGCTTATTGGCGGACGCAAATCTATCAGCGGATGGCCTTCGGGACATGCCAAAGAATCAGAAGAAACACTTAATTTCAGCGCTTTGAATAATACAATGCCAATGATTGAAACCTATCCGCTGGAAAAAGCATCAGAAGCCTATGAGCGAATGATCACAAATAAAGCCAGATTCAGGGTCGTGCTGACTATGGATGACTGATCGTCCTGTTTGAAAAGGCGATAAGTAACACCGGTATATCATCTTAAAGAAGCAGGCCATAACATGGTCTGCTTTTTTATTACTTTTCACAATAATAAGATCATAAGGACATTCATTCGGGCATATTATTTTACTAAATTATGATCAATACAATTAATCAGGTATTTTTTTAACACAAATCCTCTTGTTATATAATAATTTCAAAAATTTTCATTATCTAAAGAGCTTAACTATCCAATAAAAGCTATGGCGATACGTTTTATATCATTGATTTTAAACATTTAAAAGGCGGTAAAAATATAGTAATGAGTAGTGAAGCGGATTCCCAAAAAATAAAAATCGGATTGGCGCTCGGAAGCGGGTCGGCCCGTGGATTAGCCCACATCGGAGTAATAAAGGCGCTTGTCGAAGAAGGAATCCAAATCGACTATATGGCGGGTACCAGTATCGGGGCACTCATAGGTGCGGTTTATGCCGGCGGCGGACTCGATCGGCTTGAAGAATTCATGCATACTGTCGACTGGAGAATGATCGCCTCTTATTGTGATTTTGTTTTCCCCCGGGTTGGTTTGTTACAGGGTGAAAAGATAAACAATTTCATTGACCGGTTTCTTCCCGTGAAGACCTTCGAAGAAACCGATATCCCGTTCACCGCGGTTGCTACTGACCTCATTACCGGTGAAGAAGTTTTATTAAAAAAAGGTGACCTCGTTCAGGCTGTTCGTGCCAGTATCTCGTTGCCCGGTATTTTCCAACCTGTAAAATTTAATGGCACTTACCTGGTTGATGGTGGATTGGTTAATCCGGTTCCTGCCAATATAGTAAAAGCCATGGGCGCCGATTTTGTTCTTGCCGTGGATCTATCACTGGATGTAGCCCGGCGTAATGTGGGAAAGCGAAAGTTGAAAACACTACGTCGTAAGAAAAGTAAAACCGTCAAAAAGCGTCGAAAATCAGTAACAGACGAACAATCCATGTGGGTTTTTAAAAAGCTGGAAGAAAAGTACCGGTCACTTGAAAGCTCTGTAAAGAAAACAATCAATAACTGGAAAGACGATACACCGATTGAGGAAGAACCCGGTGAGCCTAATATTTTTGATGTCATGGCCAGTTCTATCAATATTATGGGTTATCATATCACACAACGTAATCTTGAATATTATAAACCCGATGTCTTGTTACAGCCGGAAGTGAGCTATATCGGGTTGTTTGACTATGATGAAGCCAAATCCATTATAGACGAAGGCTATCAGCAAACAAAAGAACGCATCGAAAATATATTCATGGCCATTGAAACCAATGGTAAAACTATTCAATCCTGATTATTTAGCCACCGTTTTTTGTATTCAGGAACCCTGCCTTTTTTAAAAATGTTACAATTACCTGTAACCTTATATAGACATAATCTGTTATATATAATTCCCATTATTCATCATAAAAGAGATAACGTTTTAAATGGTATTCATTATGAAACGCTATATGAGCCACCTGGTTAAAAGTTTCTATTTGTCAATAGCTTTGAGTCTTTTGGCCTGCACTACACATAACGGACCGGGACCCGGAACCAATACCAACAATAATTCGGCAGACCTGAGTTACATCAAACTTCCAAATGACTTTTCTATTAGTTTATTTGCTGATCATGTAAATAATGCAAGACAGATGACAATGGCTGATAATGGAGTTGTGTTTGTTGGATCGGTCAGTGCCGGAAATGTATACGCCATTCCCTACGATACAACCAACTACACTGCTAAACGGGTAATAACTATTGCAAGCGGATTGAATATGCCAAATGGGGTAGCTTACCGGGATGGCAATTTATATGTGGCTGAAGTAGATAAAATTATACGTTATGATAATATCCTTCAGCATCTGGACAATCCCCCGGAACCTGAAGTTATTAACAATCAATACCCATCGGACCGTCATCACGGTGCCAAATACATTAAATTCGGCCCTGATGGGAAATTATATGTCCCCGTAGGTGTTCCATGTAATATCTGTAAACCGGATAAGGATATTTACGGAACCATAACACGAATGAATGCCGATGGCACCGGAATGGAAATCATTGAACGCGGTATTCGCAATACGGTTGGATTTGACTGGAATCCCGCGACTAATGTCCTATGGTTTACCGATAACGGGCGTGATTTATTAGGCGATGACAGTCCACCTGATGAATTAAATCGTGCGCCGAAGGTAGGTTTACATTTCGGTTATCCGTATTTACATGGTGAAAATACCTGGGATCCGCAATTTGGGAATGAAGGCAGGAAAATGAATATCTCTTTTACAACCCCGGCACAGGAATTAGGTGCACATGTAGCATCCCTCGGAATGATCTTTTATACGGGCCGGATGTTCCCGAAAGAATATCGAAATAGTATTCTGATTGCAGAACACGGATCATGGAATCGCAGTGAAAAAATCGGCTACCGCGTAACGATTGTAACACTTGACGGAGATAATATAACATCCTATAAACCTTTTGCAGAAGGGTGGCTACAGCCTAATAGCGCTGTTTTAGGTCGACCGGTGGCTTTATTACAATTACCGGATGGTTCCGTTTTGGTTTCAGATGACTATTCAGATCGTATTTATAGAATTACATATAGCGATTTATGATAAAAATTATTTCCTTTATGAAGACTGCCAGGTATTTGCATCATTAAATCGCAAATAATAGAAAATATGGAAAGCAATTCTTCACCAGCTCAAAACATCGGAATATTACTATTACGTTTAGGCATTGGATTTGCATTTATTTTTTTTCACGGATGGTCAAAACTTACCGGTGGCCCCGATACCTGGACTGCGCTTGGGCAAAACATGGGTATATTCGGTATTCATTTTTATCCCGCTTTTTGGGGATTTGCATCCGCTTGCGCTGAATTTATAGGAGGGATTTTAATAATACTGGGACTGTATTTTCGCCCGGCGACTTTTTTCCTGGCTCTGAATATGCTGGTTGCTTCTGTTTCTGTCATAAACAGGGGATCATCTTTATATTATTACCCGATTGAAATCGGCATAGTCATTTTAAGTTTATTGTTCATTGGCCCCGGTAAATACAGTTTAGATAACTGGCGCTCCTCAAGAGGACGGTTGTTTTAATAATGATTTATGGATTGTCGTTGATCGTTTGTTGTTATTTCTTTACAGGTGCATGATAATGGAAATATTATATTATAAACCTGACGATAGATTATGGAAGATTGATGGGTCCGCTGAAAAATTAAAAAATCAATCAGCCCCAAATGGCTTATTTAAGTTGTTTTGAGCAACAAAAAAACACTCAATCGCCCAAACAGTTACAGACAGGCCCGGATACTTATTAATATTAACTCAATCAACGCAATTCTTTTCCAAAAGGAGTCAGGCTTAAACTTGCGAATTTCAAATGTTGTTTGGCAAAAGGAATACCAATGATTGTAATCGCTAAAATAGCAGCCAGTACCAGGTGAGTCAGCGCAATCCAGAAGCCGCCAATAAAAATCCATATAATATTCATAACGAGCGATAACGTGCCGGAACCGCGCCCGTAGTCAACGACTTTAACACCAAAAGGTGCTAATCCCAAAACGGATAATTTAATACACTGCAAGCCAAATGGAATCCCGATAATTGTGAGGCAAAGTAATATTCCTCCAATAAAATATTCGAGAAATATAAAAATCCCCCCGCCTAAAATAATCCATAACAAATTTCCAATAAAACTCATATCTATTTAATTAATTCGGTTTTGAAACATTTTATTCAAATATTACGTCATATTATATAAATAGTTACAACGCCTTTGGTAACTTGTTTAATGCCTAAGTTATTACATTGGAGTGAGGTATAATAAAATTGATTTATCTTTGATCTCAAAAAAATTACTATTGTTGTAGCCAATTGATTAAAATAGGAGTCTATCTTATAGATATATCGAACTATTACATATTGGAGAAATATAACCGGCCATCAGGCTTTTTTATTATTAATACCACTGACAATCAGATGGGATGCTAAAGAATAGCGATAAAATATTACTGGTTATTGGGATTATAGGGGCTATTATCTTTTTTTGGGGATATCCCATACAAAACCCCGAAAGTGCTGTTACATTACCTTTGGATTCTCAACAAATTATTCAAAAATCTAAGAATTATCTTCGTAATAACGGTTTTAGTACGGCTTCTTTAGAAGCTAAGGCGAAATTAAAACGTAATACAAAACTTCTGGATTCATTAAATGATAAATTCGGCAGGATTAATGTCGCTAAAATATTACGGGAAAATGGCCTGAAACAGCTTCCCGCTTATTATTGGGAAGTTGATTGGATAACGAAAAACAGCTCGTCAAATTCCGGTGTTCATATCATTACTTCAACCGACAACAGGGATGAGAATATGGCATTAACTCCCGAGGGCACCCTTTATGCTGTAAATCTCACGGTCGATGGCAAGATTTGGAGAATGGAGCAGCCCAAAGAAAAGAAACATCCGGATAAAATTGTTGACCGTCTGGCGCTTGATTATGCTCTTAAGAATGCAAAAACCACGGATATACACAAACCGGATAAACAGTCCGTTTTTCTGAGTTCATATAATGATACTACCATTATAGATCACCTTTATTTCAGTTTTTTCAGTTATTCAAAAAATGTGTCAAATGCAGACAACCAGGTTGATACATCAAAAATAACAATCGATCAATTCAATGATGCTTTAAGCCGTAAACGCAATATCGGAATCGACAAGGTTACGACCGCTAATATTGCCCGGTATCACCTGCTAAATACTCCATGGAGTAATCTTAATTTCATAGTAGACACCGTTTTTTCTGTACCGGGCACAGATGGTATAGTCGCTCGTGTTCGCTTTTCAAATATCGATACGTTATATGGACAAAGTATTCATCCGGAAGTTGATGTGACCGCTTCCGGCGGGCTCGTCGGTTTAAAAACGACTTTCAACTCTCCCAGTAAACAACGTATTAACTGGCGGGAAATAGCCGGACATCTGGTAAGTATTGTTATTTTCATACTACTCTTTATCGTTTTTGCAGTTGTTTTCATACGGAGGATCGATGCACGGTTATTCGATTCCCGTGCCGCTATCTTAATGGGGGTTCTTGGCTGGTTTTTAGCTACCAGCAATATATTGATGGATTCGCTACACCCTTTCCCGACCCTGCATGAATTCGCCACGTTCATGTTTTATCTGAAAATATTTGTTGTTCCTGTAATATTTGGCCTTTTTGGTGCATTTGCCATGTTTTTTGCTTCCGGAACCACCGAGTCCATAGCCAGAAATATACTCCCGTCTAAAATTGAATCTTTGAATCTTGCCAGGCGCGGTTATTTTCTCAATAAAGATATGGGAAGTGTTTTTATCCGCAGTATCGCCTTTTCTTTGATCCTTTCGGGAATACTGACATTAGCGTTGTTCGCTTTCCCAAATGCACATTTATATTCTTCCGAATCGGGCTCAATGGGGACTATATTCTTAGCAGACCATTCATTCATACCACTTATATCCGAGCTATCTAAAAATCTTTATTTTGGATTATTGACCAGCTTTTTCATTTTTCTGGGTATCTCTTCTTATGCTTTTGAGTTTAAATCCAGTGGATGGGCTATCATATTCGTTTCTACAATATTTGGGGCGCTTATGTCCCTCGTGCCCGTCAACCCTGCTTTTAATATTGCCTGGATCCTGGGTGGCATCATGGGATTCTTTTTAGGATATATATATTGGAGATATGATTTTCTGACAGTGGTTCTTTCGGGTGTGTTTCTGTTTATGTTATGGGAAACGTCATCAGGATGGTTATTGCCGAATTCACCCGATTTTATTACATCCTTGTTGACCTGGATTTTTATGGCAGGCCTATTGATTCTCGGAATCTGGGGTATCTATAGTAATAAATCGGGAGACGAGATTCCCAAGTATGTCCCCAGATATGTTGAGGAAATCACCCAGAAACAACGCATGGAGCGTGAACTGGAGATTGCCAGAACCATACAGTCGACTTTTCTTCCACGTAAGTTCCCTCAAATTAAAGGAATCGAAATAGCTGCCGATTGTCACTCTGCGCTGGAAGTTGGCGGTGATTATTATGATATCATCGATCTGGGAAATGGCCGGTTAGGTGTGGCCATAGCCGATGTAAGCGGTAAAGGTGTTCATGCAGCGTTTTATATGACATTGTTAAAGGGATTTTTGCAAAGTCTCTGTCACCAGATCGAGTCACCTGCCGATTTACTCTGTCATATCAACAAGCTTTTTTATGATAATGCTGAACGGGGGACCTTCATATCAATGATCTACGGTATCCTTGATACCAATAAGCGCACATTCACTTTTGCCCGCGCCGGTCATAATCCTCTCCTTCTCAAAGCATCGGCAAATAATAAGGCGGAATCACTGAAACCCGATGGATTGGCACTGGGCATGACAAGCGACGGGCTCTATGGTGAGTATATTAAAAATGTGACCATCAATCTCAGTTCAGGTAACCTCCTGATGTTATATACCGATGGCTATACTGAGGCAATGAATAATTCGAATCATCTTTTCGGTGAAAAAAGATTAATCGAAAGCCTTGAGAAATTGTCTGTTGAATCACCCAAAAGTATCCTTTACGGAATCACTGAAGAAGTTAACAAATTCGTCAATGGCGCCAAGCAACATGACGATATGACCATGATAGTCATTAAATTGATCTGATATCTGGCACTTATTATAGAAACATCCTGAGAATCTACACCTTGTAATAAAGACATTCTTGTCTTATTTTTATAGTAGTAATTATACCACAAAATGGTGGTATCAAGAGAGTAAAAAAATTATTTCGATTTAAATGGTGGATAACGAATTCCACATATTAAAACTATTTTTATAACTATAAAATATTAATCAAGTGAGACCCGAAGAAGCTGTATCATGTATAAAATCAGGGGATCGTGTGTTTATTCACAGTGTAGCTGCTGCTCCTCATCAATTGATAAGAGCTATGACCAATCGCGCCCCCGAGTTAAAAGATGTTGAAGTAGTACATATCCATACCGAAGGCGATGCTCCCTATGTTGCACCCGAATACGCCGGAAGCTTTTGTACTAATTGTATGTTTGTAGGCGCTAATGTCCGCGAAGCCCTGACGACGGGAAGAGCCGATTACATTCCGGTTTTTCTAAGTGAAGTGCCCGCCTTGTTTCGTCAAAAGATTCTACCCATAGATGTAGCCATGATCCAGGTATCACCACCTGATAAACACGGTTATTGTTCACTGGGTGTTTCTGTTGATGTCAGCCGTGCCGCCGTTCAGATGGCCAAACATGTGGTAGCCCAGATTAATCCGAATATGCCACGAACCCATGGTGACGGCCTCATACACATCAGCAGAATAGATGCAATGATAGAAGTGGATGATCCCATACCGGAAGTCATACCACGTCCGCTTACGGAAGTGGAAAAAGCTATTGGTAAAAATATAGCAGGATTAGTTGATGACGGAGCCACGCTGCAAATGGGTATTGGTGCCATACCTGATGCTGTGCTTGCTTCATTAACCAATCATAAAAACCTGGGAATACACACCGAAATGTTTTCTGACGGGTTGATTGAGCTGGTTGAAAAAGGGGTGGTAAATGGTAAGAAGAAGAAAAAGCACCCGGAAAAAATAGTGGCCAGTTTTGTCATGGGAACCAACAAACTCTACCGTTTCATCGATGATAACCCACTCGTTCAGATGCTGGATGTCGCATATGTCAATGACACAGCCGTAATCCGGAGAAATCCAAAGGTAACGGCGATTAACAGTGCCATTGAAGTGGACTTGACCGGGCAGGTTTGTGCCGATTCCATAGGTACCCGTCAATACTCCGGTGTCGGCGGACAGATGGATTTTATGAGGGGTGCTTCTCTTTCAGAAGGGGGTAAACCAATTATAGCATTGTCCTCAACTACGCGAAAAGGAAGTTCACGAATTGTACCTTATCTGAAAATCGGTGCGGGTGTGGTAACCACAAGAGCACACGTACATTATGTAGTAACCGAATACGGTGTCGCCAATTTATATGGAAAAAACCTGCGGCAGCGGGCTAAAGCACTCATTCAGATTGCTCATCCGAATCATCGCGAATGGCTCGAAAAAGAAGCCTTCGATCGTTTTAAAGTTCTGAAACAATTTTATTGATTTGATCACAGATATTTAATCTTTCCAAAAGCCGTATGTGAATGTTCATATGCGGCTTTTTTTAATCGCCCAACAACATTCACGGGTTTATTGGGGTTTTTAACCCTTGATTATGGCTTAAAGCCGGTGGGGACATGCCATGGCATGTCCCTACATCGTGCGAAATTAATTTTAAAAAACATACACCTCCATTAACCTAATTTTGTAAGGATTTTTGATCATTGGTGTCTTTTAAATATGACACCAGGATATAAAGAATTTTTACCCAAAATCAGACACCTTCGCAGAAACCAATCCTACCGATTAAAGGGTTGGGATTATTCAAATCCAGGTTGGTATTATTTTACGATTTGTTGCCGGAAACATCGATGTTATTTGGGAAAAATAAGACATAACATTATGGGTTTGTCCATTCCGGGTTGCATCGCATGGTATTACTGGCGACAGATCCCCAACCATCACCCGAACGTGGTTTTGGATACATTCATCGTGATGCCCAATCATATTCACGGTATTATTGGTATTCAGGCCCTTGATTATGGCTTAAAGCCGGAAGGGACATGCCATGGCATGTCCCTTCCACATCGTGCAAAATTTGGAAAACCACAAGCCGAATCTTTGTCCATTATTTTGAATCAATACAAGGGTGCCGTTACCAAATGGTGTCATCTTCACCACCATGATTATTTCAAATGGCAATCACGTTTTTACGACGAAATAATTCGTAATGAAAAAGCCCTTGACAACATCCGTAATTATATCCTTTACAATCCCGAAAACTGGCGGAAGGATTAACATTTCAAGAAGTTTTCTTGTATGGATTTAATCCGTATCAAAATTCATAATTTCACTTCGGATGGGGACCAATCATATTCACGGGTTTATTGGGGTTTTTACCCTTGATTATGGCTTAAAGCCGGTGGGGACATGCCATGGCATGTCCCTAACAAATCGTGCGAAATTTGGAAAACCACAAGCCGAATCTTTGTCCATTATTTTGTATTTTATAATGATTTTATCCCAAATTTTGACAGATATGATATTCAAATAAAGAGAATATAATTATTACTTTT
>Ga0102944_1002714_pt1 | contig 10123 bp, 8 predicted proteins | sample SalPonD_shore_MG_FD_78172 | JGI IMG/M metagenome (GOLD analysis project Ga0102944, IMG submission 78172) | Salt pond soil microbial communities from South San Francisco under conditions of wetland restoration - Salt Pond MetaG... | ecosystem: Environmental > Aquatic > Marine > Intertidal zone >... | reverse complement strand
GGCGGTGCCCAGGATCAGGAGACCCCCGAGTCCGGCGAATCCCCCCGCCAGCGCGACCCAGCCGCCCAGGCCGCCCGCCCAAATCCCGCCCTGCGCGGCCCCGAATGCGACCAGCAGACCCACCCAGCGGCGCGGCGGTACTCCGTCGGGGTGGCGGCACTGCCTGGGAAGGGCGGTGAGAAGGAAACCGAAAATGAACAGCTGCAGTACGCCCCAGATCAGGGTATGCCCATGCAGCCAGGCGGGGGGAAGTACAGGGACCGGGACGCCCGGGCCGATCCCCCGCAGGTAGAGGAGCCACAGGCCCCAGCCGGCCATGACGGCAAGGGCGTAGAAGGCGGCCCCGGGGAAGAACAGGCGGAAGGGCTCGCGCAGCAGGTTGGGACGTTCATCCCGGAGGTCCGGGGTTTGCGCGGCTTGGGACATGCGGCTCCGCCTCCAGCTCTGGGGGAACCCGATCAGGGTGCCCCCGGGCGCTCCCTCCTGCCTTGATATCCGTCAACCGGAGGCGGGGTCCTCCCGCTCCAGCCACAGGCAGGCCCCGGAGGCCTCCTGGATCCGCTCCAGGAACCGGCGATGCGCCTCCCATTCCTCGGCGCTCGGGGCCAGCACCGACAGCGGCTCGCGGCTGCCGGTCCCCTCGGCAGCCAGGAGCCGCTCGGCCGCCTGGGCCGGGGAAGGCTCCTCGCTGGACAGGGCCAGGTCCTCCTGGCCGCCCGTCATGGCCAGGAAGACATCGGCCAGGATCTCGGAGTCCAGCAGGGCCCCGTGCTTCTCCCGGCGGCTGTTGTCCACCTCGTAGCGGGCGCACAGGGAGTCCAGGTCGTTCTTCTGCCCGGGGTGCCGGTGCCGGGCCTCCTGGAGGGTATCCAGGATCTGGCAGTGGTCCTCCAGACGCGGCCAGCCGACGCGTTGGAGCTCCATGTTCAGGAAGCCCACATCGAAGGGGGCGTTATGGATCACCAGCTCCGCCCCGTCCACGAACTGGAAGAATTCCTCCGCCAGATCCGCGAACAGCGGGGAATCCGCCACATCCGCGTCGGTGATCCCGTGGATGGCGGTGGATTCCTCGGGAATGGATCGCTCGGGGTTCACGTAGCGATGAAGCACCCGTCCGGTAGGGCGCCGGCCCGCTATCTCCACGCAGCCGATCTCGATGATGCGGTCTCCGGTCTGGGGATCGAGGCCGGTGGTTTCCGTGTCGAGGATGATCTGGCGCAGCATGACTCGGCTCCTTGGCGGGAAGGACTATCCAGGAGGATGGAGGAGCCTCCCGATGATCGATGAACAGGGGCAAGCCGTTACCGGCCGGGGCCTACTAGTCCACCTCGCTGCGCGCTTCGTCGATGGCCCGGTTGGCCAGGGCATCCGCAAGCTCGTTTTCCCGGTGCCCGCTATGGCCCCGGATCCAATGGAAGGTCACGTCGTGGCGCTGGATGAGGGCATCCAGCTCCTCCCACAGGTCCCGGTTCTGCACCGGCTTCTTGCTGGCCGTCTTCCAGCCGCGCTTCTTCCAGTTCGCCATCCACTCGGTGACGCCCTTGCGCAGGTACTGGGAATCCGTGGTCAGATCCACCCGGCAGGGCCGCTTCAGCGCCTCCAATCCTCGGATGGCGGCGGTGAGCTCCATGCGGTTATTGGTGGTATGGGCCTCGAAGCCGTACAGCTCGCGCTCGCGCCCCTTATAGCGGAGCAAGGCTCCCCATCCGCCGGGACCGGGATTGCCCCGGCAGGCGCCGTCGGTGAACAGCTCTACGGTCTTGGATGCTGCCATGGAGGCTCCCTGTTGGGTAGGCGGGTAATCCTTCCCTGCGGCCTCTGAGCAGCTCCGCGCGGAAGGCGGGGCCGAGCAGGGTGAGGCCGGGCTCTTCCTTGCGGGCCTGGATCCACACCGCGCCGCCGAGCGGGAGCCGGTGCCGCCACGGGAGCCGCTCCAGGAAGCGCAGGGAATGCAGGACCCCCTCCCGGTTGACCGGAGGTCGGCAGAAAAGGTACCGGCTACGCTCGTGGACGAGGCCCGTGGATTCTAGCATGCGCCGCACCATGAACCCCGGATAGAAATGTCCGGACCATGGGGACCCCGGGTTAGCCCGGCGCCGGAAGGGACGCACCAGCCCGAACAGGGACAGGGTGTTGAAGACCAGCACTAGCAGCCGGCCGTTGGGGGCGAGGATGCGCTCCGACTCGGCGAGGATCTGATAGGGAGTACTGGAGAACTCCAGGGGGTGCACCAGGACCAGCAGGTCCATGCGCCCGCTCGGATAGGGCAGCGCCTCGGGAAGCCCCCAGACCAGGCGGTCGGGCCGCGGGGTGGCGCCGGGATCGCCGCCCAGGCTCTCCCCCGCGGCGGGGACCAGCAGGTTGGTGAAGCGGCTGCGCCGGGACAGGCTGGCATGCAGGGGGGCGTAGATCTGCGGGGCGATGGCGAGCGCATCCCGTACCGGCGGCAGGTCCGCCAGCAACCGCTGAAGCAGATCGTTCTCCGCTTCCATGAGGGCCCGCCCGAGCGGACCGTCATACCATGCCACCACGCCCTCCCATTGACAGCGAGCCCGGAAATTGCGCCCGGGACCCGGGCGAAGCCTTCAGGAAAGCCTGAACCGCCTAGTCAGGCTCATCTCTTTGATAGAATGACGATTCAAAACCGCCAAGAGCGTCTGGATGCAATTTCCGGGCTTAACGCCCACCGGCAACCATTGTCGACGATTCGGCCCGGTTTCCCAACCCAAGAGGAGCGTTCATGGATACGCCCGTAGCCCTCATCCCGGCACTACGGGACAACTACGTGGCCCTTCTCCACTCCCCCAATGGTCGCAACGTGGCCATTATCGACCCCTCCGAGGCCGAGCCGGTGATCCGCTACCTGGAGGCCCATGACCTGCAACCGGTGGCGATCTTCAACACCCACCACCACCCGGATCACGTGGGGGGCAACCGGGAGCTGCAGAAGACCTATGACCTGCCCGTCTACGGGGCTGCCGAGGACCGGGACCGGATTCCGGGCCTCACCCACCCCATGTACGAGGGGGACCGGGTCACCCCGGCGGGGCTGGACCGGGCGGGGGTGATCTGGGACATCCCCGGCCATACCCGCACCCATACGGCCTTCGTCTTCGCCGACGACGAGCTGCTCTTCGCCGGGGACACCCTTTTCGCGGGGGGCTGCGGGCGCCTGTTCGAAGGCACCGCCGAGCAGATGGAGGCCAGCCTGTCCCGGTTAGCCGGGCTTCCCGATGCCACCCGGGTCTTCTGCGGCCACGAATACACGGTCAAGAACCTGGAATTCGCCCTTACGGTGGAGCCGGAAAACGACGCCGTGCGGGAAAAGATGGAGTGGGCCAGGGAGCGCAGGCAGCGGGGGGAGCCCACTCTGCCCTCCACCATCGGCGAAGAGAAGCGGACCAACCCCTTCGTGCGCGTGCGGGAGCCGGGGGTCCGGGAAGCGGCACGTGGGCGCGGTGCCTCGGGGACCGATCCGGCCTCCGTGCTCGCCGCCATCCGCGCCTGGAAGGATAGTTTCTGAACCGGGCCTTATAACCCCCCTGCCGGGGGCTCAGAAGAAGCAGACGGACGGCTCTCTAGAGCCCTTGCAGCGGTACATGGCCTGATCCGCCCGGTTGATCAGCAGATCCCCCTGATCGCCGTGCTCCGGGGCCATGGCGATGCCGATGCTCGCCCCCATGGTGACGCCGTCCGCCTCGGCCCCCAGGGGGATGGGATCGGCGATCACCCGCAGCAGCTTCTCCGCCTGCATCCCCGCCGCCTCCCGCCCCGGAAGGTGCTTGACCAGCACCAGGAATTCGTCCCCGCCGAAGCGCGCCACCGTATCACCGGCCCGGAGGGACGCCTGCATCCGTTGCGCCACCTCCCGCAGTACCAGGTCGCCCCCCTCGTGACCGTGGACGTCATTGATCCGTTTGAAGCCGTCCAGGTCCACGAAGAACAGGGCCAGGCGGTCGTGACCGGGGGCGGCCCGGCGGCGGTCCGCCAGGGCCTGGGTCAGGCGGTCGAGGAGGAGCCGGCGGGTGGGAAGCCCGGTAAGGGTGTCGTGATTGGCCATGCTCGCCACGGCCGCCTCTCGCCTTTTTTCCTCCGTGGCGTCGTTGAAGCCTCCGATATAGTTGATCACCCGGCCGTCGTCCTCGCGGATAACCGAGACGGCCATGCGGGCGATGAAGGTGGTGCCATCCCGGCACCGGGCGCAGATCTCGCCCCGCCAGTGGTTCTCCCCGGTCAGGATCCTGCTCAGCCCGCGGAAGAACCCCTGCCCGTTACCGCTCCCCTCCAGGAAACGGCAATGCCGCCCCACTGCTTCCTCCCCCGGGAAGCCGGTGATCTCGGAGAAGGCCGCGTTCACCATCTCCACCCGCCCACCGGCATCGAGGATCATCATGCCTTCACCGGAGGATTCGAATACCGCCGTGGCCTGGCGCAGCCGCTGGTCCGCCTGCTTTTGCCGGGTCATGTCCCGCAGGATGAGCTGCCCCTGCACACCGTGGGACTTGTGCAGGGGGACGGCCATGAACTGGCAGGCCGCGGGCGGTCCGCCATCCGCCCGCAAGCACCGTCCTTCCCGGAACTCCCCGCTGCCCCGCTCCCCCCTCAGCACCTGCTCCAGGCGCCAGGGCAGCCCGGGGTCCTCGGGGCAATCGAGGAAATCCGTCACCTCCCGCCCCTGGACCTCCGCATGGGTAGCAGCCCCGAACAGGCTCAGAGCCGCCGGGTTCGCGTAGATCATGCCCTCCCCGCCGAACAGGACCACCCCGTCGGGAAGGTTCTCGATCAGGGTTTCGAGGCTTTCCTGGCTCTCCTTGAGGGCCGAATCCGCCCGCTGCCTCTGGACGGCGAAGCGCAGGGTCCGGACGAGGAGCTCCGCATCCGTGGAGCCCTTCTGGAGGTAGTCCTGGGCTCCGGCCTCGATGGCCGCCCGGCCGGGGACATCCGCCTCCGCCTCGGTGAGCACCACCAGGGGCAGGCCGGGAAAGGCCCTGGCCAGGATCTGCACGGAGGGGATCCCCCGGCAGTCGGGAAGGACCACGTCGAGCAGGACCACGTCGAAGCTCTGATAACGCAGCCGAGCCAGGGCGCCGGTCAGCCGGTCGCACGTCTGCATCTGAATCCGGCTCCGCGGCCCCCCGGGAAGCAAGCTGCGAATGACCCGGATAAGGCTGCCGTCGTTGGAGACCAGGAGCAGCTTGAGGGGTGGGACAACGGTCCCGCGCTCCTTGCGGGTGCCCACGGGCGAAGGCAGGAGGCCGCCCTCCCGGTTCATGCGGGGGCCCTGACCCGAATCACCGCCATCTCCGCCGGAAGGAATCCACAACGCAATAGTCTCCTGACGCCCTCCGCTCGCCCGGACGCAAGCGCCAAGGGGCCTGCCCGATTTCACCCGGATGATCCCCCCCTTTCCCGCCGCAGCAGAGACGCAGCCAGGGGAACTAGGATAGGAGTAGCACCGTTTTCCGGGGCGGGGGAAGGCGAATTCTCGATAAGGATCAAGAAAGTTCGGTGCCCGGGGGGAACCGTGGCCCGAAAGGAGGGACAGGGTGACGGGCCCGGCTACCCGGTCGGGCCCAGGTTCAGGCCCACCACGCCCAGGATAATGAGGGCGATGCTGACGAGCTTCAGGGAGGTCGCCACCTCGCCGAAGAAGGTGAAGCCGATCACCGCGATCAGCGCCGTCCCCAGACCGGACCAAACCGCGTAGGCCACCCCGATCTCGATGCGCTTGCCCGCCACCGTGAGGCTGGCGAAGGACAGGATGTAGAACAGCGCCATGAGGAGGGAGGGGGTCAACCGCGAGAACCCCTCCGACAGCTTCATGCAGGTGGTCCCGGCAACCTCAAGGAGGATGGCCGCGAACAGAAAGCTCCATACCTGCATGTACGTGCCCTCCTCCGGAACAGCGAAACCGGTTTAGTGTGCGGGACGGGCGCCCCCTCCCGGGGAGCGGGACCGGGGCTGGCCGGGCTCCGGGGGAGCGCGGATGAAAGGGCGGTCCGTGGGAAGAGGAGATCCTCCCGGAAGCACATGAAGGTTTTCTTAAAGGGACCGGGCATCCCGATGGGGCCCCTGCCCTTCACCCCTTGCCCGCCGTGGCCTCCAGGGCGGCGATGCGTTCGGCGGGGCCGGGATGGGAGTGGTAGACGCGCGCATAGACCGGGTCGGAGGTCAGGGGGCTGGCATTCACCCGGTACAGGGCCACCAGGGCCCGGACCAGGGCGCCCGCGTCGCTGAACCGGACGGCGAAGGCATCCGCCCGGCGCTCCCGCCGCCGCGACCAGGCCGTGCTCAGGGGTCGCAGGGGGAAGGCCAGCCAGGGACCGGCCAGGGCTACCAGGATCAGAGCCCCCGCATCGGTGGGCCGCGACAGGCCCAGGGCGTGAAAGAACCAGGGCTGGCCCCTCAGCCAGGCCAGCAGGACCAGCCCGACCAGTGCCGCGGCCAGGGATACCGCCAGTCCGGACCGGATGTGCCCCAGACGGTAGTGGCCCAGCTCATGGGCCAGCACCGCCTCCACCTCCTCGGGCCGGAGGGCGTCCAGCAGGGTATCGAAGAACACCACCCGCTTGGCCGGTCCCAGACCGGTGAAGTAGGCGTTGCCGTGGGCGGTGCGGCGGGACGCGTCCATGACGAACACCCCTCTGAGGGCAAAGCCGCACCGCTTCAGGAGCCCGGCGATGCGGTCCCGCAGGCGGGGATCCTCCAGGGGGGTGAAGCGGTGGAACAGGGGCGCGATCCATTTGGGGTACGCCCAGGTCAGCGTCAGGGAGAAGGCCCCCCATAGGAGCCAGGCGGCCAACCACCAATAGGGGCCGGAGTCACTCATCAAGGCGAGGAAGCCCGCCGTCAGGGGCCCCAGAAGAATGAGGGTTACCAGGGTCTCTCGGAGGATGTCGCGGAGAAAAAGCCCGGGACCGCGCCGATTGAAGCCGAACCGGCCCTCGACGCGGAAGGTGCGGTAGGCGTGGAAGGGCAGCTCCGCCAGCCCCATGACGGCACCCACGGTCAGGATGGCCCCGGTCCCTGCGGTGACGGGGGACAGCCCCCCGCCCCCCCAGAAGGCCAGGATCCGCTCGGCACCCCCGCCCAGGGTCAGTCCCAGGAGGACCACGGCCTCCATGACGGTCTCCGCCCGGGCGACTTGCGCCCGGGCGCAGGCATAGTCGGCGGCCCGGGCCTGGGCCTCGGGGGAGACCTGGCCCCGGAAGGCCAGGGGTACCCGGCCACGGTGGGCGCGCACATGGCGGAGCTCACGGCCCACCAGCCAGAGGCGGATCACCGTCACCGCCACAACCACACCCAGAAAGACCCAGCCCAACCCGGTCATTGCCGCCCTCAGAGGGTTTCGGGAAGCAGAGTGAGCGTCCTTCGTTCCCTCCAGCTCCCGGAAAGCACCCAATGCACCTCCCGCGGGCCCACCGCCTCGAGCCGTTCGAGGCGCTCCTGGCGGGGGACCAGGCGCTGGTGGTAGAGCAGGTCCCCCACATCCTGGGCGAGGCGCTGCTCCAGAGTCTCCCCGCTGCGCAGGAACCCGGAGCGCAGGCTGTGCCGGGCCCGCTCCACCTCAGCGGCATCGAATCCCTCGGCCACACGCCGGTCGAGGATGTCCCCCACCAGCTCCCCCGCGCGCTCCCATTCCTCAGGCGGACAGGCCAGGTAGGCGGCCCACAGCCCGCAATCGCGCAGGGTGTCCAGCTCGGAATACACCGTGTAGGCGAGCCCTCGCTCCTCCCGGAGCTCCCGGAACAGACGGGAGGTCACCGACCCTCCCAGGAGGTGGTTGGCCACCCCGGCGGCGAAACGGTCCTCGTCGGTGCGGGCGGGGGCGGGGGCGCACAGCGCCAGGTGGGCCTGCTCGGCGGGCCCCCGGCGCAGGCCGCCTCCGGGCGCAAACCGGGGAGCTTCCTCCGCGGGCCGTTCTCCCGGGGGCAGGCTGCCGAGCTCCGCCTCGCACTGGGCCAGGATGGAGGCGGGATCCACGTCGCCGGCCACGGCCACCAGGATCCGGCCCCCGGTGTAGTGGCGGCGGTGATAATCAGCGAGGGTCTCCCGGCCGGCGGCCCCGATGACCTCGGGATCGCCCAGGACCGGGGTTCCGGCGGGATGATGAGGCCACGCCTCGGAGACCAGGTCGTCCAGGAGCCAGGCCTCGGGGTCCTCGCGCACCATGGCCGCCTCGGCCGCCACCACCCGCCGCTCCCGCTCCAGCTCCTCCGCCGGAAAGGCGGGGCGGGCTACCATCCCGGCCAGGAGGTGCAGGGCTTCCGCCGCGTCCTCCCGCAGCACCTCCAGGGTATAGGCGGTGAGTTCCCGTCCGGTCCAGGCATCCACCTCGGAGCCGAAGCGGTCCATGGCCTCCGCCAGGCCGCGCACGGAGAGCTCCCGGGTGCCCTTGAACACCATGTGCTCCAGGAGGTGGGCGAGCCCGGATTCGCCCGGCGCCTCGAAGCGGCTGCCGTTCTCCACCCAGATGCCGAGCGCAGCCGCCGGATGCCCGGGCTCCCGGCGCACCACCACCCGCACCCCGTTTTCCAGGAGGAAAACGGGGACGGAGTCGGGTTCCAGGCTGGTGGTAAAGGGGGGGTGAGGGCTGTTCATGGCGTCCCGCATACGGCTACGGGCGCGGCCACCCGCATTGCGCTCAACCGGCGTCCAGGGCCTTCTTGGAGAGCCGGATGCGGCCGCGGTTGTCGATTTCAAGGACCTTCACCCGAACGGTGTCGCCCTCGTTGAGATAGTCGGTGACCTTCTCCACCCGCTCGGGGGCGATCTCGGAGATGTGCAGGAGCCCGTCGGTGCCGGGCAGGAGGTTCACGAAGGCGCCGAAATCAGTGATGCGCACCACCTTGCCCTCGTAGATCTTGCCCTCCTCCACCTCTTCCACGATCTTCTCGATGCGGCGCTTGGCTTCCTCGGCACCCGCCGCATCGGTGGAGGAGATGTAGACCGTCCCGTCATCCTCGAGGTCGATATTGGTGCCGGTCTCCTCGGTGAGGCTGCGGATGTTCTTCCCGCCCGGACCGATGATCTCCCGGATCTTCTCGGGCTTCACCTTCATGGTGATCATGCGCGGCGCGTACTGGGACAGCTCGGTGCGCGCGTGGTCGATAACCTGGCCCATCTCGCCCAGGATGTGCATCCGCCCCTCCCGGGCCTGCTCCAGGGCGTTGGCCATGATCTCCCGGGTGATGCCGGCGATCTTGATGTCCATCTGCAGGGCCGTGACGCCATTCTCCGTGCCCGCCACCTTGAAGTCCATATCTCCGAGGTGGTCCTCGTCGCCGAGGATGTCCGAGAGCACCGCGAACCGGTCGCCCTCCTTCACCAGCCCCATGGCGATTCCGGCCACCGGGGCCTCGATGGGACAGCCGGCGTCCATCAGGGCCAGAGAGGTACCGCAAACGGTGGCCATGGAGGAGCTGCCGTTGGACTCCAGGATCTCCGATACCACGCGCAGGGTGTAGGGGAAGGCCTCCTGGCTCGGGATCACGGCCTCCAGGGCGCGCTTGGCGAGCTTGCCGTGGCCGATCTCGCGGCGCTTGGGGGAGCCCATGAAGCCGGTCTCGCCGGTGCAGAAGGGGGGGAAATTGTAATGGAGCATGAAGCGCTCACGGCTCTCCCCCTCCAGGGCATCGATCACCTGGGCGTCCTGGCCCGACCCCAGGGTCGCCACCACCATGGCCTGGGTCTCCCCGCGGGTGAACACGGCGGAACCGTGGGTACGGGGCAGAATGCCGGTCTCCACGGTGATGGGCCGGATTTCGGTGAGGCTGCGCCCGTCGATGCGGGGCTCGCCGGAAAGCACGTCCTCGCGGACGATGCGTCGCTCCAGATCCTTGAACAGGTCCTTGACCTCGTCGACCCGATCCGGATCCTCCTCCGGATCCACCTCGAGGGCCTCCAGAAGCCGGTCCTTCACCTCGCCCACCGCGATCTGGCGGGCCTGCTTCTCCCGAATGGCGTAGGCGGCGCGCAGGTCCGCCTCGGCCGCCTCGCGCACCTGCTCCACCAGCGTGGGTTCGGGCTCGGGCTCCACCCATTCCCAGCGGGGCTTGCCCACCCGAGTCGCCAGGTCATTGAAGGCCTCGATCACCGGCTGCATCCGCTCGTGGCCGAACAG
>Ga0102944_1002713_pt1 | contig 10124 bp, 6 predicted proteins | sample SalPonD_shore_MG_FD_78172 | JGI IMG/M metagenome (GOLD analysis project Ga0102944, IMG submission 78172) | Salt pond soil microbial communities from South San Francisco under conditions of wetland restoration - Salt Pond MetaG... | ecosystem: Environmental > Aquatic > Marine > Intertidal zone >... | reverse complement strand
TGATAAGGAGGATCATCCCAGCAAGGTGTATCCAGTAACTACGACTATTGTAACTGTAGATTTTGTAACCGTCCAGCATTCGCCAAGGTATCATCATGATCAAACCAAACCAGAGGAACATATTACCTGCAATGAATAGCATATTCAGCACAATAAATGGAAGTAGACCAGAATACAAGGTCACGAAGATTATTCCCAATATACGCAAGGTTAGAAATAAACCAGCAAAGAGATAGATGGTGTATTTAGCCACATCAGCTTCACTTTTCAGACTAGAACCACTATTGGAAAAGAATCCAAATGTATAGAAAGTAAAACCAATCAAACCCGTGATTATAGATATTGCTACACCAATCGGCCAAATTACAAAATCGGTTATCACCCCTACTTGTTCTGCTTTGTAACTTCGTAGTTGGTAGACAATCCACAATCCGATTGCACCAGCCAAGATTAACAATCCAAATTCCGACAATCGGTAACTCAGATCCTGATATCCAAAAAGTACACCTCGAAGATTAGCAACTAACCCTAGAAGAGCACCACCTAACAGGACATTTTGGTTTTTACTCCCTGTACTCCAAAAGGAGCCGAGACCGGAGCGACTAGAATCTACCATAGATTGACCTGAATCAGGATCTCTTCCAGCTTTAATTCGTTGCATCTCACGACTCTTCTGAATTTTATTTTGGACATATTCTCGAGTCTGATAACTGCCAAGATTGATACATTCATGAGATTCGGCTAATCTATGCTTTCCACAGTGTTTCTCTCCACATAACGAACAGGTATATGGCATGGCAACAGCATCACCACAGTACGCACAATTGGCCATTATGGATCACCTTCATTGGTCTTATTTCTAAAGCTGTTGATAAATGATTTTCCAATATCAACTAAATCTTTGAGTTGCTCACCAAGTTCATCACTATTTCCTAGCAATCGTTTCAACGCATTGCTAACCGTAACTGTTCCCTGTAGAGCCAATCCAACTTTGATGAGTTGTTCCTTTCTCAGATTATTCCCAATAATATATCTTCTCTGACCAGCTTCCATTGAAGTGATGATCTGAATGGCCATAGTTTCAACATTCGGGTTATGAAAGGGTTTAATCTGCATGATATCTGCTTTTTGTATATCTCCAAAAGATAGATCACCAGAAACAGGTAACCAGCCTAATCCAAAAGGAGGTGTGGAACGAAAACTGACATGATCCTTAGTGATTTCTATGAAATCACGTTCCAATGTGTAGAGACCGTAAACACGACCAATTACATAAATCAAATATGATGTGGCCAATATAAATAAGGTCAATCCGAGAAATCCAGTATAGTTCAAATTCCAGTAAATAGAGTATCCAAATGCAACTACCGCAAAGAGATACAGTAATATTTGAACCGGATGGAGGTGTTTATCCACCTCACCAACTTCCCACCTTGGCACGATTGATCTTTCAATTTCTCTAATATATTACTTAACATTAGAAAACTAAGTTTCTGATAAAAACTGCAGTATTAATATGAATAACTATCAAAACTATGTTGGTCAAATAATACAAGATTTGTTGTGAATCAGGTTGGATGAGCTGAATTTAGAGTTCAGTCTACATGATTCTGCCAAGAGTACACTATTCATTTGACAGGGAGGCAAATAGTTTTAACCCAAGTACATTATAACTCTATTAAATGGAGATGTCTTAATGCAGGACAATTTGGACAAATTAAAATTAGAACTACAATCCTCAGAAAAAGGAATCAATTCCATAATTACTGATCTGAAATCAGGTATGGAGACACTATCCAACGAAATAGAGACTTTGAAGGTCTCCATTGCCACAACCCAAGAAAAAGTAGACACTCTTGAAAAACGATCTCAAGAGTTGAATGCCGATTTGACCAAGCTGAAACAGGAACATCAGAGTTTGGCTCAGGAAGTGGAGAATAAAAAGAATGAGAAAAATTCCATTCAGGAAGAACTGGAAACATTACAACATGAGAAGAATTCTCTCGAAAGTGAAATCGTAAATAAGGAACGAGATTTAGCTGAAGTTCAAACTGATGTTGAAGCCCTCGAAAAGGAAATTGCAGAGATAAAAGATAAACTTGTAAATGCTGAGGATCTTCGAGAAGAAAAAGTTGGATCTATTGAGCGAGAAGTTAAGGAGATTAAGCACAAGATTGAGACCAAAACGAATCAATATAAAATCCTTAGTCATTTTCTCGCAACAGATTATGTCAGTGATTCTCACTATAATGTGATCAAAGTACTCAAACAGGCGGGAGTATCTACTATTGATCAATTAGTGCTCTCATCAGGAGTCGGAAGAGCAACTGTTGAACAAACTCTCGAAGCACTCGACAAGAAAGGTGTAGTCGAACTTGATGGTAAGAAATTTACTATCTCGAAGGATTTTAGTATTTAGGTGATTATAATGACAAAAGCAGAAGATAAATTACAAGAAGTACAGCAGAAAGTTGAAATATTCAAAACTGAAGCAGATAAACGAGCGGATACACTCAATAAACTAATTCAGGATCTTCGAACAGATATTGAAGATGTTAAGGAACGTGAGGAGGATTCTTCCGACAAGATTGGTAAATTGAATAATGAGATTAAATTATCCGAACAGAATATTCAATCAGAAAAAGACTCTATCGCCTCCCTTAACTCTGAATTAGGAATACTCAATCCAGATTTGGAGTCAAAACATAATAAACGAGATCAACTGAAAGAGACATTGGAAGAGAACAAGTCCAAACGCGATCAGCTTGTCTCGGACATCGAATCATCCCAAACGAAAAAAGCTAATCTCACCACCGAAGTGGAAGAAAAACGAGAAGCATTGGCCGATCTTGAAGCATCAATAGATAAGGATCTAGAGAAGTATCATCAGGAATTAGATGAGGTCAAGGCAGAACTTTCAAAGGTGAATGAGAATAATATAATCTGGGATTATATGTTTGATATTCTTGAAACTCCAGAAATTGAGATTATGGCAATCATTGCAGCAAACAGAGAGATCAGCCAAGATCAAATCAAATCCAAGGCAAAAGGAGTTTCTCCCGTATTTGTCGGTAGAGCCATCTCCAAATTAGAAGCAGATGGCAAAATTGTGAATAAAGATAACAACTGGGACCTTTCTTCCTCTCTATTAGATGTAATAAATGATTGAAAATAACTCTTAAATCCGGTTTAAATTTTAATTTATCAGCATACAATATTGTTCTCAGTACCGATATTGCTTATTTCTTATCTTTCTTGTTATGGGGATGAGTACAATCGCAAATAATACCATAAAGAAGGGTAGTGGTAGGGATCGGGGATTAGTTGATGCAATGCTGGGTAGGGTAGATTGATCAGTGTTAGCAATTACGACATCACGCACAACTTTTAACGAACTAACCTGATTTGTGGCCACCACAATAAGTTTGGATTGCCCATTCGAATACAGTCTTGTATCAAAGACAAAAGAGGATTGCGTAACATCAGATGCAATTTGCACCTGAGCACCATCAACTAAGAGATAGGCATCTACTAGTACTTGTCCTGTACTTGACCACTCTATTGAAGCATCTCCAGAAAGTGATTGCCTTTCGGAGGGTTTGAGCAAATTGAAATCAAACGTATTATTATTTGATGTCGTGATATTCTCAAAGGTAATGAATTCAAAACCAAAATTACTCTGAAACCGGAGGATCATACCATAGTTGCCATCAGGGAAGATGGAGGTAGCAAAGGATAATTGATCACCCTCTGCTGTAATAGTAGGACCTGTACGTGAATCATAGGACACACGATAATCAAGATTTTCAAATGTAGAAAGACCATCTACATAATCAATATAGACCAAGTAGGTCGCGGTCTGTTCTGCTGCAAATGAGGCGGATTCAAAATTTGAGCCGGGTGCAGATCCCGTACCTTTCAGAAGATCCTCTGATTGCCCAACTGGAGTTCCTTTCTGATAGACATACATATCAACATCGGCATTTCCATTCCAATTGAGATTGATATCCACTTTTGATCCTGCTGTGAAATTTAAGGCTACAACATCATCGAATTGAGATGGAATAAAATTACTATTTACTCCATCTTGAAGATCTTCGAAGTTAACTTGGCGATTAATCGTGGCATTCTTACCCTGATAAATTTGAGCTGAAAGTGATGTTATCCTAAATTCGGGAAATTGATCAATCGAATAATTTGAGGCATCCACCGTCAATGATCCTGATACTGGTGATTGGATTGAGGGGATGTACTTGGGGTCAGGTAATGGTAGATGAGCCAGCGTCAGATAGCGGAAGAAAACATGAATATCATATGGACCAACCTGATGGGGAAGTTGAGTTGTTTGAATCATCAAGTAATATGTGGTGTCTTTTGCTTTAATCAAAAGATTTTGACTGTTTGGCTCTGAAGTACTACTCTGGTAAAAACCATTACCAACGTAGGTCACATCAGATTTGGTTATCAGGTTACCAGTACTATTGAATAGATACATATTTGGAACTAAGCCATCTTCTGACCATCGTACAAAACTGGCAAGATATGTCGCTGATCCAGGTACAGTGACTTTATACCGGTTAAATTCACCAGATTCAGGACGATAACCCCAGTCAAAACTATTTTCAACCTTATTTTGTGCATATACCTGAGTCACATCTAGCTCAGAACCAATTTCAGTAATATTATTAGCAAATTGTGCTTTGTGTGTTGGAGATATCACTATTGGTAGTGTCATCACGGTTGAATTGAAGGTGACCTCCAGCACTGAATCCATAAATTCGTTTGGTGTATTACTTGAGACTAATTGAATTTGACCAAAAGAATTAGTGATGTTAACTCCATTCCAAGGTAATTCTTGGAATAATCTACTTCGAATTGAGTAATTCAACCCCTGCCATCCTGAAACAGAATCCCTGAAACCGGGATCGGTCAGCATGAATCTAGGCTCTCCTTTAAAGTCACCCTGTGGGAAGCCAATATCTAGGAGCTGACTCCAGGTATTAAATGAGATAATATTTGCCACAAGATCATTAGATCCAGCATCATAGATGGTAATATTTGGAGTACTGACTCCATTTGCCAGCATCGCATTCCAACTGTCCTCGCCTATGGTAAATGAAATCTCGACCGTGTCATACCCATTCACACTTGGCAGGACAGACTGTAATGATTTATCGATATTTGCCTGAGTTGTTGTGAAACTGGTACTATACGTATCAACGAGATCCTGGCGTCTGATTTGTTCATTGAAATTCGTGGTATTGACCAATGTACCGTTACTATACCTGACATTGAGAGTGATGCCAGAATTCAATTGCTCCGGAGTCACTACAGAAATCACATCATCAATTGGATTGACAGTTAGAGGATGATTTTCATTGGCAAATTTCAAAAATGCCGGTTGTAAATTCTGTGCGGCTAATTTAGATGAATATGGAGATGAGATGATGATATCATTATCCTCGATAGTTTTGATTGCATCATAAATATTGAGCAATCCTGCACCCTGTTGTGCTGGATGATAACCAAGATCAGTTGCAGTTGATTTCACTGCAAGGCGTATTTTCTCAAATGTAGGAGTAATTGAATGATTACGAAATGCCTCTACCATCAGAGCAAGCGCACCTGCAACTCTAGGTGCTGCCTCACTGGTACCTCCAAATGTATCACTGGCATAGGTTCCATTTCCATTCCCCCGGATAACCTGAACATCGACAAATCCAGTATCTCCAGGGGCTAGAACATCAGGTTTAATGGTTCCATATGAGGAGGGACCTCTGGCACTAAACCAGGCTAAGTCATTTCGACCGGTTCGATTGAGATAATGATAGTAATTTGAAGCACCAACCGTTAAAGCCATGGATGCCATACCAGGTGAAGCTGCAGTACCCCATCCAGGTCCTCCATTACCTGCAGAAACCACAAAAATCATCCCTGGATATCCGTCATACAAGGAATTGGCAGTACTCCAATAATCAAGTAATAAAGAGTATGGATCGAATCCCTTTAGGGTATCAACTGGAGCGACTTCTCCGGTACCCCATGAATTAGAGGAAATATCCACCAGATTTGTTGGGTCTTCCTTCCAAACCAAGGTGTTATTCTCTACTGCTGGTCGCAATCCACCGGTGAAGTACCATCCTAAAATAAAATCACTGAGACTAAATGCTTTATGAGCTACGATCTTTGCATCAGGGGCTGATCCAGGTAATTTGTAATGCGTTGCATTCTCCACTTTGACGGTATTTTTATTATCAAAAATGGGGAAGGGAGTATTACCATCACTGGCAGCACTACTAGCAGTTAGAGTACCATGACCCACGGGATCGAACATCATACCAATTCCCCGACCTTGTGGATCAATACCCTGTATCAAATTCGTTCCAGATATACCATTGTAATCAATCACTGTCGCCAATCCACCCATGGAGACATCATTTACACCATCTCCAGTCAGATCTTTTGCAGGAATGGGATTATTCGGACCGAATGGTTGATCATTGGAAATACTGAATTCAGTGAGATCAATGTAGGTTCTACTGGTGGGTAGAATGATGCCACCCTGTACGAAACTGAATGCCAGAGAAGTCTCCATATCGACATACATGCGATCATAAACTCCTGCCGTCTGACTATCTACCAGAACAAATAGAAAGTACTGAGGAGTAAGACCCTGCACCAGTGCACCTTGATAGGCGATACCAACCTTATAATTACCGGATACAGATGTAACAGGTATACCATCCATTTCCAAGTTTTCTAATTGGATTCCAACATCAGCTGTAGTTTGTATCGTACCCCGCTCACCAATGAAAATATCAAGACTCTTACCTTTCAAGGGTAGGTATTCCTTGCCTTGTTGAACGATTGGTTGTAAGGTCTGACTGGTAATTGCCACCCCAGTACCAGTGACATCAAAACTAGCAAGATATCCCTTGCTATCAAGCACAGCAGCATTTGATAGATCACTTACACCAAAATCAACTCCACTATCAACAATACCGATTTTAACACCTTTTCCAGTATATCCATATTGTTGATGGACTTTTGAAGCACCAATGATATTCTGTGCTTGATAACTCGTTGATTTCTGAGTTGAGGGTAAAGTTGGACCACCTGCAGAGGTGTAATCAATTCTCTGATCAGATAGCATCGTGATAATTGAATTATCGAGATATAATTTACGGATCTTATTCTGATCTGCATTAGTGACGATATGTAGATAATTATTTCCAAAAGGAATTGCCGGAAGAAGATTATCTACAGGTAAAGTACTTTTGTGTGAAAATACAAGTATGCGGTCATTATAATTGGGGGGTTGTTGACCAGTATCCATGAATTGCTTCAAACTATCACTAATCCGATCCCCAATTTGATTCACAGATTGATCTATCGTTGAACTTGATGAATGCTGATTATTTCCTGTCCTCTGATGTACTATATTTGAAACCAGAAATAATGAGGTGATCATCAAGACAATTATGACCGCAGATTTGTACTTTACGTTCACAGAACAATCTCGCACTTCAATATTATTTAATTCTCCCTTTATGGTAGCTCTTGATATCTTTTATCCTCGGGATATGCCGCTTGTGTTCAGTATTTAAAATCTTAGTATCTATGAGATCTTTACTGTATTTGATAGTTGTCGAGCATAAGGTTATATCTATCGCAACATAGAAGATTTTTGTGGTTCAAGTAGTACTGCTAAATATTCTTGGTATTCTCCTCGTCCTATCACCTATCATTTTGCTCCTGATAATTGGACCCGAAACATCACCAAGACGACTAATATATGGCATAACCGGATTGACAACAGCCAGTATTATCGGGGGGATTCTTTACTCAATCTCCTTAGATACCGCCATTCAATGGCAAAGTCAGTGGCAAGGAAGATTAGCCAGAGAGTTGTTTGCAGCACTTGTAGAAGAGATTATTCGTTATCCAGGAATATTAATTGCTCAGTATTTAGCGATAAAATTTCTTACTTCAAATCAATCTACCGATGAGGAAATTGTTGCAGAATCCCGTTATGTCGAAGGTGATTTTACCACAATTATTGACCCGCATGGGATGGGGATGTTTTTTGGAGTAGGTTATGGTATGGGTGAGGCATTTGCATTCTACATCATTCCCACTATCATGGAAATTATCCACGGTGATGCTACTTTTATTGTGGCAGAGGAAAGTACCCGAATTCTCTTGCGAGTCACAGCAGTGATGGCACATATTGCTTTGACTTACTTGGCAATGGCAATCACCTCTCAGAGAGGATTCTGGCGGTTGACAATTCTTCTTCACATGTCTTCAAATGGAGCAAATCGAATTTTTACCGAATTAGCACCGAATCTAACTTCTACAATCGTATTTGGTGTTTTTACCAGATTTGCCATTGTTTTTACGGTATACTTTTTACTCCGTCCAAAGATTAGGTACTTATCTCCAGCAGTCTTGATTTTCTTCTTGGTAGTAGTATTTTTACTGGTAATTCTGATTTCCACGTTTGTCGCACTGTTTGTCGGTTTTATTTCAGCAGGAATATTTCGACCAATTGGAGGCTGACTTTCTAAGCTCACAGGATGAATCTTATTAATTACTAAGAACTAGTGATCTACGCGGAACATATACAGTATTCTTATGTATAATGTAACTGATATAGGAGTTGAGTAGAATGAGTCAGAGACAGATTTTCAAAATTGCGATACTCAGTCATGACAGTTTTCTTTTTGAGAGATTATTTGATGTTTTTGGGGTTGATTTTGAAAAAGCAATGACGCAAACCTCTGGTGCTTCATTTTCCTATTCGCATTTTGATATGGAAGATGGACAGCGACTGACCGCACAATTCTGGATGCTTGATGGCAGTCCACAATGGTCTTCCATTCGCAATCTCTATATGAAAGGGGCCTCGGGGATCATCATTCTTCATGACCCAACAGTTAAAAATGCAACCGAGATTAACCGACGATTATTGAAAGAATTTGTAAGTGTAAATCGGTTCCAAATACCTATCATTATTCTGAATGTTGAGGAGAATATAGAACAACTATCCAAGTCTACCAGTTTTGCAAAGGATATTGCACGGTGGCGAGGGTATGAAGTGACAGCTATTGGTAAGGATACTACTGAAATTGATGATATTCTTACCGAGTTTATGACCCGAGTTAAGGACTGGCAGGCAAGGAATGTAATATTCCAAACCTTGAAACTCTATTTCAATCTTGATGCAATCAATGCAGAGAAGCGTAGTATTAGCAAGATAATTACTCAACTCAGAAAAATATATACCTCACAGTATTATGAATTACTTTCAGATAAAGAGATTTTCAATATTGTAAGACAAGCGATTTTGATTGAAGGCTTTGATTATAATTCAGAGGAGAAAGCAATTGTTTACTCAAAACCGATTAAAACTAATCCCTGGACAGACTATGAAGATAAACTTGGTCCTGACGAGTATAATAAGCCAAAGGTTGAGAAATTATAAACAACCATAATTTTATCACGCCACGAAGCGTACTCTTACTGTAATAGCTGATGATAGCATACTGTATCTTTGAGGTTTAATTAGATTAAAATAGCAGGAATACTAAATTTAGGACATGACAATCATCCTTTCCGTCTCCTCTTTTGGACAGAATCCAGAACAATTCTCACAGGATATTGCTTCCTTTACGGATCACGAGGTAATTACTCTCCGATGGCAGCTTCCAGGAGGAAGACAATCATTGGTTGATCAGATGGACACTAGAAGCGGAAATAAGGTGATTACTGATTTAGCTAATCAGATTGTGGCACATCTAGAATCTGCCAAGGAAAGTGATGAAAAAGTGGTCATAATCTCAAAAAAAGCAGGCAGTAGATTGATCGAAGAAGCATTATCAATTATCAAAGGAATTGATGAGTCAGATATTGATATTAAGCATATCATGCTTGCACCTGAGATCCATGGTACGGAGTGGAGATCAATTGGCAAGTACGCCGCATCTGCATTGGTAGGAATGGCAGGTTTAGCCATGGCTAAGGGTAGGAGTAAGAAAGGGCTTGCTGCGGGATTATTGGGTCTTATTGGAACCGCAGCGCTGGCAAAACAATCAACCGTATCAGATGAATTGAAAATTGAT
>Ga0102944_1002709_pt1 | contig 10135 bp, 7 predicted proteins | sample SalPonD_shore_MG_FD_78172 | JGI IMG/M metagenome (GOLD analysis project Ga0102944, IMG submission 78172) | Salt pond soil microbial communities from South San Francisco under conditions of wetland restoration - Salt Pond MetaG... | ecosystem: Environmental > Aquatic > Marine > Intertidal zone >... | reverse complement strand
GACTACTGCCTTGACATCCTTATCTTCGCGGATATCATCGAGTTGTTTTTTGATAAAGCCGGATGAAATATACTCGTTGGTATTGAACGGCGTTTCTGATTGTACCTGAGCGGTGATAGGACCGTTGGCATAAATTACGGCAATTTTATCGGATGTGGTGGGTTGTTTGAGGCCCGCCGAAGAAGCCGAAACTCTGGCATATCGACTGTTTGATATGGTAGTCAGAGTGCCGTTTTCTCCTACACCAATCCGTTTCTTTATGTAGTTTACAACCTCATCGTTGTACATTAACGAATCAATGAGATTCTGTTTATAAGCATAATTCGCGGTAATATGAGGCTCGTTGTTTAGCATATCGTTTAATTCTTTAATACTATGTCCGCTTTTTTCGCTCACGGAACTTAAAAACGTATTGCTGACTTCGTCCAGTAGCTGATTCAGCTGATAAGCATTTTCCTCAGATAAATTCTTGCGGAAAAGCGGTTCGACCGCCCCTTTGTATTTTCCGTGTCGGCTAATATCTACGCTGATGCCCAGCTTATCAAACAAGCCCTTCATGAACATTACCTGGCTGAAAAATCCGTCAAACTCGAAAAAGGTTTCCGGTGGCGAAAAAACGGAATCCGCTGCCGTAGCCAAGTAATATCCTTTTTCGTTCATGCCGATGTCGTCTGTGCTGGCATACACAAACTTGTCGGTACTGTCGCGAAATGCTTTAATAATGTCATGAGCTTCTTCTAAATTGGCCCAGCCCTCAGACATTACATTGATCTTAAGCCATACCCCCTTAATTTTGCTGTCATTTTTCGCTTTAGTCAGATTTTTTTTCAATGTTTGCAGCGACGCCTTATCATTCTGCTTTCGATTGAGTAACTCATCTAACGGATTGTTCTGGGGACGACTGGGTAGCGAGCCGCTAAGATTAATTTTAAGAACTGAATTATTTTGTACGTAGGGCTCGGGTTGTTCCGCACTGCTCGAAATTGTTATGATCCCTATAAAAAAGACAATCACTAATGCTAAAAAGGTACCTAAAGTAGCGGCGATGAGCGTTTTAAAAAATTTCATATAAATATATCTTGACCAATCGATTTAAGAATTAAATGAGATAACAGTTTGTTAAGGTCTGCGCAAAATACTTTAATTATGTTATTAAAAGTGAATATCATAAACAATGGGTAAACAGAAAGTCATCGTTATAGGTTCAGGCCACAACGGATTGGTTACCGCCTGCTATTTGGCGCGTGAAGGTTATCCTGTAACGGTGCTGGAGCGCCAGGAAATATTAGGTGGTGCCGTTAGCACCGAGACGATGTTTAAGTCGCCCGAATACCCAGAGGGATTCCGTATGGATGTGGGGTCGTCGGTTCATATTATGATTCATCAGACCGGCATATTGGAAGACCTGGAGCTGGAGGATTACGGTCTCGATTATATTGAGATGGATCCTATCATGTCGTATCCGCTGCCGGATGGCGAGGGGGTAATTCATTTTTTTAGGGATTTGGAACGTACCCTGGATTCCATCCGAAAGGTCGCACCCGAAGATGTAGAGCATTATCGTAATTTCGTGGATTTTTGGGGACGTATTAATGAGGGCGTGCTAAAAGCTTTTATGGTTCCGCCCAGCGGCAAAAATATTATTACCGAGTTAGCCAAAGGACAAATCCGTAATGGCTCGATGTTCGAGAAAGGCAAACAGGTTGACGGCTTGCAAAAAATTTTGAGCAGTTACGGAAAGGTTGTGGATAATACATTTGAAAACCCCTATCTGAAAGCAGCGATTACCTGGTTTGCCGCCCAATCCGGACCAACCCCTGATCATCCCGCTACCGGAGATTTCGCAGGCTGGCAGTCAATGCTGCACCAGAGCGGGGCCAAGCATCCGCGCGGTGGAAGTGGGATGCTTACCCAGGCAATGGCAGGCTTTTTGGAAGCTCACGGCGGACAAATTATTACCGGGGCACCGGTCGAGGAAATCTTGATAGAAAATGGAAAAGCAATTGGGGTACAGACAGAAGACAATGAATATCGCGCAGAAATAATTATTTCCAATGCTCATGTACAGACCACGATGATGAAACTGGTGGGCTGTGATTATCTGCCTGACTCAACATACGAAAAGGTCGAAAATATTAATGTTGGCAATGGTTTTGGGATGGTTATTCGCTGTGCCGTAGAAGAGTTGCCGCAATATGAGGCTTGCCCGGACGATCCTTATGTGCATAATGGTATGCAGCTGCTGGCACCTTCGCTGCAGTATATGAATGATGCCATTGGCGATTATCTACAGAAAAAGCCGCCGGAACATCCTGCGGTATTGGCGATGACGTTTTCAAATATTGATCCTGAGGTGGCGCCGAGTGGAGGGCATACGTTGTATGCCTGGGCGCAATGGCATCCCTATGAGTTGCAAGACGGTTTACACTGGGATGATATCCGGGAGCGGGAAGCGGAAAAGATTTATGATGTTGTAACCCAATATGCTCCCAACATGGAAGGTAAACTGATTGACCGGTATATTCAGACTCCGCTGGATATTGAGCGTCGCCACGGCATGCCTCGGGGCAATGTGATGCACGTGGAGATGAGTTTCGATCAAATGTTTATGTTTCGGCCCATCCCGGAGATGAGCGAGTATAAAACACCCATTAAAAATCTGTATTTGTCCTCGGCTTCCTGTCACCCGGGGGGAGGAGTATTCGGAGCTGCCGGCTACAATGCCGCGACAGTCATTTTAAAAGATTTGAAAAAGAAATCCTGGTTTAAACTTTAGCTTTTCATGGTTGAGAAATCTAATTCAATAGTCACGATTAATATTGATACGCTTAATCAAAATGTAGATAGACTGTTGGGCTACGTTGATAAAGATACACGTGTGATGGCGGTAGTTAAAGCCGACGCCTATGGTCATGGGGCCGTAGAAGTAGCGGGCAACATTCAATCAAAGGTGGGGGCTTTTGCCGTTAATGATATCCAGGAAGGAGTTGAGCTTCGGGAGAATGGCATAAATAAGCCTATCCTGGTTTTTTGCGTACCGGAAGCATCGTTTGTATCACAGTACCGGGTGCATAACCTGACGGCTACCATCAGTGCCGAAGAGCATTTTGAATTACTGCCCAACGGTACTTCTTACCATCTTAATTTTGATACGGGAATGGGTCGCCTTGGATTTCGTCCCGAGGAAGCCCAACGGGTTTCTAAATTGGTCAAGGATAACGGGGAGCTATTTTGTACCGGAATTTACTCTCATTATGCTACGGCAGATGATCCGGGTTCGGAGCTTGTTCTACGTCAGCATGAGCAATTCAAGACTGTACTTCGATATTTTCCGAAAAACTTAGCTACGCACATCTCCAATACCGGTGCGACAGCCTTTTATGAAACCGAACAGTTCAACCTGGTGCGTCTGGGGATTGGTATGTATGGATATCCGCCCGGGGAGACTGTGATTGAAGGGGTCAATCCGGTCTTAAGCTGGAAGACAAGATTGGTTCAAACCAAAAAGATCGTCGCAAAGATGCCGGTCAGCTACGGGGCTAAATGGAAAGCTCCTTCAGATGGATTTTTGGGGGTGTTGCCGGTAGGCTATGATGACGGGCTCCGCCGCAATCTTTCGGGACAGATTTCGGTGCGCATCGGTTCGAAAGTTTATGATATAGTTGGCACCATAACCATGAATTATTGTATGGTTTTTTTGCGGGATGATGATTATGAGCCCGGTACGGAGGTTGAACTTATTTACAAAGACAGTAATGCAGGGGATTGGGCGCGAAAATTAGGGACTATTTCTTACGAGATTTTGACAAATATTAGCCCGAAAATTCCCCGCGAATACGTCTCTTTAGGATAGAGGGCATCTGAAAATAGTTGTTTGATATGATTATGTTTAGTATCTAATTGGCAAAGGGATGGAGAAGTATAAATTTTTTCTGTAGCAAAGCATTGATTTTGCTAAAATTATATCACAAAGGGGTAGTTTATGCAATTCTTTTTAAAGACAGCACTTATTGCAACTCTTTTTTTCGCAGGTAGTGTTTTAAATTCGATCTGCTATGGTCAATCGAGGCCTTCCGGACAAGATCGTGTGGAAAATATTTTGCAAAAAATGACTCTTGATGAGAAACTCACGCTCATTGAAGGAGCAACAGATACTGCAGCTGACAGGCAATATCAGGCCGGTTATCTTCAAGGAATACCGCGTCTTGGTATTCCCTCACTTAAACTTACCGACGGTCCTCCCGGTGTGGTAACAAAACAAAATTCGACGGGGATGACCGCCACAATGGGATTGGCAGCCACATTTAGCCGGGACGATGCTTACGCCAATGGTGAAGTGATAGCTCGGGATGCCAGGGCACTTGGCCAGGATGTGGTTCTTGAACCATTTGTGAATATATACCGTGACCCGACATGGAACCGGGCCTTCAATACTTTTGGTGAAGATCCGCTTCTTACTGGCCAGACTGGAGCCGCCTTGATTAAGGGAATTCAAAGCAAGGGTATCATGGCCCAGGTCAAACATTTTATTGCTTATAACGGCGCGAACAATGTTATCGTTGATGATCGAACACTGCACGAGATCTACTTGCCTCCATTTGCTGACGCCGTTGATGCCGGGGTTGCCTCGGTGATGAGTTCCTATAACAAAGTCAATGGCTACTACGCTTCCAACAATGCGCATAATCTTATAGATATACTACGCAATGAGCTCGGTTTTAAGGGATGGGTGGACTCCGACTGGGGAGCTAACCATGCTACGACCTTTTTTAATTCTGGACTTGATATGGAGATGCCGGGTGGTACTAATTTTGGATTTTTACATTCGTACTTCACAAAAACCGCCATGAAAAAGGCGTTGGACAATGGTACGATCCGGGAAGCAGCAATCAATACGGCAGTACGTCATGTCCTTTATGAGTATAATCGTTTCGGTTTGCTCGACGGCAACTCGAAGCATACAGTAATCCCCCGACCGGTCGATGCTGACGCCAAAGTGGTTTTGAAAACCGGGGAAGATGCAGCTACATTGTTAAAAAATGAACATCATATCCTGCCGCTTGATAAAAATCAGATGCAGTCGCTGGTATTGATCGGACCGGGAGCCGGACAGACTATTGCGACAGCGGGAGGGGGCGAAAAATCTGCGGGCTTTGCTTCCCGGCAAATTGGTACTTATCAGGCATTAATGAAAGTGGAAGAAGGCAACAACGAAGCACATATTACCTACGAAACAGGTATTGATATGGCTGGCACTCCAATTCCTGCATCGGCTTTTTCACATGATGGGAAACCGGGTCTGCTACAAACCGATACCACATCTAAGCAGTCTTCAATTGTACCTCAAATCAATTACACCTCACGTAAAGGCAATGCACTGAGCGTCGGGTCTTCCTATAAATGGAGCGGTCAATTGACGGTTCCTTCAACCGGGACCTACTGGTTGAATATGCAAAACCTGGGAGCCACCGCTACGCTGAGTCTGGATGGTAAGAAGCTGGGATGCAGCGGTTGCGGGTTTAGTTCCTCTCCTCGTTACGGTGCGGTTCATCCCGGTGATGATGGCGTCTTACCAACGACCGACGGACTGAACAACAAACGATTTCGAATTAAGCTGAAAGCAGGAGTGCATGACTTGACGATCGTTGAAAAGGCGGATGTGTCCGGGGCCCGGGTGCAAGTCCGTCTTAGTTGGGTGACTCCGGCTCAATCGAAAGCAAACATCGATCAGGCAATTTACGCAGCGGGATCTTCTTCGACTGCTATTGTCTTTGCCTGGAGCACCGGAGATTTGTCCAGTCCTTTGCCTGAGGATCAGGATTCATTAATCGAAGCTGTAGCAGAAGCCAACCCGAATACGATCGTTGTACTCAATAATAGTAATCCCCTTGCCATGCCTTGGCTGGACAAAGTCAGGGCAGTATTGGATATGTGGTATCCAGGGGATGAAGGAGGATATGCAACTGCAAATGTTCTTCTTGGCAAGGTTAATCCCGCCGGTCGGCTGCCATTTACGTGGCCGTCAAGTATAGATCAGGGACCTGCCAATCAACCGGATACCCATCCAGAACGTACATCCATGGGAGTTGACAGTACTGGTCATTTATGCAAGGGTAGCCAGGGTGGCCCATTTACAAGCGCAGACTGCACGACAACTTATTCGGAGGGAATATTTGTCGGTTATCGCTACTATGATAAGTACAACGAGAAACCGCTTTACCCTTTTGGGCATGGTTTATCCTATACCACATTTCGTTATTCGAATCTTAATGTTAATCAAGATGGCGATGGGGGACTGAATGTTAGTTTTAATATTATGAATACCGGGAAAATAGATGGAGACGAAGTGCCACAGGTGTACCTGGGGGCACCCGAAAATCCTCCCAAAGGCGTTCCTTTTGCAGAAAAAGCTTTAGTCGCTTATGACCGGGTGTCGGTTCCCGCCGGAAAAAGCATCAGTGTAAAACTGAACATTCCGAAACGCCAACTTCAGTATTGGTCAACCACCGAAGGATGGACAACTGCTAAAGGGGCCCGGACTTTATATGTTGGATCTTCTGAACGCAAGATGCAATTGTCTCAGTCGCTCGATGTTTCGGCTCACGTGGACGATTGAACGGCTATAAGTTATAAGTTTCCTTAATCTCCGCTAAAGGCATTTTCCAGATCTTTTTTGCGTTTTCTAACACCCAGCTTGCTGACCCAGATTGAGAATTGATACAAAAATATCAGTGGAATAGATACCAATATCTGGGAAACCGGATCCGGAGGCGTCAAAAATGCTCCGAGAATAAAGCAGACGATAATTGCATGACGACGGTATTGACGAAGGAATTCCGGTGTGAGTAATCCAACCCTGGACAAGAAAAAACTCAGAACCGGAAGCTCAAAGACCGCCCCGCATGACAGAATCCACATTGTCATTGAGCTAAAGTATGCATTGATGTCGAAATCGTTATGGATGACATCAGAAATCTGGAATTGTGTAAAAAATTGCAAGGCAAAAGGTACCAGGATGAAATATCCGAATGCCACACCGAAGAGAAAGAAAAACGTAATAAAAAAGGTATATCCCCGGGTTTTCCATTTTTCGGAGGAGCCCATCGCCGGTTCAATAAAAGCCCATAGCTGGTAAAATAATACGGGACAACCAATAATAGCTCCCGCAACAATCAGCGTACCCCAGTAGGTGAAGAATTGACCGGGCAACTTACGGCTTTGTATAGACAGGTCAACAGCAGAGATATGCAACAATTTATACACAAAAAAGTTCGATTGCGTGGGGCCCATGATCACTTTGTCGATTAAAAAGTCGCTAAAGAAAAAAGCAATGACGACTCCAACGGCAACGCCTGAAAAGCCCTTGATGATACGCCACCGCAGTTCTTCCAGGTGATCCAAAAAGGGCATTTCGCCGGTTCGATCTTTAGGAGGCTTGGCCTTGGGAGGATCCTCCTGCATTATTTCTCGTTTCTCCACTACAATCTGAGATTAGATAAAAAATTGATTCTTATTAAAACAGGCACGTAATATAATACCTTTAAACAAATCCTTCGAAAGATAAACCAAACTTATTTTAAATCGGCCAATATTTTTTCAATACTATAGTTAGTAGTTATCAAAGCAGTTTAATTTAGCCTGGATTTCATCATGTTTTTCGGAGGAGCCGAATTTTTTGTCTTACTTGCTGTCATTATTTTACTCTTTGGAGCCAAGAAAATTCCTGAATTAGCACGGGGAATAGGTCAGGGCATTGTCGAATTCCAAAAGACAACCAAAGATACCGACTCTGAAGATTCCAATGGATCATCCGAGAATCATTAGGCTCAGGCAGTCACAAAATCATAAAGAGGAAAGTGACTGCACAATTCTTTGACCTCATTCTTAACTTCTGCAATGATCGATTCTTCTTCGGGATCCTGCAGGACTTTGTCGATCAATTTTGCCACCTGTTTGAATTCATCTTCTTTAAAACCTCGGGTTGTCATGGCCGGTGACCCAATGCGTATGCCGGAAGTTACAAAGGGGCTTTCCGTATCGAAAGGAACCATATTCTTATTCAGCGTGATATTTGCTTTTTCCAATGCTTGTTCGGCGACTTTACCTGTAAGCCCTTTATTTCTCAGATCTATAAGAATTAAATGATTATCGGTTCCTCCACTTACCAGGTTATAGCCCATCTCGGTAAAAGTTTCGGCAAGGGTTTGAGCGTTGGCCTGTACCTGCTTCTGATAAATTTTAAAATCGTCTTTCAGGGCTTCTTCGAACGAGACGGCTTTGGATGCAATCACGTGCATCAGCGGACCGCCTTGGGTGCCGGGAAAAACTGCCGAGTCCAGCACTTCGCTCCACTGTTTGGTTCGGCCTGATTTCCTGGCTTCAACGCCCAGCGTGTTTTCCCCATCTTTGCCAATCAAGATCATCCCGCCGCGTGGCCCGCGTAAAGTCTTGTGGGTTGTAGTAGTAACTACGTGGCAATAGGGTAGGGGATTATTTAAAAGTCCTGCGGCAATAAGTCCGGCCGTATGGGCCATATCCATCCAGAGATAAGCGCCTACTTCATCGGCTATTTCCCGGAACGCGGTATAATCGAAATCACGCGGGTAGGCTGAGGCTCCGATAGAGATCAGCTTAGGTTTGATTTCTTTGGCCTTGTTGCGAACCTGATCCAGATCAATGCGGCCGGTCTCTTTATCAACACCGTAGAATTCTGAATTGTAGATGCGTCCCGAAAAATTGACGGGAGATCCGTGTGTCAAATGTCCGCCGTGAGAAAGATTTAATCCCAACAGTGTTTCCCCCGGTTCCATAAATGCCAGGTAAACAGCGGCATTCGCCTGGGCCCCGGAATGAGGTTGTACGTTGACCCATGAAGCTCCAAACAATTTCTTTGCTCGTTCCCGGGCCAATTCTTCAACTTGATCTACGACTTCACACCCGCCGTAATATCGTTTGCCGGGCAGGCCTTCGGCATATTTGTTTGTCAGGGTAGAACCCATAGCCTCAATAACAGCTCGAGAAGCAAAATTTTCTGAAGCAATAAGTTCTAAATTATTATTCTGACGCTGCTTTTCTTCATTAAGGAGGTCATAAATTGCAGGATCTTCTTGTGCTAATGATTTCATGGATCTTATTTGTTCTCTGTTAGGTCGTGAATTTTATTTACTCTTTTTTCGTGACGCCCACCGTCGAAAGCTGTTTCTAACCAGGTTTTAACAAATTTTTGAAGTTGATCATCATTTAGGGCCCGACCGGGAATACACATGACATTGGCATTGTTATGCTGACGGCTAAGCTTTGCCGAATCTTCATCATATACTAAGGCTGCCCGTACATTTTTAAATTTATTGGCGGTCATGCACATGCCTTGCCCGCTGCCACAAAGTAATATGCCCAACTCATTTTCTCCCTCATCGACCTTTTCTGCCACTTGAACAGCAAAATCAGGATAATCTACCGATTCGGCGGAATGGGTGCCATAATCCACCGGCATATGACCAAGATTTTCAAGAATCTTCTTAACCTTTTCCTTGGCTTCAAATCCCGCATGGTCACTGGCTATGGGAATGATCATAAGTATGCAGCTATTTTTTTAGTTTTTTAGACTGTTCTAATATCATCAAAAATTTTCTTAGTAAAAAACGCAGTTGGTTCCTTTTTCCAAAACCAACAGGGTGGAACTCTGCCAAATGTCAATGTCCGCTGGTGAGCGCGTAGATAAGAATATTTGCTCCCATCTTGAAAGCCTGCTGGCGAATGGCTTCCGGGTCATTATGTACTTTTACCCATCCGTCTGCGATGTTGGTCTCATAGGTATAAAAGCAAACAAGTCGACCGTTGCGAAAAATACCAAACCCCTGAGGCGCTTTGCCGTTGTGTTTATGGATTTTAGGCAACCCGTGAGGAAAATCGTACAGCTGGTGATAAATAGGATGGCTGAACGGGAGTTCGATCAATTTCTCGTCGGGATACACTTTTTTGATCATATCCCGGAAATGTTTATCGAGACCATAATCGTCATCTACATATAGGAAGCCCCCGTTATCCATATATTTGCGCAGATTAGCGGCCTCTGCATCATTAATGGTAATATTTCCATGCCCCGTCAGGAAAGCAAAGGGATACTTAAATAACT
>Ga0102944_1002708_pt1 | contig 10137 bp, 6 predicted proteins | sample SalPonD_shore_MG_FD_78172 | JGI IMG/M metagenome (GOLD analysis project Ga0102944, IMG submission 78172) | Salt pond soil microbial communities from South San Francisco under conditions of wetland restoration - Salt Pond MetaG... | ecosystem: Environmental > Aquatic > Marine > Intertidal zone >... | reverse complement strand
GATTGGCAGTGGCTTTATTCGTTTTGAAATAGTGAAAAGTCTCAATTCTGCTCTTGATATACTCCCTATAAATATTCCACTTCTTACCACAATAGTCTTATTAACTGGAGTATTAGCAATGGCACATCAAGGAGTGATTATTCGAAATCTGGCATCTGTGGACAGTTTAGGACGAGTTAGTGTAGTATGTTCGGATAAAACAGGTACTTTAACCAGAAATCAGATGGTTGTTCGACATATATGGTCAAATGGCTCAGATTTTGAAGTTACAGGGACAGGCTATAAGCCTGATGGGGAGATAATATTAAGAGATGATCCAAAACATCCAGAATTTATAAATCATATTGAAGAATATCCTCATTTAAAATTACTACTAATTTCTGGTTTTTTAAATAATAATTCTGCATTAATCAAATCTGAGGTTGAAACCTCTGGAAAAGATGCGAAAATAGTTGAAAAATGGAAAGTAGTGGGTTCTCCTACCGAAGGTGCATTAGTAGTATTATTTCAAAAAATAATGGGAAATTATCTCTTAGATGAATATGAGTATATTGAAGAATTTCCCTTCGATTCTGATATAAAACGAATGACAAAGATCTATAGAAAAGGAGAAAAATATTATTCTTTTACCAAAGGTGCGAGCGAAATCTTAATCCCTCGATCTACTCAGATTTATTATAAGGGAAGAGAAACTGAATTCACTGATGAATTAAAAGAGATGGTTGAAAATAAGATACAAGAATACGCCTCAAAAGGCTATAGGATATTAAGTCTATGCTATAAAGATTTCTATATGATGCCCTCAACCTCCCAAGAAAATAGAGATGAATTCGAATCCGATTTGGTGTATTTAGGATTTGTTACAATTTCAGATCCTCCACGAGAAGGAGTGAATGAATCTGTGAAACAATGTAAAAATGCGGGAATAGATGTAATAATGATTACTGGAGATTCAATTATTACTGGAAAAGCAATTGGAGAGCAAATTTCCATAATAAATGATGATAATGATACAGTCGTAGAAGGAAGAGATATATCCAATATAAATTCTAGAACAGAATTTAATAAAATCAAAGTATTTGCTCGAGTGTCTCCAAAACATAAAGAAGATATCGTTAAAAAATATAAGGAGCAAGAACGGGTGGTAGCCATGACAGGAGACGGAGTTAATGATTCATTAGCGCTTAATATGGCAGACTGTGGCATAGCTATGGGTATAACGGGTACTGATGTAGCAAAAGAAGCTTCAGATATGGTAATTTCAGATGATTCATTTAATTCTATTGCTACAGGAATCCATCAGGGAAGAGGAATCTTTTCAAAAATTAGAGCAGTAGTATTTTTTTATATTTGTATCAATTTATTTGAAGGAATTGTCCAATTTATATTAGCAATTATCTTAAATTTACCATATTTTTTATCAGATCAATTTTATTTTCAATGGATTTTTCTTTCATTAACTCTTCATGCTTTGCCAGGTTTTATTTTAACGTTTGATACTATATCCGATGATGTTATGAAAGAAAAACCACGGAATTCAGAAGAAATAATTTCGAAAAATACATTAATTTTATTAGTGAGTTTTGGATTGTTTCTTACTATTTCGATGCTATTTGTCTATTTTCTCAGCTATAATGGTATTTATCCCGTTTTTCAGAGCAATTATGAACTTGGAAATTTAAATACCTACTATCTTTCTACTGAAGATTATATAGAAATGATCCCTATTCAAGATATCTTTACTTTAAAATTTCCAGAAAGTTTTTCAATGATTTTAACACGTACAAAAACATTAACAATGCTTATGGTAACTTTATATTTCTGCGAAACTTTTCTTGTTTTTCAAATTCGCCGACCAAATAAGTCTTTGATCAAAAGTATGAAGGAGGATAGAAATAAATTAATGTTTATTATCACGGGATTTTTATTTCTTGTATTCTTCCTCCTAATATATGTTCCAGGCGTTCAGACATTCCTCGCCGCAATTGGTGCGAATTTCATGTTCATGTTTCTCCAACCTTTAGATTGGATTATTAGCCTTTTAATTAGTTTTTTCGCATGCATTATTCCCTTCGAACTCGTCAAATATATCGCGCGTAAAAGAAAGATTGTATTTTAATGTAAATTTTCTCCTTCTTTTTGTCTTTATTATTATCTTTATCAATAAATTTCTAAAGGTTAGTTATTTTTTACGAATAAACTCTTATGTATGTTAATAAAATATTATAAAAATAAGCAATATTTAAAATAATTATGGCAAAATATAAAGTTTCATTGGTTAAATACGAAAAGCCAGAAGAATCAGTCAGGAAAGTTGTCGAATTAATAAATGGGTTAGATAATGTTCCAACAGATTCTAAAGTATTTATTAAACCGAATGTCGTTTATTGGAGTAGTCATGTAGACTTTCCGAAATGGGGGATGCTCACAACTTCGAGAGTTGTGAATGATATAGTAGTTTTATTGAATGAGAAGGGATTTGATGATATCACAATTGCAGAAGGAATAATAACTCAAGATCCAGATGATAAAGAAACTGCAGATGACGCTTTTAAAAATTTGGGGTATTATAAACTGAGGGATGAGTACGGAATAAAAGTATATGATGCATTTCAAAGGCCTTATGAAAAAGTGCAATTAACAGAAGATGTATCCGCACGATTTAATTCTGATATGGTTCACTCAGATTTTCTTGTTAATTTGCCTGTACTTAAAACGCATGCACAATGCAAAGTTAGCTTAGGAATCAAAAATATAAAAGGATTAATTAGTATTCCCTCTCGAAAAAAATTCCATAGCGCCGATCCGGAATTCGATCTTAATTATAATGTCGCGCAATTAGCAAATAAGATACCACCGTGTTTGACAATCTTAGATGGAATTTATACTATTGAGAGAGGCCCCGCGATGGATGGAAAGGCCCGTAGAAGCGATATTTTAGTAGCCTCTCGAGATATTTTGTCTGTGGATATTGTCGGCTCAAATTTACTTGGAATTGATCCGGCAGAAGTTCCATACATAGTTCAAGCAGCAAAAGATCGAAATCGAACTCCAACCCTCTCAGATATAGAAGTGATAGGAGAAAAAGTAGAGGATTTAGCCTCTCATCATGAGTGGGATTATATCTATAAGAAAAATGATACCCTTCCATTGCCCTATGAAAGAATAGGTATTAAAGGAATTAAGTATCGTAAATATGATGAGTCAATGTGCACGTTCTGCTCGTTTTATAATGGTTTTCTGTTGACGGCGATTATGACTGCCTGGAAAACACGAGATGGAGAACCTTTTGATAATATTGAAGTATTGACGGGAAAAGAAATGGAACCCACGAAAGGAATGAATAAAACAATTCTTTTTGGGCAATGTCAATATGTGAAAAATCGAGATCATCCCGATATCAACGAACTTATAGCAATAAAAGGATGTCCCCCAGATATTGATGATATCCAAGAAGGATTAAAACAAGCCGGGATTAGGGTACCTTCATATTTCTTCAAAAACCTCGATAAGGCCCCATTATTATTTATGCAGAAATATAAGGGAAAGCCAGAATTTGAAGAACAATTTTTTAGAATCTCTTAAATTATTTTTTTCTCATATATTTTTTAATATATCTAAGATATATTTAGTTTAGTGAATCAATCTTCCTTAAAGCATTTTTAGCAATATAAATTTGCTAATATCCCTTTAGTAGAAATAGAAAAAAAAGAAAAAAAAAGAGTTATTTTTAATGTTTTAAAGTTATTTCTCTTTTTCTAAATGTTAAAATAATAATTATTCCGATTATCAATGAAGACATAAAGATGTTAGGGAGAAATCCCGGTATTTCAGGGACTTCAGGTGGAAAATAGACTAATGGAACTAAACCTTCTGGAAAATACGCTTTAAATATCGTACTATGATTCAATCTGCCTCCTCCACTTTCACCATATTTTGGAAAACCCTCAATAAAGAACGCAGCATTAAGATCTCCATCGATCGGATCTAACCCCTCATAAAGGTCTTCTAATGGAATAGGTTGATTGAAATTATGAGTTTGATTACCAGCATAGCTTAATACTAATCTACTGAAACTTCCAAGAATATGTAATAATCCTCCAACAAATTCTATAAACTCCCCTTCAGAGGTATCAAGCGTTTCATATGAGACATTAGTTTCTGGCAATTTATTATTGTCAGAACGATTCCAGAGATTATATTTCGGATTTTGATTATATAAGAATTCAAAGGCAGTATTTTTTTTACTTCCCACCTTTATTTCCACTTCTGACAAGCCAGATTTATGAGTGGTAGCATTTAATTCTCCCTCTTCCAAATCAGTAATACCATAATCTTCCACCGCTGCTATTATAAACGCAGCTGTTCCTAAACAATTTTTTTATTCTATAAATCAAATTTATACAAAACCAGTTTGAATTTATAGTAAATATAGAAAAAGAATAGTTTCATGATAAAGTACGGGAGAGAAAAAGATAAATAGAAAACACTTATAAACAATCATTTTTATTATCTGTCTTTACTTGTTATTTATCATTATCTTAATATAGGTTAATTTTTCTAAAATTTTTAATAAATAAATTTTAATCAATTCTTAAATTATTTGATTTTATATTGAAAATAACATTTATAGGCGCAGGTTCTCTCGTTTTTGGAAAAAACTTGCTTACAGATCTCCTTTTATTTCCAGCACTCCAAGAAGACACGATATTATGTCTAGAAGATATTCACGCCGAGAGATTAGATTTAATGTTTCGGTACATAAAAAAGTTCAAGGAAGATTATTTCGACGACAAAGATATAATAATTGAAAAAACTACAAATCAAAGGGAAGCTATTGAGGACGCGAAATATGTGATTAATTCTATACATGTTGGTGGACTTGAAGCGTTTAAATTAGATGTCGAAATTCCTTTTAAATACGGAGTTACTCAGACCGTAGGAGATACGAACGGTCCTGGTGGTGTTTTCCGCTTCCTTCGCGTGACAAGCACCTTAAAATCAATTCTGCAAGACATGCAAGAAATCGGACACAATGGCAATAACAACGGGGTAAAACCTTTACTCTTAAACTACGCCAATCCAATGGCCATGAACACGTGGTTTTGTAACTCGCTCGTTCCAGATTCTACGGTTGGTCTATGTCACGGAGTTCAAGGAACAGCGAGATTACTACAGAATTGGTGTGGTTTAAAACATGAAGAATTTAGTTTTTTCTGCGCAGGTATTAATCACATGGCTTGGTTCCTTGAAATATGGTATAAAGATTCAGGAGATCCGAATGCAAAATGGCAGGACGCCTACCCTTTGATTTATAAAACTCTTGAAGAAGATCCAAAGAGAAGGAAATCTGAAAAGGTACGCATAGACATGATGAAAGCAGCCGGTGGATATTTTATGACAGAGTCATCCCGACATCTAAGCGAGTATGTACCTTATTATCGTAAAATTCCTGATTTTCTAGAAAAATTTCAAGGGGATACTTCGGGTTTACTAGGGCAAGCTGATGATTATTTAATGCAAGTTAAGTTGCAAGGCAGATTCGAGAAACGTTTAATAAGAGCAATTAAACGCCCAAAACTTCCCTATAAGAAAACACCTACAGGAGAATATGCTCCATTCATCATTAATGCTATGGAAACCAACGTACCTTTCGGATTTAATGGAAATGTAATTAATAAAGAAGCAAGTTTAATTACTAATCTTCCTAAAGGATGTTGTGTAGAAGTCCCTATTTTTGCTGATAGCCATGGGTTACATCCTCAAGGAGGAATTGTCTTACCAACTATATGTCAAGCGTTATGTACTTCAAATATCATGGTACAAAAAGCGGCAGTTGAAGGCGTCCTCGAAATGAATCGAGAGAAGATTTATCACGCAATATTACTCGATCCTAACACAGCTAGCGTGTGTTCAACAACACAAATCTGTGAAATGGTTGAAGAAATGTTCGAAGCCGAAGCAAAGTGGATTCCTAAATTTTAAATAATAGAAAAATGTGGTTTTAATGTCTAAAAGAAAAATTAAGTTTGAGGATCTGCAAGAAGAAGAGGCTATTTTAAATACTGATGTAAGGAATAGGTTAGTAAAGCGAAATCGGTTTTTGAAAAGGGAACCTGAAAGCGAACCACTTCCTCAATTTTCTGAAATTGAAAATTTGTTACCTCAACCTATTTGGGACGGTCATCAAGATGTTTTAGATTGTTATTGGAAAACGTGGGAAATTGGTTTTTCCAATTTAAAGAAACCTCAACAAAATAGTGGTTTTATTACAAATTTTATTGATACAGCGTTCAATACTGATATTTTCATGTGGGACTCTGCCTTTATTGTAATGTTTGGCCGTTATGGATCTCGAGTATTTAATTTCCAAAAGACTCTTGATAATTTTTACTCGCATCAACATCCTGACGGATATATCTGTCGACAAATCAGACGATCTGATGGAGCAGAACGCCACACAAAATTTGAAGTAAGCAGTACAGGACCTAATATTCTTCCATGGGCGGAATGGGAATATTATTTACATTCAGGTAATTTAGAACGTTTAGCTGAAGTTTTTTATCCTCTTTTGGCATATTATCAATGGCTTCGAAGGTGGCGAAGTTGGCAAAATGGCACCTATTTCTCATCAGGATGGGGTTGTGGAATGGATAATCAACCTCGACTTCCTGTGAATAATAAAGATAGATTTTGGTTACATGGTCATATGTCTTGGATCGACACGACCTTACAGCAAATTTTTTCAGGTTCAATCTTAATCAAGATGGCAGATATTATAGATGAGCGAAAAAAGGTTAAAGATATCGAGATTGAAATCAGGGAATTAAGCACCTTTGTAAATAATAATATGTGGGACGAAACCAGCTCCTATTATTTTGATCGCTTTAAGGATGGTTCTTTATCAGATGTTAAAACAATTGGTGCCTATTGGGCATTACTAGCAGACATTATTCCAAAAGAGAGAATCTCTGCATTTATTGAACATCTCAAGAACCCAAATGAATTTAATCGCCCACACAGAATTCCATCATTATCTGCAGATCATAAATCATATTATCCTAAAGGTGCTTATTGGCTAGGTGGCGTATGGGCTCCTACAAACTACATGGTGTTGAAAGGCTTAAATTTGATTGGAGAGGATACATTGGCACATGAAATTGCTCTTAATCACTTAGAAAATGTCGTTCATGTCTATAAGGACACTCAGACTGTTTGGGAAAATTATGCCCCAGAAAGTAAAGAACCCGGTAGTACTGCTAAAGATGACTTTGTAGGTTGGACAGGGTTAGTGCCTATCAGTGTTTTATTCGAAAATGTATTTGGTATTCGCCCAAATGTACCTAAAAATCAATTAATTTGGGATGTCCGCCTTCTGGAAAGACATGGCATTAAACAATATCCTTTTGGCAGTGAAAATTTATTGGATTTAGAATGTAAAGCTCGAAAAGATCCATTTGAAGAAGTCGAGATCAACGCAACCTCTAATCAACCAGTTTCATTATTAGTTAGATGGGCGGGCGGAGAAAAGACAATAAATTTTTGATTTAAATGATGGATTGGAAGTATAAACTTTCTCAGTAAAAAAATTAAAAAAAACGAAATAAGAATTATCTTAATAATTATTCAAATAATTCCTTAAATTTAGGCAAGCATTCCCTATATCCATCTTCATATGTACCATTTAATGGGTGGTAAACACTCTCCAAACTTACAACCCCTTGATAATTATCTCGTTTTAAAGCTTTTGCAATAGGCTCGAGATAAGGCGCAACATCGCCCATTCCAAGTGGGCAGAAATTAACTGTAGCTCTTGAAATATTTGCAACACAGTCTTTAAGATGAATATGTCCAATATAATCTTTTATTTCTTCATATGCATCTGGATAAGGAATTTCTGTGCAATACATGGTATTTGGAATATCCCAAATAATTTTCATGTAATCAGTTCCCAAATCATCAATCATTTTCTTTCCAAGCCAACCGGAAGTGATCATTGCATTATTCCCTGTTTCAACCGCTATGATAATATCCTCATCTTCTGCAAGCTTTGCAACCGGTTTCATAAGTTCAATGAATGAAACCCATGCTCCACTACTTACAACCCATTTTTCTGCACCATATCCACCAAAGATTATCATCTCTTTTCGACCACTCATGATTCTTACAATTGGGCAACCTAAATCCTTAGCAATTTTAATATTTCGTTTTAATGAATCGAAATGTTTTTGATAAACTGGATCACCTACTTTTGTAGATTTGACAGGGATACCACCAAATATATGTCTGCTAAGGCATGATAAATTTATGTTATATTGAAAAAGTAAATCCTCAACTTTCTTATATTCTTCATCAGTATGATCCCCAATTTCCTTATCCCAAAAGAATTGAAGCTCAGCATATTCTATTCCAGTTTCATTCATTACTTTGAAAGCATATTCAAGATCTCTGCTAATTCCATCAGTAATAACCCCAAGTTTCATCTCTATCTACTCCTCCACTTTTCCTTTGACTTCTATTCCAGCTATTTGTTCAAGAAGCTTCACAATTGACCAATTATCACCTTCTGGAAATAAAGAAAATCCCGCTCGGAATAATTCATAAGCAGCAGCAGTTGTGCTCATCATTACCCCATTATCTTTTGCCATTTTCATGGAGATACCTAAGTCTTTATACATGGTTCCGATATGACTGCCTGTCTTCTCAAACTTTCTTTCCATGATTAATTTTGCACAATTTTTAAAAAGATTACTAGAAACACTGCTTGTACTAAAGACTTTGTATAATACCTCAGCCGGTACACCCGATTTTACACCAAGAACTAGAGATTCAAATATTGCTGTAAAGCTTGAGCCGATTAATGCTTGAAGTGAAGCTTTTACGGTTTGCCCCATTCCAATTTTATCCCCAATATAGTGGATGTCTTTAGCCACAGCTTCAAAGATGGGTTTACAATCCTCAAAAACTTCTTTTTTAGCTACTGTCATGAAGGTTAAGGTCCCATTCTCAGCACCGGATTTACCACCACTGACAGGTGTATCAACAAGATTAATACCCTTACTAAGGATTGGTTCTTCAAGCTCAATCACTTCAGGGGGGTTAATTGTTGCGGATACAACAATAGTAGATCCTTCCTTCATGCCCAAAAGCAATCCATCTTTTCCAAAGACCACTTCTTTTACTTGGGCGCCATTAAGAACCATAATAAATACGATGTTTGATTTTTCACCAACTTCTCTGCAACTTGCAGCAGGTTTACCTCCTAATTTAGATAACATCTCAAGACGATCTGCTTTAAGATCATATCCTGTGAGTTCAAATCCGTTTTTAATGAGATTTTTGGCCATTCCGATGCCCATATTGCCAAGACCAATTATACCAACTTTTTTCATAAAATCACGCTAAAATTGTTATTGAGATATAAATTTTTCAGCTAAATTAAATTTAAGCATTTTGAAGTCAGTTAAGAAGTTAAAAATATAAATTTTTTATTGATAAAAAATTACATCTGAAATAATAATGAATAAGTTTAAAAGGAAATTAATGAACCTCGGTCTTAAATATGTAAAACCGAGGATCCATGATAAAAAGGTTCAACACATAATTAAGGACTATAATCTGCCAGATCCTCTAATTTTCCAAAATGGAGAGAAAGTCATTGATAAAAAACAATGGATCGAGAAGAGAAGGGCAGAAATCTTACACTTATTTAAAGAAAATGTATATGGAAAAATCCCAACTGAAGCGGTTGAAACCGATTATAATATTATAAATGAAGATAAAAAAGCACTAAATGGATTTGCTACAAGAAAGGCAATCAAAATAACTTTTAGGCGTGATAGACGACAGATTGATGCCAAACTGCAAATATATATACCAAATAATGTAGATAGGCCTGTCCCTGCTTTTGTAGGCCTACCAAATTGGTGGCTTGGTTACAAGAGAAGTCTTTGGCCATTCAAGCATGTTATCCAAAGGGGATATGCACTCGCAACAGCAAGATTTGGGGATTTTGATCCTAATAGTGATAATTTTAAAAATGGTGTTCATCCTTTGTTTTACAAAGAAGGACAAACTCGACCATTAGAAAATGAATGGGGTACTATTGGAGCATGGTCTTGGGGGCTAATAGAACTC
>Ga0102944_1002707_pt1 | contig 10139 bp, 7 predicted proteins | sample SalPonD_shore_MG_FD_78172 | JGI IMG/M metagenome (GOLD analysis project Ga0102944, IMG submission 78172) | Salt pond soil microbial communities from South San Francisco under conditions of wetland restoration - Salt Pond MetaG... | ecosystem: Environmental > Aquatic > Marine > Intertidal zone >... | reverse complement strand
GGGATCAGCAGAAAAGAGCCCTTACCAGTGGGGCAGAAATTGTCATTGCTACACCGGGACGCCTGATTTCACATATTAATCTGGGGTATGTGAACCTGAAAACTGTGCGTTATCTTATACTGGATGAGGCAGACAGGATGCTGGACATGGGGTTTCATGATGATCTGATGAGAATAGTTAAGGAAACTCCTGAAAACAGACAGACCTTGCTTTTTTCTGCTACTATGCCAACTAAGATCCGGCAACTTGCAAATAAGATCCTGAATAAGCCCGAATATATAAATATTTCAGTAAGTAAACCTGCTGAAGGTGTTTTGCAGGCTGCTTATGTGATGAATGAAAAATACAAACTTCCGTTAATTATTGATCTTCTGAAAGATAAATCCGAAGAATCAGCAGTTATATTTTCGGCTACCAAAAGCAATGTTAAAAGCGTTGCCCGCGAACTTAAGAAATTAGGATTAAAAGCGGAAGCTATTCATTCTGACCTGGAACAGTCAGAGCGGGAACAGGTATTACTGGGTTTTAAGAATAAAAAATTTCAGATTTTAGTGGCTACTGATATTATTTCCCGGGGCATTGATATTGTGGGCATCGATCTTGTGTTAAATTATGATGTACCCCATGAACCTGAAGATTATATCCACCGCGTTGGGCGTACGGCCCGTGCTGAAAATACCGGGGTTGCCATTACATTTGTCAGCGGAAAAGATAAAAGAAAATTTGACAAAATCGAGAAGTTTTTAGGACAGCCTGTGCACAAGCTTAATGTGCCACCGCATATCTTTTCATAATTAGAGTCTGTCAATAAAGTCAAGTGTCTGGATCAAAATGTTCTGGAACAAAGCCTGTTCCGTTCTAAACGGGAGCGTGAAAAAATTTTAATCCGCAGTATACTATTTTAATTAGCAATGGGCAATTAGCAATGGGCAATAGGCAATTAGCAATTAGCAATAGGCAATGGGCAATGAGCAATAGGCAATGAGCAATTAGCAATAGGCAATTAGCAATGGGCAATAGGCAATGAGCAATTAGCAATTAGCAATAGGCAATAGGCAATGGGCAATTAGCAATGAGCAATTAGCAATGTGCAATTAGCAATAGGCAATGGGCAATAGGCAATTGAAACCCGACAGTGAAGTAGCCGATGTATAATTTGAACAACATGTTGGTAAAAGTTGTCGCATAAGCGCCTAATGCCTATGAGGAATTAAAAATTTTTCAATAACGAAGTTATCGGATATTATGGGCAGACACTAATTAAGAAAATAAAAAACCGCTGATGTGATAACAGCGGTTCTTTATTGTAGTATAATTCCTGAAAAATAGGAGACGTTAATTTCAAGAATTTAATTTTTCCAGTATGATGGATTACACATCCAGTTTTCCAGCTTAAGTTTCTCCTCGGTTGCCGGTTCAAGGGCTGATTCGAGAGTGGCTGTAATCTCAAAACTTCTGGTCATCCAATCTTCAAGTTCCATGTCTTCTTCAATTGCTTCATCAAATGCTGCACTGTAGTTGTCTTTTATTTCACCAGTGAAGGCCGCAGTATTGGTCATCCAGTCTTCCAGGCTCAGTGCGTCTTCTTCCACAGCCATGTCGGCTTCTGATGTAGAGGGACTCAGATATATTGCTATCATTCCTTCTTCAGGATTTGTGATGTTGACCATCAGGTTGCGGGCTTGTTCAAGTCTGTATTCAAATGACAGGTTTATTGATTTTTGTGCGAAACAACCCGGGGTAAGAAAGCTTATTAGTAAGGCTGACATCAAAGTGATTAAGGTTTTTAGCGTTTTCATGATAAAATCTCCTATTTATTAGTTTATGTTTTTGTTGGTTTCGTTTGGCTACTTTTTATCAGTTTTTATGCCAAACTCTGTAAAAAGCAATAAATCAAAATAATATGAATATATTTTAGGTTTTATAAAAAAAAGAAGTGACCGAATTCGTAACATAAAGTGTACGGATGCGAACAATAAAAGATTACAGGAGAAATTAATCTTAGTTCTGCAATATAAATATGGTGAGAATTGCCTTAAAGAGAATTGGAATTTAGGTTTGCGGAATAGCGACCTTAGTTTTTACCTTCAACCACAATCACAAACTCACCTTTTGGTGGATTTTGTTCAAAATGTTCAATAAGATTTTCAAGCGTATCCCGCACGGTTTCTTCATATATCTTTGATATTTCTCGGGATACAGAAGCCTGCCGGTCTTTATCAAAAAAATTGGCAAATTGTTGAAGGGTTTTAACAATTCTGTAGGGGCTTTCATAAAACACCATGGTTCGTGTTTCGGATGATAATTTCTGAAGTCGTTTTTGCCGTCCTTTTTTTTGCGGCAGGAAACCCTCGAAGCAAAATCGGTCACACGGCAACCCTGAATCTACCAAAGCCGGGATCATGGCTGTTGCTCCGGGCAAACATTCAACATCTACAGATGCCTTAATGCTGGCCCTTACAAGTAAAAATCCGGGATCGGAAATACCTGGTGTGCCTGCGTCAGTAACCAATGCTATCAACTTCCCTGATTGCAGCATAGACACAAAATGATCAACTGTTTTGTGTTCATTGAATTTGTGATGAGAAAAGATTTTATTATCAATCTCGAAATGTTTAAGCAGATTTTTTGTTTTTCTTGTGTCTTCTGCCAGAATCAGATCTGCCTCCTTTAAGATGCGCAATGCTCTGAAAGTAATATCCTCGAGATTGCCAACAGGCGTTGGCACTAAAACCAGTTTACTCATTTATGCGTTATAAGTTTTCGTCTTACCAGTTCCAGGAGTTTCTGAACAGGATAGCTGTCCATGTCCCAGTTAAAATTATTATTTATAAAATTATATGCATCATTAAAATCTGAAGCTGCATTTAGCCGTGCTATAGTCTTGGTGTACAATTCAGCATCTCCTTTAAATAGCTCTCTTACAAACAGAAATTTGTCATTAAGTCCGATGGCCGATTCGATATTTTTTAGTGGCTTAGATTGTAATACTGAGGCAAGATCTTTCTTTTCCTGACTTTTGGCCAGTGATTCATTTATAAATGTTTTTGAATGAATCAGTTTTTCTCCCAGAGGGGCTGATTCATTTTTTGAGCTTTTCACTTTGCGTTTAACCTCTTCTTTCTCTTCCTCACTTACTTTGTCCTGACTTTCAATGCGCTCATTTATTTTCTCTTCCTCTTTTTCCTTGTTCACGGATTGGTCTGTTGTTTCATTTATGGCTGAACCTGTCGGCGCACCCGTTTCAGTAAATGACGGATCTCCCTGTATTTTTCTGATTCTTTTTTCAATCTCTTCTGAAAGAGAAACTTTTGTCTTATTACTCTCCCTGCCTGCCAATCCGGTTGAGCGTACATCGTCTTTCAACACGAGTAGTTCTTCATAAATTTGAATTGTACGCTGAAGGGCCCGGTCAATTTCAATTACAGGGATATTGGTAAAGCTATGATAATGACGTATTATATATTGTAATGTTGCTATTTCTTCCAGTAATTGATCAACGGTTTTTGTATAATCCATATCTCCGCACTTAATTAATGAGCAATTTCCTTATTTTTGTAAAATTAACGATTAAATTGAGAAAATCTTGTAAGATGTTTCTTGAAAATTCCAGAAGTAGCAATCGCCGTGGGTGGATTGAAGTGATAGCCGGTTCAATGTTTTCAGGCAAGACCGAAGAGCTTATTCGCAGGTTGAAAAGAGCCAGGATAGCTAATCAACGGGTTGAGATATTTAAACCTATGATTGATACACGGTATTCCGAAGACGAAGTAGTCTCACACGATGCCAATGCCATCCTTTCAACACCCGTGCCTGGTTCTTCCAATATTTTGCTGCTTGCCAGTAATGTTGATGTGGTTGGTATTGATGAAGCACAGTTCTTTGATAATGGACTGGCTGAGGTTTGTATGAAACTGGCCAACCAGGGCACCAGGGTTATTGTAGCGGGCCTTGATATGGATTATAGGGGCGCTCCCTTTGGGCCAATTCCGGCCTTGCTTGCTTCTGCTGAATATGTTACCAAAGTACATGCTATATGCATGCGCTGCGGTGAACTGGCACATTTTTCCCATCGTAAGAGCCAATCAGATAAACTGGTTGAACTGGGAGAAAAGGAAACTTATGAGCCATTATGCCGGACATGTTACAATAAAGCAAGAGAGGAGGAAAAAATATCGCGGAAATGAAAAATAAATTCAGTATACCTTCATACAATCTTGCAAAAATATCGGCTGTTACAGCAGGAGAACTTTCCGGTAAAGAGAATGTGGTGGTGAGGGAGTTGGTTACAGATAGCCGCAACTATATTGTTTCCGGTAATTCCCTTTTCGTTGCCCTGCGGGGAGTGCGGCATGATGGACATACGTACCTCGGGGAACTTGCCGAGAGAGGATTGCAGAATTTTCTGGTTGAATATGTTCCGGATTCACTAAAAGAAAGAAATGACCTGAACTTTATTGTTGTGCCTGATACCTTTAGGGCTTTACAGCAGCTGGCGACTTTTCATCGTTCACAGTTTACTATGCCCGTGACAGGAATAACCGGAAGTAACGGTAAAACGATTGTTAAGGAATGGCTGTTTCAGTTGTTGAATGCTGACAGGTCAGTACTTAGAAGCCCCCGAAGTTATAACTCACAAATTGGGGTACCCTTATCTGTCTGGAAACTTTCATCCGCTTATGATCTGGCAATCTTTGAGGCTGGTATTTCTATGCCCGGTGAAATGCAACGCCTGAAAGAAATTATTGATCCTGATATAGGAATTTTTACCAATATTGGCCAGGCTCACCAGGAAAATTTCTCTTCTCCTGGAGAAAAAGTTGATGAGAAGCTGAAGCTTTTTGCAGATTGTGAAACTATTATTATTTGCAGCGATCATCTTGAAGTTTTAGCCGGAATTGAAAGAGCCGGTATGGTGTCAAAAAGCCGGTTTTTCACATGGAGTACCAAAGCTGAAAGTGCTACTGTATATGCTTCGGAGATTGTTAAGAAGGAGGGAAAAACTCATTTCAGTGTGAAATATAATAATATAAAGACAAATGTTGAGATCCCTTTTTCCGATGCGGCTTCATTTGAAAATGCGATGCACTGCTTCTCTTTCCTTTTGCTTATTGGATATTCGCCCGGTGAAATTGCTGTCAGGATGAAAAGCCTTGTTCCCGTGGCTATGCGACTGGAGCAGAAACAGGGAATCAATAACTGCACCCTGATCAATGATGCTTATAATTCTGATATTGTATCACTCGAAATTGCACTTGATTTTTTAAATCAGCAGCGACAACACCCCAGAAAGACTGTCATCTTATCTGATATTTTTCAGTCGGGCATGAGTAATGAACAATTATACAAAGAGGTTGCCACCTTACTTGAAGGGAAAAAAATCCACCGGTTAATTGGGGTAGGGAAAGGATTGTCTTCCTGTTTCGGTCTTTTTCGGGAAGGAAGTTTGTTTTTCGATGATACGGAAGATTTGATGCGACAACTGGGGCAATTGCAATTCAGTAATGAGGCCATCCTGTTAAAAGGGGCACGATCATTCGAATTTGAGAGAATTTCTGCACAACTTGAAAAAAAGACACACAATACTGTCCTTGAGATAAACCTGGATTCACTGATTCATAACCTTAACAGCTATCGGTCGTTGCTAAACAACGGGACCAGGGTTATGGCAATGGTAAAGGCATTTTCCTATGGCAGTGGCACCTGGGAAATAGCTAATATATTACAGCATCAAAAAGTAGATTACCTGGGAGTTGCTTTTGCTGATGAAGGAATGGAGCTCCGCCGCGCAGGCATTCGGCTTCCTATGATGGTTATGAATCCTGAAGAAACCGGGTTTGATCAGATGATTGAACATGAACTGGAACCGGAAATCTACAGTTTCAGAGTGCTTAAAAAATGGGCTGAAGAGCTGAACAGCAGAGGGATATCAGACTATCCTGTACATTTAAAAATTGATTCAGGAATGCATCGTCTGGGATTTCTTCCGGAAGATGCAGAGGATCTAATCAGTTTCTTACAAAAAAATCGATGTTTTAGTATCCGGTCGGTTTTCTCACATCTGGCAGCAAGTGACGAACCTCAACATGATGAATTTACGAGAAAACAAATTAAGACTTTTGACGTTCTTTCTAAGAAAATACAACAGGAGTTAAAATATCCGGTTATCCGGCATATCCTTAATTCTGCAGGTATAGAACGTTTTCCCGAAGCGCATTATGATATGGTTAGGCTGGGCATCGGACTATACGGTATCACATCTGATAAGCAGCTTAAATTACAGCAGGTGAGTTCATTAAAAAGTATCATTTCGCAGATAAAAGTAATTGAGCCTGGTGAAAGTGTGGGATACAGTCGGAATTTTAAGGCTGAATCATCTGTGCGTGTTGGGGTTGTACCAGTTGGTTATGCCGATGGCCTCGACAGAAGATTGGGGAACGGCAATGGCAAATTTTTCATACATGGACAAGAGGTCAGTATTATTGGAAATATTTGCATGGATATGTGCATGATTAATCTTACCGGGATAAATGCACAGGAAGGTGATGAAATTATTATTTTTGGAGAAGAATTTACAATTTCCGATATTTCGAAAAAAACAGGGACTATACCTTATGAAGTACTTACAGGGATTTCTTCCAGGGTAAAAAGGGTATATTTCCGGGAATAGAGAATCTATATGATAAAGTTATCTGTTGTTATTATTACCCTGAACGAAGAAAAAAATATTGAACGGTGTTTAGAATCTGTTCAGGATGTTGCGGATGAGATACTGGTAGTAGATTCCTTTTCTACAGACCAGACAAGTAAGATATGTGAGCGTTACAATGTACGGTTTCTGCAGCATGCCTTCGATGGACATATTCAGCAAAAAAACTGGGCAAGGGAACAGGCTTCCTATGATTATATCCTTTCAGTTGACGCAGACGAAGCACTTACTGCGCAGTTGAAACAGTCAATCCGTTCGGTTAAGGAAAACTGGACGCATGATGCTTACTATTTTAACAGATTGACTAATTATTGTGGCAAATGGATCAGACATACCAGCTGGTACCCTGCACGAAAACTCCGGCTCTGGGATCGCCGAAAAGGAGAATGGGGGGGGATTAATCCACATGATAAATTTATCCTTGAGAAAGGAGCTACCCACAAACAGTTGAAAGGTGATCTGCTGCATTATTCCTATTATAACATTCAGGAACATATTTTGCAGATTAATAAGTTTACCGATATATATGCAAAATCATATTTTGAGAAGGGGCAAACTGCCAACTATTTTAAAATAGTTGTACATCCTCTCTGGCGAGGTTTTCGTGATTATTTCCTGAAAGGAGGATTTCGGGACGGCTTTTACGGAATGGTGATCAGTGTTAATTCGGCACATGAAACATTCCTTAAATATGTTAAGCTGCGTAAACTTACTGAAGAAATACTGAGCCTGCCCCGCACAAAAATATGTTTTTTTAACAGCACTGTTGTATGGGGGGGAGGTGAAAAATGGCATTATGATATTGCTACCCGGCTTCATCAACGGGGATACGAAACGTTGGTGGTTACGAATAAAAAAAGTGAGCTGTATTACAGAATCAGGAAAACAAAACTTAAACTGTTTTCAATCAGGGTCTCAAATCTGAGTTTTTTAAGCTTTTATAAGGTATTTAAAATAGCCAGGATCCTTCGTAGAGAGAGAGTAAAAACAATTATTCTGAATCTTTCAGCTGATCTAAAGGTGGCTGGAATGGCTGCAAAACTGGCCGGAGTAGAGCACATTATTTACCGGAGAGGAAGTGCCATTCCTATTAGTGATGGTTTACTTAACAGGTTTCTGTTCAGGCATGTTGTTACCAGGATCATTGCAAACTCTGAAGAAACAATGAGAACCATTAACATGAATAATCCGAATATGTTTCAGCAGGACAGAATATCAGTTATTTACAACGGGATCAATATCAAAAAATTTGATGATCAGAAGTTCAGTAACCTTGTAGGACATAATAATGGTGAAGTGGTGATCGGGAATGCAGGACGACTGGTTAAGCAAAAAGGACAGAAATACCTGATTGATCTGGCGGTGATTTTAAGAAAGAAAAATGTGAATTTTAAAATTGTTATTGCGGGAGAGGGAAAACTTAGGGATGAACTCACTGCTTATGCCAGGGAAAATGGCGTAGAGGAGTTTATAGAATTTCTTGGTTTTGTCGAAAATATTAAGGCTTTCATGATGTCCATTGACATCTTCTGTTTGACATCGCTCTGGGAAGGTTTTGGTTATGTCATTGTTGAAGCCCTGGCCTGTAAGAAACCTGTTGTGGCTTTCAATGTAAGCAGTAATCCTGAGATTATTGAACATGAAAAAGACGGGTATCTGGTGGAAAACAAAGATGTTAAAACAATGGCGGACCGAATTGAATTACTGGCTTCCGATGATAAGTTGAGGGGACAGTTTGGAATACGGGGAAGGCAAAATGTTGAGAATATTTTTGATATTAACCGCACATTACAACAAGTTGAATCGCTTATAAACTCACTATAAATAAATCACAAGAAACAAATTCTTTTTCTTCCTGCTATCTGTTTCGTGAATTAATGTTTTAAATATTACTGGTATTAGCCTTGTTTACTATCCAAGATCGCTGATGCGCTCAAGTTTTGCCATGTCAAGGATTTTGATTTTTCTTCCGTCAATCGAAATAACTCCCTCACTGGCAAAGGTTGAAAGTGTCCTGATGGCATTTGAGGTGGTCATATTGGAAAGATTGGCAATGTCTTCCCGGGAAAGGTATACCTTAATAGTAGTATTGTCCTTTTCGAAACCATATGTATCCTTTAGAAAGATCAGGGATTCTGCAAGTCTTCCGCGAATATGTTTTTGTGTCAGGGTAACTGTCCGGTTAATAGTAAAGCCAAGTTCAACTGCAAATGATTTAATGATCTTTATAGCCAAATCACTGTTTTGGGTTATCAGACTGTACACTGTATCCTTATCCATGGTACAGATTATTGAATCCTCTATGGCTTCGGCAGAAGCACTGTGATATTCATCTGCAAAAAAGGCACGATAACCTATAAAACCAACAGGCTTTGCCATGCGGACAATCTGTTCCCTGCCGCCAACGCCTTCCTTAAATACTTTTACCTTGCCTTCGGATAAACAAATGAGGCCAGTGGGTTTATCTCCCTCTTTGAAAATATATTCGCCCTTTTTATAAAATGAACAAATGTGATTTTTACGAAGAATATCTTTCTGTTCTGGTGTTAATGCACTGAAAACTGATTTGGGATTTTCAATGCAATTGCTACAGTTAGCCAGCTTGTTATGATGCATAGTTGAGAGATTATGTTTTGCAACACTAAAATTATACAAAAAAAAATGAATTATCTCTGAAAAGCAGTTAATTTTTCTAAACTTAATAATTTCTGTAAAAACTTTTCTATGACAATTGTCATGCAGTTATATGCTGTATGTTTTTCGTAATGTAAATAACAATATAACAGTATGATATGAAATGTATGATCATTCGATTTTTTTTCTATAGTTTAAATTTTATTTGATATTTTTTTAATACTGATTTTATCTCAAATGATGCAAGTGGTTCAAAGCGAATGTATACAACCTTTTTTGTGACTTTAAAACAACAATGAATTGGTTTGTTGTATTAATTTTGATATACTTTGGATAAAATAAAAAAATCATTACTTTTGCATTCCAAAATTGCTGATAACAAAAAAATATAAAATACAAGAGCGATGAAAAGAACATTTCAACCATCAAACCGGAAGAGGAGAAATAAACACGGATTCAGGGAAAGAATGTCGACTCCCAATGGCAGAAAAGTATTGGCCGCACGCAGGGCTAAAGGCCGGAAAAGATTAACTGTCAGCGAATCTATCAGGACAAAATAATTTTTTTTTTGACTTTTTTTTAAGGGGAACTTTTACGAGTTGCCCTTTTTTTGTTACCGGTGTAATCTGATTATCTATAAATTATAAAAGCCGTCATGTTCACGACATGACGGCTTTTTTCTGAATAGGATTCTGTTTTCTTCTTATTTCTTCAGGTATTTATCCAGCCAGCTGAAAAATTCCCGTTGCCAGAGAATTGCATCCTGTGGTTTTGATACAAAATGTGATTCGTCAGG
>Ga0102944_1002706_pt1 | contig 10139 bp, 9 predicted proteins | sample SalPonD_shore_MG_FD_78172 | JGI IMG/M metagenome (GOLD analysis project Ga0102944, IMG submission 78172) | Salt pond soil microbial communities from South San Francisco under conditions of wetland restoration - Salt Pond MetaG... | ecosystem: Environmental > Aquatic > Marine > Intertidal zone >... | reverse complement strand
GTACCAGGATACGCCGGTGATCATCGTCAGCTCCCTCGGCCAGGACAACGACAAGAAACGGGGCATCGAGGTCGGGGCGGATGCCTACGTGGTGAAATCGCAATTCGAGAGCCAGGGACTGCTGGACCTGGTCCGGCGGCTGGCCTGAGCCGGGACGAGGCAGGTATGGAACGAAGGGGACGGTCATCGACGGCCACGCGCATTCGGGCGCATCCCGCCCGCCGGCCGGGTGGACAGCCGTGATCCGCATCCTCATTGCCGAGGACTCCGGGGTGGTGGCGATGCTGCTCAAGGCCATCTTCGAGCAGGAGGCGGATTTCGAGGTGGTCGGCCACGCCAAGAACGGCGAGGAGGCGGTGCGCCTGGCGGAGGAGCTGCGGCCCGACCTCATCACCATGGACATCCGGATGCCGAAGATGGACGGCTTCGAGGCGACGCGGGAGATCATGTCCAGCAGTCCGATCCCCATCGTGGTCATCAGCTCCAGCGTCGACGACGAGGAACTGCGGATCACGTTCCGGGCGATCGAGGAGGGCGCGCTGGCGGTGATCGAAAAGCCGCGCGGCATCGGCCATCCGGATTTCGAGGCGATCCGCCGCGACCTGGTAGGCACGATTCGGGGGATGGCCGAGGTCAAGCTGGTGCGGCGGCGGCGGCATCCAGCCAGGCATGAACCCCGGCCCGCCACGGCTCCCGCCCGGCCATCCCGGGGGGGCTGCCGGCTGATCGCCATCGGCGCCTCCACCGGGGGGCCGCAGGCGTTGCGCCATATCGTCAGCGCCCTGCCGCGGGAGCTGCCGGTTCCGGTCGTGGCGGTCCAGCACATCGGCGGCGGATTCCTTGGCGGCCTGGTGGAATGGCTCGCCGGTTTCAGCGGCCCGCAGGTGCGGCTTGCCCGGCACGGGGAAACCCTGACGCCCGGGACGATCTACTTCGCCCCGGAGAGCCGCCATCTCTGCGTGGACTCGGTCAACGGCAGCCTGGTGGCGCTCCTGCGGGATTCGGAGCCGGTCCACGGCGTCCGGCCGTCGGTCGACCCCCTTTTCGACTCGGTAGCCGAAAGCTGCAAGGGGGAGGCCATCGGCGTATTGCTCTCCGGCATGGGCGAGGACGGTGCCGAGGGCCTGCTCGCGATGCGCAAGGCGGGGTGCCGGACCTACGTCCAGGACCGGGAAAGCTGTGTCGTCTTCGGGATGCCGGGTGCGGCGATGGAACGCGAGGCCGTTCAGGAGGCGCTCGCTCTCGACGGGATCTGTGAAAGGCTCAACGCCTGCGGGGGTTGATACGATGCAGGAGCAGGAACAAGCCATCCGTTCCGCCTTCGCCGCCGAGGCGCGCGAGCGGCTGGCCAAGGCACGCGGCGAGCTCGACGCCATCCCCGGCAACGCGGCATTGGACCGCCTGCACCAGGAGTTCGACAGCCTCCACGGCGCGGCCCGTGCGGTGAACTGCCGGAACCTGGAGCGCTTGTCGCGGGCGGCAGCCGAATTCGCCCGCTGGCTCCGGCGGGAGCCGGGACGGCCGACGCCGGCGCACGTCGAGCTCCTGCAACAGGGCATCACCCTGATGGAACACGCCGCCGGCGTCCGGGACGGCTGCGAGCGCGAAGACCTTGAGGCCGACATCCTCCACTGCCTGGGGATGATAAGAGATAAAACCGAACGCGGGACGTTCGGACGAGGGGAATAGCCGCATGGCCACGATTTTGATTGTCGACGACAGCGCCACATCCCGGCTGCTGTTCAAGGCGCACATGCCGAAAGATCGGCCCTTCCAGGTCGTCGAGGCCGACGATCTGCACAGCGCCTTGCAAAAGGGGACGGCGCACCAACCGGACCTCGTGTTCCTCGATTACAACATGCCGGAGAAGAACGGCACCGATATTGCCCATGCCCTGCGCGAGGCGGGGCTCGACGCCGCCTTTTTCCTGCTGACGGCGAACACCCAGGAGAGCGTGCTCGAGGCCGCCGAGGCCGCCGGGATTCAAGGGATCCTGGAAAAGCCGATCACGGCGGAGAAGATCCAGGACGTGCTCCAGGACAGCGGCGTATGAACCTGACCCACCTGCAACAGGACGCGCTGGCGGAGATGGCCAATATCAGCGCCAGCCGCGCGGCCAAGCAACTGTCGGTCCTGTTGCGGGACAGCATCGACATCACGGTGCCCCGGGTGGAGATCGCCCGGGTCGACGAGTTGTCGGAACGCGTTGCGCCCATGGCCGAAGACCCGGGGCTGGTCTGCGTCTATCAGGAGTTCAGCGGCGACCTCCGGGGGCGGCTGCACCTGGTCTTCCACGACGAGGGAAGTCAATCCCTCGTGCAGGCGCTGGTGGGAGAGGCCGTAACCGTCACCGATGACGACCTCCGGGCCTACGAACACGAGGCGATGACCGAGATCGGCAACATCATCATCTCCACTTTCGCCGCGATGCTCGCGGACCTGCTGGGTACCGAATTCCGGCTGGGCGTCCCGCACTACGCCGAGGGGCGGACCGAACAGGTGCTCTGCGGGCTGCCGGACCCGGAACAAGGCGAGGACAAGGGGGCGATTGTCATCGAGACCGTCCTGCGCGCGGCCGAACAGGATGTATCCGGGGCCCTCATGGTGGTACTGCGGCTGCATTCGCTCGAGCAGCTGCTGCAGCGGCTGGACGGAATCGTCGCCGACTATTCGGAAGGGATACCGATGCCATGACCGACTTCATCGATTTCGAGACCGTTTGCAGCGAGATACCCGTGGGCGTGCTCATCCTGGACACCGAGTTCCGCATCCGCTACTGGAACGGGTGGCTGGCGGAGAAGACCGAGGTCCCTGCGGATTCCGCCGTGGGCCAACGGCTGGAGGGGCTCTTCCCGGACGGAACCAACGACCGCTTCTTCTGGGCCGTGGAGCAGGCGCTGGAATACCGGATCCCCCAGATCCTTTCCCAGGCCCTGAACCATTACCTGATCCCCATCGCCATCCCCCGTTCCGGCCGCCACGGCGTCCCCCGGATGCAACAACAGGTCAAGGTGATGCCGTTGGCCGGCCGCGACGGCCGGCCCTACGCGCTGGTCATCGTCCAGGACGTCACGGAGAACGTCATTCGCTCCTCGGCGTTGACCGAGATGGTGCAGAAATTCCGGGACGTCAGCCTGCGCGATCCCCTGACGAACCTCTTCAATCGGCGGTTCATGTGGGAATGGCTTCTCCACCACATCAAGGAGGCCGAACGCTATCAGAGTCATGTCGCCTGCCTCATGCTGGACATCGACGGATTCAAGGACCTCAACGACCGCCTCGGGCATCAACGGGGCGACGAGATCCTCAAGGGGTTCGCCCGCGTGGTGGGCGAGGAGCTTCGGGAATCGGACATCCTGGTGCGTTATGGCGGCGAGGAGTTCGCCGCTTTCCTTCCCAAGTGCGACCTGGCCCATGCCGTCACCAGCGCCAGCCGGATCCTGGAGCGGGTGCGGCGTTCGACCATCGCCGGCCTGCCGGGGGGAACGGTCACCTGCAGCATCGGCGTCGCCGTCTACCAGCCCGACCGGCCCACGACCTCCGAAGAGCTCCTGCGCGAGGCCGACCGCCGGCTGTATGAAGCCAAACGCGGCGGCAAGGACCGCGTGATGCCGCCAGAGGCGATACCGGACCTGTTTTCCGATGAACACCCGTCGGCCCGACCGCGTCGGACCGGAGAAGAAAAAGCGAAGGGTCACTGAAGATGCGTTTTCTGCGCGATTTGAGTCTGTTTCGCAAGCTGCTGGTCCTCGCGGCCGTTCCGATTGCCGGCATGATCGCCTTATCGATCGGGGCCACGGTCGACCGCTATCTGGAATTCCAGGGTATGCGCCAACTGGAACGGCTGGCGGAAACGGCGGCCGCGGCCGGAAGCGTAGTCCATGAGACCCAGAAGGAGCGGGGCCTGTCCGTGACCCTGCTCGCCTCGGGGGGCACGGTGTTCCGGGAACGACTGCAGCAGCAGCGGCGCCGGACCGACCGGCGGATCGCGGAACTGGAAACGCTGCTGCAGCACGTATGGGTGGAACAGGATGCGGGCCGGGTCCGCGAGGGTCTGCTTGCGGCACGGGAGGCCCTGGCGGACCGGGAGCGGGTGCGCGAGCGGGTCGAGGCCGGCGGGATCACCGACGAAGCGGCCCTGGAGTACTATTCGGCGATAAACCGCAACCTGCTGGCTGCGATCGCCGGCATGGCCCGGCTGGCGGACGACGGCCGGACGGCGAACCTGCTGTCCGCGTATACGCAGCTGTTGTGGGCGGAGGAAGACGCCGGCGTCGAGCGGGCGCTGGTCGCCGGACTGCTGGCGTCCGGCAAGCGTTCCGCCGAACGCCTGGCCCGGATCCGGGAACTGATCAACAGACAGCAACTGCACCTGCAGCAGTTCCGGGTGCTGGCGCCGGACGCCCTCCGGACCCTCAGCGAGGAGGCGGGGCGGGCCGAGGCGGAGGCCCCCATCGCCGGGATGCGCCGGCAGGCCTTGTCCGATACCGGCAAGGTCGGTCCCGAGGACTGGTTTCAGGCCGCGACCGCACGGATCGACCGCTTCAACCGGCTGGACAACCGAGTGGTCCTGCAGGTCCGCGATCATGCGTCCGGATTGCGGAGCCAGGCCAAGCGCGACTTCTGGCTGGTCATGCTCCTGGTGGCCGGCGGGACCGTACTCACCCTCTGGATCGCCTACGCCGTAACCCGTGGGATCACCACCCAGATGCGCTATCTCACCACGGCCATCGGCTCGTTCTCCCGGGGGGCCCTCGACAGCCGCGCGGTCGTGATCAGCCGCGACGAGATCGGTGAGGTCGCCGCGACCTTCAACGAGATGGCCCGGGAACTGGAGGAGACCACGGCCCGCGAGCGGGGTAAATACGAGGAGGAGCAGAGCAAGGCGCAGCGGTTCCGGGAGACCGTGGACGATATCCGGGAGACGCTCCGGCTCATCGCATTCGGCGATCTGACCCAGACCGTGGCGCTTCCGGAAGACGACGACGACCTGGCGCAACTGGCCTATCACATCAACATGATGACCAACGGGCTGCGCGAGCTGACTCGGGAGATGGTCGGGGCCACCGAGCGGATGGTCGAGAACATGGACCAGCTCCGCGAGGCCACCCAGTCCCAGTCCGCGGCGGCCGCACAGCAGGCCTCTTCGTCCAACGAGACCATGACCACCCTCGAGGAGATACGGGTGATCGCCGACCAATCCCGCGAGAAGGCCCAGTCGCTGGGACGCACCGCGGACAAGGCGCTCCAGGAAGGCGAGGAGGGCAGGCGCCAGGTGAGCCACTCGCTGGAGGGTATGCAGGCGATCCGCAGCCGGGTGGAGACCATCGGCAGCAACATCCGCGGCCTGGAGGACCAGACCCGGCAGATCGAGGAGGTGAACGGGGCGGTCGCCGGCCTTTCCCAGCAGTCGAAGATGCTCGCGCTCAACGCCTCCATCGAGGCGGCCAAGGCGGGGGAGGCCGGGCAGGGTTTCGCGGCGGTGGCCCGGGAGGTGAAGAACCTGGCCCAGCAGTCGGGCAACGCCACCGAGCAGGTCCAGACCATCCTCAAAGAGGTCCGGCAGGCCATTCAGAACGTGGTCACGGTCGTGGACGAGGGGACGGGCGGCATCGTCGACGCCCTGCACTCGGTGGAACGGGCCGGCAATACCTTCGAGCGGCTCAGCAACGTCGTCGAGGAGACGGCCATCGCCAGCAAGCAGATCGTCGCCGCGGTCCAACAGGAGTCCACGGGCATCGATCAGTTGGCCAACGCGGTCGAGGAGATCAACAAGGCCACCAACCAGTTCGCCGACACCACCCGCCAGACCGAGAATGCCTCCCGGAACCTGGAGCGGATCACCCATACCCTCCGGGACCACGCGGAGGTCTACGAGGTCTGACCGCCGGCCTTGGCCGGAGGGTTGCCGCGCCCTCCGCGGCTGGCGACCGATAGCGTCCAACGATGGTCGCACCTCCGGCCCTCGTCTATTCTTAAAGGTTGCGCGAGGCGGGAGACGGGTCCGTAAAGCCGATGGACGGTGAGCCGACTACCACGGAAAGGAATCACCGGAACGGAGGGTCCTGGCGGCCCGCCCTGGCCATCGCCCTCGTCTATGGCGTCGTGGGCGCGCTCTGGGTGCTCCTCTCCGACCGCCTGATCGGCGAGCGGGTCGACCAGGTGGAGACCCTGACGCGCCTACAGAGCTACAAGGGTTTTTTCTTTATCACCCTGAGCGCGGCCCTGATCTTCCTGTTGGTCTGGGCACATGCGCGCCGGGCCAAGCACCTCGAACTGGCCTTGCGCCAGAGCGAATCCTATTACCGCACCGTCATCAATCGGGCCCAGGAAGGCTTCTGGCGCATCGACGCCGACCATCGCACGATCGCGGTGAACGATAGCCTCTGCGAGATGCTCGGTTACCGCCGGGCCGAGCTCCTCGGCCGCACCCCCTTCGAATTCGTCAACGAGCGCAACCGCGCCGTCTTCGAGGAACAACTTGCCCGTTCCCGGCACACCGCCGCGATGCGGGATTACGAGATCACCCTGCAAGACAAAGCGGGCAGTGCGGTGCCGGCGCTGTTCCACGCCACCACGCTCTGGGACGAGCAAGGCCGAGCCGCCGGCTCCTACGCCTTCGTGACCGATATTCGGCGCATCAAAAGGGTCGAGGAGAGCCTGCAGCGCTCCAACCGGGCTCTCCTGACGGTCTCCGGAGGCAATCACGCCCTGGTCCGGGCCGAGGACGAGTCCAAACTGCCCACCGAAATCTGTCGGGTGGCGGTGGAGCGGGGCGGTTACCGCGGTGCCTGGGTGGGGCTGCTCGGGGAGGACGACGCTGCCATCCGATCGGCCGGGCAGTGGGGGATCGGGGAGGCGGAGGCCAGGTCCCTCGAGGCGCAACTGACGCCGTCCCGGCCGGGCTGTCCGCTCGCCGAGGCCGTGCAGACGGGGCAGGCGCAGGTCCGGAACGGCGCCCGGGGCGAGGGTGTGCCGGGCTGCCTGCAGGAGACGGGCGTGACCCACGAGGCGCTTGCTGCGCTGCCGCTCCTGGACCGTGATACCAAAGGCCTGATGGTCTTGTTCGCGGACGCCCCATTCGAGTTCAACGACGAAGAACTCCGCCTGCTGGACGAACTGGCCGGCGACCTGGCGTACGGCCTGTCCGCGTTACGGGCCCACAAGCGGGAACAGCGACACCTGGAACGGCTCCGGATGGCCGGTGCCGTGTTCGACAGTACGGCCGAGGGTATCGTGGTCACCGATCCGGAGGAGCGGATCGTCAGCGTCAACCGCGCCTTCACCGAGATCACCGGGTACAGCGAACAGGAAGTCGTGGGCGAGACGCCCCGGATCCTGCAATCGAAGCGGCATGAGACCGGCTTCTACCACTCCATGTGGGCCGGGCTCAACAATTACGGCCAGTGGCACGGCGAGGTCTGGAACCGGCGCAAGGACGGCTCCGTCTACCCCGAATGGTTGACGATCAGCACCGTCTACGACGGCGGCGAACTCACCCATTACGTCGGGGTGTTCTCCGATATCAGCCGGCTCAAGCAGTCGGAGGAGGAGCTGGATTTCCTGGTTTACCACGATCCGCTGACGGGGCTCCCGAACCGCCTGCTTTTCCAGGAACGTGCCGAGCACGCACTCCAGCGGGCGGCACGGGCGGGGCGAGGGGTCGCCATCTGTGTGCTGGACCTCTCCGGCTTCCGCGACATCAACGACAGCCGGGGCCACAAGACCGGTGACGAGGTCCTGAAGACGACGGCCGAACGCATCCAGCAGGCCGTGCGCAAGGAGGATTCAGTCGCCCGCATGGGCGGCGACGATTTCCTGCTGATGTTGGAGGATGCCGGCCACGGCGAACAGGCGACGACGGTCGCCCGGAAGGTCCTGGAACAGTTCGGGCGGCCGTTTCGCTACGGTGAGGACGAGTTCTATCTGAGCGCCAGTATCGGGATCAGTCTCTTCCCGACGGATGACCAGCAGGTCACCGGCCTCATCCGGAACGCCGATGCCGCGATGAACCGGGCCAAACAACGCGGGCGCGGCAGCTTCCAGTTCTACTCCCAGGACCTCACCGACGCGGCGACCGAACGGGTGGCTCTGGAAAAGGCGCTGCGTGCAGCCCTCGAACGGGACGAATTCACCCTCGTCTACCAACCCCAGATCGAACTGGCGACCGGCCGGCTTACGGGGGTCGAGGCCCTGGTCCGTTGGAATCACCCGGATAACGGGTTGGTCACCCCAGACCGCTTCCTGCCGCTGGCGGAGACGTCGGGACTCATCGTGCCGCTGGGCCATGTAGTCCTCGAAAAGGCCGTGGCGCAAGTGTTTGCCTGGCGGGAAGCGGGCCTGGACCCGGGATGTCTGTCCGTGAACATTTCGGCGCAACAGTTGGACGGAGAGGGCGGCCTTTACCGGAACATCCAGGACCTATTCGCGAGGGACGACGGCTCCGCGTATGGGCTGGAACTGGAACTCACCGAACAGGCCCTGATGGGCGATATCGGACAGGTGTCGTCGGAGTTGGCGCAGTTGCGCGGCCTGGGCGTCGGGGTCGCCGTGGACGATTTCGGAACGGGGTATTCCTCGCTCAATTACCTGAAACATCTACCGGTCACGCGTTTGAAGATCGACAAGTCCTTCATCGACGACATCCCCGGGAACCCCTCGGACGAGGCGATTGTCCGAACCATAATCGGCATGGGCGGGAATCTGGGGCTGCGGGTGATCGCAGAAGGGGTGGAGACGGCCGAACAGGCGCGATTCCTGCTTCAGGAAGGATGCGAGCAGGCCCAGGGCTATTACTACGACAAACCCCTCGCTCCCGAGCAACTCGAGACGGCGTATCTGCGTGCATCCCCTTCCGGGACCCGGGGTTTTGACAGCTCCCCGAGCCGGGATCATACTTGAATCATGCGCCGCTTCCGCACACCAAACCGGCTCCTCATCGTCCTGCTGCTGATGGCGATGCTGCCGGTGCGTGCCGCTCTGGCCTGGGTACCCGGCGACGAGGCCGGCGGTTCCATGCCCCCCGGAACGGCCGCGCAACTGGACGTGCAAATGCCGGGCCCGGGCGCTGCCGGCTGTTGTGCCACCGGCGACGAGGCCGGCACCGAACACGAGGCCGGGAGCTGCATGGCCACCTGCGCATGCTGTGCGGTCCTGGCCACGGCGATCGCTCCGACCGCCGCTACGCTGTCGCCCGATCCAGTGGCGAGCGTTTTCCGACTCACCCTGACCACCCATCCCGTCCCCCTGCGCCCACCACGGTCGATCCGTAGCTGACCCGTTCGCCGGCATCCCCACGCGGCATGCCGGTTCCGCGAATCAGACTACGGAGAACCGAGATGCGCCACGTATTGTTGACTGTTGCCGTTGCGCTCGTCCTGGCCGGCTGCGGCCAGGACTCCGGCGGCAGCGCCTCCGCTTCCACCTCCGGGACGGAGCGCGACTACAGCGAACCCATGCCCCGCTGGTACGACGTCAGCCAGGTCCGCCAGGGTGCCGAGATTTATACCGCCGAATGCGCGGAATGCCACGGCAAGAAGGCCCAGGGCGCCGCCGACTGGCAGGAGCCGCTTCCCAACGGCGCCTACCCGCCGCCACCCTTGAACGGCGACGGCCACGGTTGGCACCACCCCCTGCCCGCACTCTTCTATGTGGTCAAGAACGGCAGCCCCGGAGGCAAGGGCAATATGCCGGCGTGGGGCAAGGAGCTGAGCGACGACGAGATCCTCGCCACGATCGCCTGGTTCCAGTCCCGGTGGCCGGAGAAGGTCTACCGCCAATGGGTTCGGATCGACCACCGCGCCCGCAAACAGAACGGCCCCGGCTGAGCGTCTACGCTTCGGGGGAGCCACGTTAACGGATTGATCGGAACGGAGGACGTTGCGATGACACGCGGAAGATTCTGGACGGCAGCGCTGCTCGGGATGGCGCTGACCACGGGCCTCGCGCAGGCCGACGATGCCGAACCATGGCAGGGTCACATGATGGGCCCAGGGATGATGGGCGGTCAGGGAACGATGGGCCCCGGCATGATGGGGACGCCGCCGCCACGCGGGTATAACCGGCGGGGTGGCCCGGGTTACGGCCCTGGCATGGGCATGATGGGCCCCGGGATGCAGGGCTACGGTCCCGGCATGGGC
>Ga0102944_1002705_pt1 | contig 10140 bp, 5 predicted proteins | sample SalPonD_shore_MG_FD_78172 | JGI IMG/M metagenome (GOLD analysis project Ga0102944, IMG submission 78172) | Salt pond soil microbial communities from South San Francisco under conditions of wetland restoration - Salt Pond MetaG... | ecosystem: Environmental > Aquatic > Marine > Intertidal zone >... | reverse complement strand
GTTCCAGCAATCCTCCACCAAAATCGAGCAGGCGGACATCGCCACCGGTTCCCTGGATTTGAGCATCGATAACAGCCTGCCCCTGAGCGGAACTATCAACCTGACCATCTCTTCCCTGGTGGATGGTTCGAACAACCCGTTCCAAACCTCCATTCCCATTTCACCCAGCAGTTCGGTCCAGGATCCTAACGATCTGTCTGCCTATACCCTGGTGATGGACACCTCTGCCCAGCAGTTGGAATACAGCTACACCATCCAGACCACGGCCACCGATCCCGGGTACGCGACCGTAAGCCAGAACGACAGCGTCAACGTGGGGATCGACTTGTCGAACCTGAGCTTTTCTTCGGTCACCGGGTATTTTAGCTCCCAGGCCCTGGCCGTGAGCGATTCTCTGAATTTACAGACGGATCATCAAATTCAGCAGGCGGTACTCGATTCCGGCCGGCTGGTGATTACCATCACCAACAATATGGGACTCCAGGCGGACGTCGACCTGGGCGTGTCCGAGCTCCATACCCCGTCGAACGGCAGTTTCTCCGGCGTCATCCCCCTGCCGGCTCCGGGCGGGACGGATTCCGTGGTGTATGATCTCCACGATTACAGCATCCAGCTCACCGGCTCGGACCAGATCCTGCATTACAGCTCGGACATCAGCCTGGATCCCACCCAGTTGATGACCCTGAACTTCAACGATTCTCTGGATATCAACATCCGGCTGGCGGACGTCTCCTTCTCCTCCATTACCGGTGTTTTATCTCCGGTCACCATCGATATCGGGCCCATGAATGAAGAGATCTCGGCTTTGCCGGACGTGTTGGACGGCATCGACCTGAGCTCCGTGGATCTGACACTGGACTTCGTGTCCAATATCGATATCCCGGTGTACCTGGACCTGTCGATCTACGCGTACAACGACGCGGGCGAAGTCGATTCTCTGGTGGTCAATAACTGGAATATCACTGACACGCCGGATACCACCTTCGACGGGATGGAGAATCTCATCAACCTGCATCCCAACCGGTTTGTGGCCTCCGGGAGTGCAACCATCGGTGACGGGGTGACGTCCGCTACCATCAGTAAAAATGAGTTTGCGGCAGGATCCCTGCAGATCTCCGCTCCGCTGTCGTTCCAGATTAGCGGCGACGTGAGCCAGGAAGTGGGGCCGGAATCGGTGAACGCCGGCCTGCAGGATAATGCGGACAACATCGAACGGCTGACCCTGTATGCCGACCTGGAGAATCAATTCCTGTTCGGCGCCTCGGTGGAAGTGCTCGCCGCGAAGGATACGCTGTCATTCGAACCCGGCGCAGCCGTCAAGCCGGATACCCTGGCTATATTGGACGTGAATCCCGGTACTCCGGACGGCGCCACGGCGCGGCTGGATTCCGTCATTCTGGATTCCTCCCAGTTCAAACTGTTCCGGGATTCGCTTTATATCAAAGCCGATGTGCATCTGTTGGGCCAGCCCGACGGTACCACGGATATCCGGACCACGGATTCCCTGTTCATCTCCTTGTACGGCTCAGTGAAATACCTGAACGATCTGAATGAACAGATCAACTCCGAAAACCAATAGGAGCTATCGATTATGAGACGCATTTTACCGTATATCACTCTCGCCTTCGGCCTGTGGCTGGTCACGGGGCCCGTGCAGGGTCAGACCTACGTCAGTCCCCGCAGCATCGCCTTCGCCCAGACCTACGCCACCCAATCCCGGGGCTCCGATGCCCTGGGCTGGAATCCGGCCAACCTGGGCTTTTCGGATAATCCGGGCTTTTCTCTGAGCTACGGTCTCTTTCCCCTGGCGCCGATCCCCGCCATTCATCTGGGCAATAGTTCTGTCTCTATCGCCTGGTATAATAAGTACTTCCGTCAGGGCGGTACGCTAAATGATGACCTGAAGGATGAAATCCTCTCCTTCTTTCCGCCCTCCGGCTGGAGTTTCGATCCCCAGGTGACCATGCGCCTGCTGGGCATGTCCTTCGGCCACACCGCCGTGGCTCTGGACGCCCAGGTGATGACGTCCGTCGTCATCCCCAGATCGGTGCCCAACCTGTTGTTTAACGGGTTGCGCTTCGATGAGCCGTTTTCCCTGGATAACATGCACGTGGGACTTCAGTCCACCGTGACCGCCTCTATCGCCCATGGCTTTCGCCTCCCGGTACCGGTTTTCGAGGAAGCGTATCTGGGGATCGGGGCGAAATACATCGCCGGACTGGGATACGCCGCCACCGAAACCGTCTCGGGAGGCATCACTTCCTCCAAATATGAACTGTCGGCTCAGGGCGACGCCACGGCCCGCTACGCTGTCAGCGGATTTATCCCTTTTAGCGACAGTCTGGATTCGGAACAACCGGCAGCGCCTCGCGGCGCCCTGGCAGGATCCGGGTACGCTTTCGATATCGGCCTCTCCGGCCGGCTGAATAATCAGCTGAGTATGGGAGTCGCCATCAACAACCTGATGGGGGCGATCCACTGGCAGGGCGCGAATTCCCGCACCTACCAGTATTCCTTTGATATGAGCGGAAATCCCAGCGACTTTTTCGATGCGAATATGGATTCCGTGTTAACCGATGCCATTAAAACAGACTCGGTGTATGCCTCCCCGGATTTCAGCACCCCCTACCCGGCGTATTTCGTGGCCGGCGTGCAGTACACCATGTCCCCCGGGATCCGGTTTTTTATGAACCTGCGCCAGGAGCTGGCCACCGGCTTTAACCCGGCGGCACACTCCAGCCGCATTTCCATCGCCACGGAACTCCGGCCCGCCAAGTGGTTTCCCATCCGGTTCGGGATGACCACCGGCGATATCACGGCGGTGAACTGGGGCGGTGGGTTCGGCTTCGAGTTTTCGCACTACTCGCTGATATTCGGGTTCTCCCAGACCGGCGGATTCCTGAACCACGCCCGGGGTTTTACCTTCGCCCTGGGGCAGGAACTGCGGTTTTAAATTTCCGGCCTCTCCGGACAGTTCAACAGACAAAAGGCGCTCCTCACGGGGCGCCTTTTTTTTAATGAAAAAAACTCCCACCCAAAGGCCGCAAAGGAAAAGAAAGAAAAATATCCGCCACAGATTGACACGGATGAACACGGATTAAAAATAATTGCACGCAGATGACCCGGAGAGCGCAGAGAACCGCAGATTTTGTAAGGTAAAAGCCTGTGTTGGAATTCAGGCTTCTCCCGGCAGATTTTTAAGCGACCTGAAGAAACATTTCGTATCAGCGGGCCGGGAATGAAGCGGCCGGTTAGTTCTGTGACAGTGAGAGGGGGGATCTGTGTGTATCCGGGCTAATCCGTGGCTATTTATTTTTTGTTCCCGCTGCGCTCTCTTGGTGTTCTTCTTTTCCTTTGCGGCCTCTGCGTGATATTCTTGTTGCCACATCGTCTTATTTCAGATAGGTATCGAAATGCCTCGTGAGCTTGTCGAACAGGTGAATCCGATCCTTGGTCGCTGCGATGCCGTGTTTCTGCCGGGGATAGAGCATGAGATCGAACGGTTGGCCGGCTTCGATCAGCGCCTGGATCATCTGGATGGAATTCTGCAGGTGCACATTATCATCGGAGGTGCCGTGTACCAACAGTAGGCGGCCGCTCAGGGCTTCGGCTGCATTCACCGGGGAGCTGGTTTTGTACCCTTCCGGATTATCCTGCGGCAATCCCATATAGCGCTCGGTGTAGATAGTGTCGTAATCCCGCCAGTCAGCCACCGGCGCCACGGATGCCCCGGCCCGGAACACCCCGGCATGGGTGAGGGAATACAGCGTCATATACCCCCCGTAACTCCAGCCCCAGATCCCGATGCGATCCGGATCCACATAGGGCAGAGATTTCAGGTATCCCACGCCTTCCAGCTGATCGACGAGCTCGGTTTTTCCCATCTGATGGTAGATCACCTGCTCCCAGGCGTGGCCCCGGCCGTAAGAGCCCCGGTTATCCATGCTGAACACGATATACCCCTTCCGGGCCATCATCTGGTGCCAGAGGAAACGGGTGCCGCCGAATTCCCGGGTCACGATCTGCACGTGGGGACCGCCGTACACGTAAATGAGCACCGGATACTTCTTGGACGGATCGAAATCCGGCGGCTTCAACAGGGAGGCGTGGTAGGTCATACCGTTGTCGCCCCGGAAGGTGAACAATTCGGGGGTCCGGAGATGGTATTCCTGAAAGAAGGGCTGATCACTGTTCCCCAGGGATCGGATCACGCGGCCGGAGCCGGCGTGCAGGCTCAACTGGTCCGGCGTGGTGAGATCGGAATAGGTATCGATGTAATAGGCGCGGCCGGAGGAAAACTCGGCATCATGCGTCCCCGTCTTCTGCGAAAGCCGGACAGGCGCCCCACCCTCCAAGGAAACCCGGTACAGCTGCCGCTCGGTCACCGACTGCCGGGTGGATGTAAAATAGACCTCGTTCCGCTGCTCGTCCACGCCGTTCAGGGCGGTTACCATCCACTTCCCGGTGGTGAGCTGCCGGACGAGGGTCCCGTCATTCTTATAGAGGTATAAATGCCGGTAACCGTCCCTTGCCGAGCCCCAGAGAAATCGGGGAGAATCCTTCAGAAAGGTGACGTCGTCTTCGATGTTAATCCAGTAGGGATCACTCTCGGAGAGAATGACCCGGCTGTTGCCGTTTTTAATATCCCCCAGCAGAAACTCCAGATGCTGCTGGCTGCGGTCCAGCCGCATAAAGGCCAGTTGCGCTCCACCCGGGACCCAGAACACCCGCGGAATATAGATATCGGTATTCTGTCCCAGGTCCATCCACACCGTCCGGGGTTTGCGCCCGACCGGCACCACGCCCAGCCGGACGACGGGATTGGGATCGCCGGCCTTGGGATAATGCATCATTTCCAGGTCCGGATGGTACGGGATCCAGTCCACCAGCGGGTATTCCGGCACCGGCTGTTCATCGAACTGCAGGTAGGCGATCTGCTTGGAATCCGGCGACCACCAGTACCCGTCGAAGGTCCCGCGGCCCACCAGCTCCTCCTGGTACACCCAATCCAGTTTGCCATTGAACAGGGTGGCGTTCCCGTCGGAGGTTAACTGGCGCTCTCTGCCGGATTTGAGATCCCGCACGTACAGGTTATACTCCCGGACGTAGGAGACATACCGGCCGTCCGGCGAGATCCGCACGAGTTCTTCGTCAGATTTGGTTTCCGTGAGACGTGTGAGCGATCCGTCCTCCAGGGAATAAGCCCAGACCTCCCCGTCTCCGGTGAAGATCACGCCGTGCTCATCCGGCATCCATTGATAATTTTCCAAAGATGGTGCAGGCTGTCCGCCGGCCAGCGCGGTTAACTTCTCTGCAGAGATCAGGGTATCCGAGGCTCCGGAGGCGGCGTCTTCCAGGATCAGTGCCCGGTTTCCTTCACGGGCCGGCGTGACATAGGAAAATCGCGCGCTCTGTGGCAGCCACCGGACATGCGCCGGCAGGGTCCCTGTGGCCTGGTAGTCCCGGTAGATGGACTCCACGGTGATTTGGGGTGCGGAAGTTTGTGCAAAAATACTCCCCACCGTTAGGAACAAAATGAAAATACCCGTACCACTGCGTCGTACTGTTTTCATAACACGATCCCGTTTGTTGGACATATCTGATTGAAATTCACGGCCAAGCTACGTTTGTTCGTTTCCAGGCTTCCGGCTGAAATGCTTTTTTTAGAAACGGAAATTTTGAAGGTAATTTAGGCAGTGATCGCAGGTTTTCAAATCATGAATCACTGTATGGTTTTCTGGTGCCCATGCTCCGAACACCAACACTGAAGTCGTCTGTGATCCTCGCACTGCCGGCGTTTCTTCCGGCCTCAAGCCCCTTATCATGACAAGGAGCTTGAGGTCGTTTCACCGGTCATGGTTCCGAAGTTTAAACCGCTTACACCCGGCTGCGCCGGACTTTCAGCGGGAAAAACTGCGTAACTTATCCCACCTGCCGGGCGATTTCGTCGTACAGATGAGCGATACTCTCCATCCCCAGGTGGAAGTTCTCCAGATCCAGCCATTCGTTGGGCGCATGCGCGTTTTCGTCGGGCAATCCGAAGCCCAGCAGGATAGCCGGCGCGCCCAGGATATTGGTGATGGTATGCACAAACGGAATGGATCCGCCTTCCCGGATAAATGCGGTTTCCGTGTGGAAAGCCTTTTCCACCGCGGAGGCGGCAGCGTTAAATGCCGGTCCGTTGATATCCGCCAGGTAGGCGTACCCCCCGTGCATCCGGGTGACGTTGACCCGCACGGTGGGCGGAGCGATCTCCTTGATAAATTGCTCGAATTGATCCCCGATTTTTTCCGGATCCTGGTGCGGGACCAGCCGCATGCTGACTTTCGCCATGGCGGATGACGGGATGACCGTTTTCGCGCCTTTCCCGGTAAAACCGGAGTTCAGGCCATTGACATCCAGCGTAGGCCGGCACCAGAGTTGTTCCAGTACCGAAAATTCCTGATCCTTCGCCAGACCCGGAGCGCCGACGCTTTCTTTGCGAAATTCTTCTTCATCAAAGGGGAGTTTGGCGAAATTCTTCCGCTCTTCCTCCGTGAGGGGAACCACCTCGTCATAGAACCCGGGGATGGCCACCTGGCCGTCCGCATCCTTCAGTTGCGCCAGCATCCGGACTAATACGTTCGCCGGGTTATCCACCGGCCCTCCGAAGGATCCGCTGTGCAGGTCTCCCTTCGGTCCCTCCACATCAATCTGGAAATATGCCAGTCCGCGGAGTCCATAGGTAATGGAAGGCACACCCTTGGCAAACATCCCCGTATCCGAGACCACCACCACGTCGGCGGACAGGAGTTCCTTCTGCTCTTCCAGAAACCGGTCCAGGTTTTCGCTCCCGACTTCCTCTTCCCCTTCGAAAATCACCTTCACGTTCACCGGGAGCCGGTTCTCCTCCGTCATCCAACCTTCGATGGCACCCAGGTGAATATACAACTGTCCCTTATCGTCAATCACTCCCCGGCCGTACAACCGGCCGTCCCGTTCCGTAGCCTCGAAGGGCGGAGAATCCCAAAGATCCACCGGATCCTCGGGTTGCACGTCGTAATGTCCGTAAATCAGGATAGTCGGCGCGCCCTCCGCATGGAGCCAGTCCCCGTACACCACCGGATTCCCGCCGGTATCCATCAAACGAGTGTTTTCCAGACCCGCTTTGGCCATATCTTCTTTCAGGTGTTCGGCACACCGAATCATGTCATCCTGGTGGTCCGGATCACTGCTCACGCTGGGGATAGCCACCAGCTGTCGAACCAAATCCACATATTTGTCACGATGTTCACGTAGATGCGAAATAATTTGATCCATGTTCTCCTCTGTCGTCAACAGTTCCTTGACAACTGTTCAGCTCGTCCACCCGGTGATGACAGCGGCGATCCAATCGCGTCAGGAAACCGTTTGCTTGGTGCGCTCGAAGTCGTCCATCACCGCCGTGAATTCCTTCAGGCTTTCCGCTTGCAGAAACCTGTTCTGCGCTTTTTCCTCCTGCAGGGTGCGATACGGTTGGGGCCCGTAATTGTGTCCCGGATATACGGTGAGCTCTCCCGGGAGGGTCAGCACCTTGTCCTTCAAACTGGTATAGAGATCTTCCAGGTTACTTTTCGGGCTTTTTACCCGCCCCGTCCTGCCGATAAAGAGGGTGTCACCGGTAAACAGCGCATCTTCCGCCTGAATACAAATACAGTCCGGATAGTGTCCCGGTGTGTGGTGAAACGTCAGTTCCACTCCCCCCATGTACACGGTATCGCCGTCCTCCACGGAGAGGTGTTTGCTCTCCCCGATATCCCGGATGTTCTCCCCGTACGTAATGAGCGTGACGCCCCGCAACTTCTTCAGGAGTGCTTCCGCCCAGGCATAATGGTCATGATGGCTGTGGGTGATGATGAGATATTTCAGCTTGAGGTTGGCTTGGTCGGCTGTTTTCAAAATCGTCTCCGCACCGACCGCCGCGTCAATGACGGCCCCGGTCCGGCTTTTCTCACATCCGATAACATAGGCGAAATTCTTGTCATATCCGCCTTCGATGCTTTGAATAATCATTCATCTCTCCTGCACCTTCATTTTTGTCTCCATCTCACTCAGCAGAGACTTGAATATATCAATATCAAAGGATTTTCTCTACGGTAGAATCCCCCGTTCTCCAGTATCGATTCACTGTAACAACAATAGGATTTACAGGGGACGGTTTCAAGTCTCCTCGTCAAAATTGAGCAAAGGATTCGGCCGGGATGTGAGAGGGCGCCACCTGCGGGATGGACAAGCCCTTACCAGTAGGGGGTTACGGACAATACGGAAAATCACAAGTTCTCTAAAAATTGTGTGCGTTCTTCCCGGGTCATCTCGTAGATCTCCCCAAGCAGCTGGGCATATCCCGCGGACATCTCCACGGCCCGGCGGCTCTGGACCACCCGGGCGGTGGCCAGCATTTTATCCAGCCGGTACGGCTCAGCCTGTTCGGGCCCGCCCCAAATGAAAGAGGGAATGAATTTCGGTGGAAATCCGGCCCCGAAGACGTTGCACCCCACACCGAAAACCGAACCGGTATTAATAGTCGTGCCGATCCCGGTTTTGGTATGATCGCCGAGCACACAGCCGGAAAACTGCAGTCCGGTATCGACCGGATGGCCGTTAATGGGCACCCGCACAGGCGAATAATTATTTTTCAAATCGCTGTTATTGGTATTAGCCCCCAGATTGACCCACGCCCCCACGTATGATCCCCCCAGAAACCCGTCGTGCTTTTTATTGGAATACCCCAGGAAGATGGTTTCTCCCACTTCGCCCCCCACCTTGCACACCGGCCCGAACGCGCATTTCCCGGTGATTTTTGCCCCAGGGGATATCTTGGTGGAAGGCCCGATGGAACAAGGGCCGATCACCGTTGCATTATGCCCGATGACCGCTCCCTCACCCAGCGCAATAACTCCGGCCTCCCCGTCCAGCACCGCTCCCGGTTTGATGGACACCCCGGGTGCCGTGTAAACATTTTCCGGGCCGGCGATATATGCGCCGGGATGATCGTCCGGATGAACAGTTCGGGACCACCCGAGGAGTCTCACGTCGTGTGGTATCTCGGCAGGCATGGCTACTACATATTCCCAGGGATACCGAAGGACCGGCCAGTCAACCTGATGGCGTTGGGTAAAGGGGACGTTGTCGAAGGATAAGAGTTCATTTGGGGAAGACGTTGCTACGGCAGAGATGAAGTCCGCCGGCACATAAGCGGCCAGCAGGGTCTCATCCTGCACCCAGCATACCGCCCCGTCCGATGCTTCCGGTACACCGGAAGCGTCATGAAACAGCACCCGCCCGTTAATAAACATCGTGTCGTGACGGGGAATGCGATTGACCCTTTTGTCAGGATTCGCCGCTTCCAGGACCGGCTGCAAATACTTCCGGCAGGCCAGAATCACCTCTTCATGCGCAATCCGCCGCCGGATCTTTTCACGAAGGGAGAGCACCCCGCAGGTTAATTCGAACACCGGCCGGGTGTAGGTAAGGGGATAACAATCAGAAAATCCGGAATCTTCGAAAATGCAAACATTCATGTGGCAGTACTTTCGTTACCCTGCTTCCGATCCACCGGCGAATACTCAGGAGAGACTTTCAATGTCCAACATTTTCTGGATATTCCGATACGCTTTCTCCAGCGGAAATGTATTGCTCGGGCGTTCGACTTCCATGTTGAAAAACAGGTGGGAATAGGGAGACTCGATGCCGATCCGTAACGGCGCCCCGGTTTTCCAGCAGAGCAACGAGGTGCCCAAATCAAAGGTTCGGCTCAAATCGGCCGCCACCTGAAAGGATTTACTCAGGACCTGGGCCTCGAACTCGGCACCGAAGACGCCGCGGCGGTCCCGGCTGGAACCGTTGGCCCGAATCACCAGGTCCTGCGGCCGCTTGTGAATATCCCCGCCGAATTGATGAGGCACAATGTAGGTGACCTGCGGCCCATCCGGTTCTGTGGACAGAAATTTCTGGACGTACCGGGCCACGTGAAATTCCGTAAAATTCCAGGGCATGCAGACCAACACGTTATTGGCGTCCCGTAACGCACGGTTGAAGGTGACGATTTCATTCCCGTCCCGTTTCAACTTCCATTGAAATTTCCGGAGGGTGAACCAACGATGTATTTCCTGGTACATGAGC
>Ga0102944_1002704_pt1 | contig 10143 bp, 13 predicted proteins | sample SalPonD_shore_MG_FD_78172 | JGI IMG/M metagenome (GOLD analysis project Ga0102944, IMG submission 78172) | Salt pond soil microbial communities from South San Francisco under conditions of wetland restoration - Salt Pond MetaG... | ecosystem: Environmental > Aquatic > Marine > Intertidal zone >... | reverse complement strand
GGGCGCATCGTGCCGATGGCCTCCGTTTCGAACACCATCGGCACGACCCCGTCGCCGATCGAGTCGGTGACCGTGTTCGTGACGTTGTCGGGAGCGCCGTCGCCCCCGACGACGATCGTCGCCTCGTCGGTCCCCTGGAACGACAGTTCGATCGCCGCCTCCTCCCCCCGACGGACGCGGACGATCGAGAGGTCGAGCGCGACCGTCGCGTTCGTCTGCTGCGAGGCCTTCGCGGCACCCAGTTCGGACACCGACGCCGTCGCGTCGCCGCGGGCGTCGGTCGTAGCAGCGGCGCCGGGGACGAGACTCGTCGCGGCGAGGAGGAAGATGCACGACACGAGGATGGCACGACTGGAACGCATCGTCCCCGTGAGTCGAACGGGCCACGAAAATGCCTTGGGGACGGTGAAACCCCGACTGTTGTGAATTGTTCGCACGCGTTGGTCCGACGGACCTCCCGCAGGTTTGTCTGACGTAGCTATTTCACCCCGCTCGTTCGACGGCAACGCGTGCGGAGGGCTACTACCTACAGCTGCACTGCCTGCGCCGACGCACTGCTCTTCGACGACGGCGAGCACACGCTGTGCTGTGAGACCTGCGGGCGCGAGTTCTCCCTGGACATGCACCCGGTGTAAGCGCGGCGTCGGCGGTCGGGCGTGGCTCGATTCGAGTTCACAGGCGTCGAGTTCGCCCGAACGCGTCCGCGTGGCCGAGGGCTGCCCCCGGGGGAGCATTGAATACCGGTCAGCGTGTCAGACACCCCCATGACCGGGAACGAGCGGTGGGCCCCGAAGGGCGCCGGTCCCTGGTACGACCTGGGCATCTGGCTGGTCATCTACGGGGGCATCGTCGCCGCCCCGGCCGTGGCCGTGGTCCTCCTCCTCTGGCTCGCGAACCTGGCGGGCGTCCTGCCGCTCGGCCGCGAGTTCTACCTCCTGCTCCGCGTGTCGAGCGTCTCCGTCCCCGCGGTCCTCCTCGGCGCCTTCCTCGTCCACCGGGAGCGCCGCGACCTCAGGCGGCTGTGGGAGCTCGAGCGCTGGGGCTGGTGAGGATGCGACCGGTAGAATACTCGGCCTCGTCCCGCGAGGGGCGGCCGCGCGGTCAGTCGCGACCCGCTCAGAGGTACGCCGCCTGGTCGGTGAGCTCGTAGCCGACGATGAGCTTCTGGATCTCCGTCGTGCCGTCCGGGATGGTCATCGTGCGCGCGTCGCGGTAGTACCGCTCGAGCGGGTAGTCCGTCGAGAGCCCGTTCCCGCCGTGGATCTGGATGGCGTGGTCGGCCACCTCGACGGAGCGCTCGCACACCCAGCCCTTCGCCAGCGACGACATCATGCGCGCCTGCGGGTCGCCCGCGGCGATGAGCTCGTCGACGTGGTAGGTGAGGTGCCGCGACGCCTCGAGCTTGGCCTTCATGTCGTAGAGCTTCTCCTGGATGAGCTGGTGGCCGCCGATGGGCTTGCCGAACGTCTCGCGGTCCGTGGCGTAGTCGAGTGCCGCGTCGAACGCCGCCTGCATGATGCCGACCGAGATGGAGGCCATCCCGTTCCGCATGGTGGCGAACATGGTGTTCAGCGGGTCGCCGCCAGCGGCGCCGAAGATGCTCCCCGTGAGGCCGCCGCTCTCGTCGCCCTCGGCCATCGCGTTCATCACCGCGGTGGCCACGCGGTTCTCCGCGGGGATGCGGCAGTCGTCGAAGAACATCTGGCCCGTCGGCGAACCCTTCCAGCCGAGCTTGTCGAGCTGCCGCGTCTCGAAGCCCGTCGTCTTCCGGTCGACGAACATGAAGTCGCGCACCTCCTCCTCCTCGTTCCAGACGACGACGAGGGCCACGTCCGCGATCGGCGCGTTCGAGACCCACGTCTTCTCCCCGTCGATCACGTACTCGTCGCCGTCGAGTCGCGCGGTGGTGTTCGGGACCTTCGTGTCCGAGCCGCCGCTGGGCTCCGTGATCGCGACGCAGCCGACAAGCTCGTCCGCCTCGACCTCGTCTGCGTAGGCCTCCCGCGTCCGCTCGGCCATGATGTCGACCATCGTCGCGGGGAAGCTCATCCCCATCGTGACCTGGAGGCTGGGCCACACCCGGCTCACCTCCTCGCTGACGATCGAACCCGTCCGGGGGTCGTCGGACTCGAATCCCTCGTCGTCGGGCGCCATCGGTCCGATGCCGATCTCGCCGACCTTCTTCATGTAGTGGACCGCGTCCTCCTTCGACAGCGGCTGCTTGTCCGCCTCGGCGACGTCCGGTTCGATCTCGTTCTCCATGAAGTCGCGGACGGTCTGTCGAACGAGTCGCTGCTCCTCGGTGAGCATCATCGGCGACCACCGACCCTCGAGACGCGATTGGAAGCGGCGCGATCCAGTCGGCGTGAGTGAGCGATCATCGGTGTGTCGCCCAGTGTCGGCCTGCGCACGTAAGCGTTCGCGTCGGCGACTGGTGGAGGATCACACAGGTCGATCGCGAGGATCGACGACGAGGGAGGGTTCGGTGATGGCCTCCGGCTACGTACCCACCAGGCCCGCTCGAACCCGTTCGATGCACACCGTCACGGAGAAGCCAGTAGCTGTCACCGTCCTTCTTCGGCGTCAGCTCGAGTCTCGACAGTAGCACGGGGGAAACCGAATGACTTTGGCTAGGTAAGCGGGTTTTACCAAAGGCCGGAACGCCGTGACGTCTATCGGAATGAGTAGCCGGGAGGGTGCCGAGGAACGGGGATCGATCGACAGTCGACCCGATCATCACCCGGTCAGGTGGGTGCTCCTGAGTGGGAGTCGACGGAGTCTCACGCTCCTGCTGTCCCTCACCATCCTGGTTGCACTGCTGCTGGTAGGAACGGTCTGGGAGATCGAGATGGAAACGCTCGTCAACGAGACCCGGGCGGTCCAGTCGCTGTTCAATACGCTGCTCGGTGGCATCATCCTCTTCGTCTCCGTCGTGCTCTCGATCAACATCGCCGCGCTGTCCCAGGAGTTTGCCCCGCTCCGGACGAAGCAAGTGCAGATAGAGGAGTCCATCGAGATCCAATCAGAGCTGGAGCAGTTCGTCGAGACGGGGACCAGCCCCACCGACATCGAAGGGTTCTTTCGGTTCGTCCTCCGGGTCCTGAGGACGGAAATCGAGGAACTCGGGCACCGATCAGCGTCGATCGACGACGAATCGGCCCGTCGAGAGATCGAAGCGCTGGTCGAGGAACTCGAGGCCAACGTCTCCATCGTCGAGGAACGCCTCGGAAGAGATACCCCCCAGATGTCGTCGATACTCCTGGCGGGGCTCGACTGGGATTCGGTCCACCACATCTACAGGGCCCGGAAGATCAGGGCCGCCCACGGCCTCGCACTCGGCCAGTCGGTCGAGAACTCGATGGCCCACCTCGTCGAGGTTCTCACCGCCTTCGCCTCGGGGCAGGAGTACTTCACCACGGTCTACTTCAAACGCGAGCTCCGAGACCTCTCGAGCAACCTCCTCGTCCTCTCACTCCCCGTTATCGTGTTCACGGCCTACGTGCTGCTCGCGATCGATGCAGGTCTGTTTCCGACCGCGACCGTCCTCGACGTCCAGCCTCGGCTCCTCTACGTGAGCATCGCGTTCGTGATCGCCCTCTCCCCGTACGTGTTGCTCAGTTCCTACATGCTCCGTATCGTCACCGTCTCGAAGCACTCGCTCAGTTCAGGCGGGTTCACCATCGCGTCCGAAGAGCAGCAGAAACAGGCGAGATAGTACCCTATCGACCTGACCTCGTCGTCGTTCGCTCCGGCTTGGAGCCGCCCTAGGTTTGTCCTCGTTCTTCGTCCCCGTCCTGTTTCCACCCGCCCGGATCCTCCCCGTATATCTCTCCTTTCGCTTGGCGGCCGCCGGGCCAGACGGCGATAACGACCAGAGCGAGGTAGAACGCAGCGAGGAGTCCCGCGACGGCGTCACCTTGGACCACTGATATCCGGGCTGCCTCGTTCCACTGCGTCTCGGGAGTAAAGAGGGTGACCTTGGCGAGCCATGCTAAACCGAGAACGGCGAACAGGAGTCCGTAGATCCGCCGGATTCGGCGGGCCAACGCCTCCCGGACCGTCACCTTGAACGACGGGAACCAGAGGTCGTCACCGAGTTCCTGCCGCCATCGCGGGTGTTCGACGCCCGTCGGATCGAGTGCGTTCGCGTACACGTTCTCCTGGAAGAATCTGACGCGGGCTCGGTAGAGGTCGAAGAACCGGTACCGCCGTATCTCGTAGACCAGGAAGATGCACATCGCGAGGACACCGATCAGGAGGAGGTACGCCGGCATGTTCCGGCTCGCGAACACGACCGAGAGCACGGCAGCGAGGACCGTGATAGCCCAGTTCGTCGACTGGTCGATCCTGTTCTGTGCGTTGTTCGCGTTGTTGACTTCCCCGCGGTAATAGTCCGAGAGTATCGTGATCAGCGAGACCGATTCGTCGGCGATCTCGGCGCCGATCTCCTGGTCGGCCTCGTCGAGCGGTTCGTCGTCGTGACCATCGACGGCCATACCGAACCTAGCGGCCGCAAACGGCAAAGCCCCGGGGACGCCAACCGGGCTAACCAGGGCAATCGCAGGCGGTGCCACGGAGCGTGCAGACGCTTCCACTCGATATCTCTCACGTGGTGGGGATACGTCCTAATTACCAATTAGATGAAATAAATACACTTATCCGGCCGCCTCGCCAATCACGCCCATGGCCGAGTTCGAGAACCCCTACGCGAAGCACAGCCCCTTCGCCCGGGCGCACTTCGACTGCCCGGAGTGCGGCGGCAAGCTCTGGGAGTACGCGATCCAGCGGCAGATGTTCTGTGAGGACTGCCGGTCCGTCTTCCGGAGCGGCGACATCTTCGAGGCGCAGGCCGGCACCGAGGCGAGCGTCTGAGAGTGCGGCGGTACCCCCCCGTGACGGGGGAGCAACGGACACCCCCCGCCGGGAAACCCGGCCGAGGCCGGCTCAGGCGCCCTCGATCTCGATCCGGTTCGACTCCTCGATCGGCTCCGCCTTCGGCACGGTGACGGTCAGGATGCCGTTTTTGAGCTTCGCGGTCACGTCCTCCGCGTCCACTGGTGCCGGCAGTCGAATGGATCGTCTCATCGACGCGTGGCTGCGCTCGCGCCGGAGGTAGGTATCGCCCTCCTCCTCCTCTTCAGAGGAGCGCTCACACTGGATCCAGAGCGTCCCCTCGGTGACGCGGAGGTCGATCTCGTCCCGCTCGAAGCCGGGGACGTCGATCGTGACGACGAACGCGTCGTCCTCGTCGACGAGGTCGACCGCCGCCTCGCCCCGCGTCTCGAACAGCGCCCAGTCGCCCTCGCCCCACTGGCTCGTGGCTTCCTCGAACTCGCGGCTCAGTCGGTCGAACATGCGTTCCAGGTCGAAGAACGGGTTACGTCGGCTGCTCATCGGTGGTCACTTCCTGGACGGTTTCGCCCGTCGAATCGTACCCGCGTCGGCCAGTTAGGTATGCGCCCGGTAGTCCGGGTAACCGGGACTTACTCGCCCGACGACGGCGTATCGGCCGCCCGTTCTCGCGCGCCCGCGTCCTCGCAGGCCGCCACGAACACCCGGTCGTGGAGCGCCCCGGTGACGTGGTCGGCGAGCGTCCGGAGGTTCTCCACGTCGGCCCGGTTGTAGGAGACCAGCGTCTCGAGCGACGCGTCGTTCCCCCGCTCGTACTCGTGCCAGAGTCGCACGGCGTCGAGGCCCGAGATGTCGGAGCGGTCCCGCTCGACACCGATGGCGCGCTCGATGGCCTTCAGCCCGCCCGTGAGCCCGATGGTCCGGCCCGGGTACATGAGGTCGAGGTGGGGGAGGCCGAGGTCCACGTCGAACGCCTCCTCGAGGAACGGCACGTCGAAGCGCCGGCCGTTGAACGTGACGAGCAGCTTCGCGGGGCCGACGGCCCGCCGGAGGGCGTCGCGGTCGAGGTCACGGCCCCGGACGAGCGTCGTCGTCTCCCCGCCGTGGTGGAGGCCGACGACGGTCACGTCGTCCCGACGCTGGCTCAGCCCCGTCGTCTCGATGTCGAGGAAGCAGGCGTCGTCCCGGAAGTTCTCGTAGAGCCGCCAGTGCTCTGCGTCGGGAAACACCTCGCCGAAGAACCGGGCCTCGCCGCGGGCCAGGTGGTCGCCCGCGACCTCGATGAACGACTCGACGCGCTCGCCTATCGACGGCCCGAGCGCGGCGCGGTCGAACTCCTCCCAGTGGGTGACGCCGCGCCGCCACAGGTCGCGTTCGGTCCTCTCGCCGACGCCGCGCACCGGAATGAAGCTGTTCTCGATCCGCACGTGGTCACACCAGGGTCGGCATCGGCCTTGAACGTACCGTCCCGGTTCCGATCGAGTCACCGCCCCGGTTCCGGCCGGACCGCCTCCGACGAAACCCGGTGGGTCGGCCGACCCACTGCCGCAGCCGGGAGACCAACCTATTTCTCCCGGGCGGACCACGTCGGGGGCATGCGCCTCCGGACTGTCGGGTTCGGCGTCGTCGCCGGCGTCGCGGCCCTCCTCGTCGTCGGCGTGCTCGGCACCGAACTCGGCACCGCCGCCGGCATCGAGTTCTCGCTGTTCGTGGGGATCCCGGTTGGGGCGGTCGCCGGTGTCGCAGTCGCGGGATTCGTGTTCGTCAGACTCGAGGACACGGATCGTTCGCGGCGACGGCCGGCGGTCGCCCTCTCGGGCTTCGGCGTCGCCTTCGTCGTCGCGCTGCTGGTCGCGGCCGGCGCGCTGGGGATGCGGAACTCGGTGGCCCTCCCCGCCGCGGCGATCGTGGGGCTCGCCGGAGCGATCGTCGCCGTCGCCCTCGACGGTCACCGGTGATCCGCCCGGTGCTCGACGCCGGGTCCCGTCGGGCCGGCCGTCGCGTCGAGACGCGAATCGGTCGCCGACCGCCGACCGAGGGAACCCGGAAGGCCTACCCACCGGCGCGCCGCAGGACCGGTCGATGACCACCGGGCCGCCCGATGGCTGGACGGTGTGGAACGAGGAGCCGGGCCGCCGCCTGGTCCTCGCGTTCCGACCCGACGTCTTCGACGGGACCGCGTTCCCGGCCCCGTGTCTCCCGACGATCGCCGTGGCGCCCGGCCGCGGCCCGAACCAGCGACCGGAACAGCGGGCACGATCGGGGGCCTGGTACCGGGCGTGCTACCTCGAGCCCGACGTCCGCCTCCGAGAGGCCGACGAGGTCTACGACGCCTGGGAGGCGGCCGTCGAGGGCGCCCACCGGCTCGCTGAGGCGTTCCTCGCGGGGGAGGTCGACTACCACGCGGCCTACGCGGAGCCGCGCGACGACTACCTCGCGAAGCTCGACGAACTGGTCGGCGACGCGGACTGACCGAGGACGGTGCATCCAGTATCGACCTGATCGATTAGCTCGACTGGCGCTCCCGGGTGGGCGCCTCGAGCGTTCCGATCCGCTCGCCGGCGTACCCGAAGATCGACTCGTAGCCGCCGGAGGACAGCAGCACCGGGTAGAACGGCTCCTCCGCGGCGAACTCCTGGCCGTCCGCCGCCGCGTAGGGCTGGCCGGCCCCGACGCGGGAGAAGTTCTCGACGAAGACCTCGTAGCCCTCGGCCACGGGCTTTTCGATCGCCGGCCCCAGCCGGTAGACCGGGAGGTCACGGCCGATGGTTCGGCCAGGGAGGACGCCCGTCGCCGTGAGGAACTCCCTGGCGAGCCGGTAGGCGTTCTCGGCCGCCGTCTCCGAGCCCTGGATGCCCGCCTCGACCTCGACCATGTCCGCCTCCAGGGCGAAGGGCCGTCCCTCGACCGTCTGGTCGACGTCGACCAGGGCGACGATCGAGAGGTACGGGCAGATGGAGGGGACCGGCTCGTCGGTCCCGTCGACGATGCCGAACGGCTCGGCGTGGGACTGCGTGGAGTGGATCGCGAGGGCCGTACAGCCCGCGAGTTCGTCGGCGAGCTCCCTCGCGAGGGCGTGCTCGTGGACGTAGTTCGCCGTGCCGCCGTCGGTCGCGGGCTCGTCGAACGAGCGGTTCAGGTCGGCGTCGACGTAGCGGACGCCCCGGTCGATCGCTTCCTCGTTCGCGACGACCAGCTTGACCGGCCGCTCGACGTCAGGATCGTCCGCGAGCAAGCGCTCGACGGCACGGACGCCGCAGGGCTCGTCGCCGTGGATCCCGCCGACGACGGCCACCTCCGGCGTTCCGGTGCCCACCTGTTCGACTCGCATCCCTCGGCCGTAGACGGTCCCGGTAGAAGTCCCTTCGGGAATGGAACGCGCCCGGCAGGTACCTGGTACGTATCCCCGGCCGCCGTGTTCGCTTCCGGCCCGCAGCGACAGGGTCCGACTGCCTGCGGAGCTACGGCCCAGATTCGATGGTCTCGACGTGCGCGTAGTCCGCCTCCCGGACCTCCGGCCGCTGGCCGTCGAGGAGGATCCGCCAGCCGTCGAGCACGGACGGGTCCTCCCGGGCGGCCGCGAGGGTCTCCCGGACGTCGTCGACGTCGACGCCGTAGAAGTCGGCCGGCACGCCCTCGAGGTACTGCAGCGCCGTCGAGGCGAGCGACCGCATCCCGTCGTCGTCCTCGAAGTCGGCGTGCTTGAGCGCGCCCGCGGCCACCTGGACCATCCCGTGGAGGAAGGCGCTCTCGGTGGTGCCGGCGCCGTAGTTGTACCACTCGTGCTCGAAGCAGTCGTGGGCCTCGTGGTAGGCTCCCGCGTTGTAGAGCCGGACGCCGTGGTCGACCGCCCGGCGGAGCGTCGCGTGCTCCCAGTAGCCGCCGCGGCCCTCCGGGCCACGCCGCCACCCGGTCGGGTCGCCGAGCGGCGGCGGCACGGTCGGGTCCCGGGTGTGCTCGTCCATCGAGTGTGGGTTGGTGGGCACGGCTCCTAAACGCGTCGGCGGACCTGGCGGTGATCGAACGCTCCGGCCGACGCCGGGGTCCCGAACCACCTAGCTCCCCGTGCTGACGAGATCCTCGCGTTCGATCTGGCGCTCGTCGAGGTAGAGGTTCACGTCACCCGGTCCGTCGGGAAGTGACAGTCCGAGGTCGACGACGTCCCCGGTGAAGAAGTAACGGTCACCGTAGTAGGTCATCCCGTCGGCGTTCGTTGGGTGGGGACCCGTCCCGTCGCTCGCCGTCCACGTGCCGTCGCTGTTTTGCGTCGGCATATCTGTGTCCTCCTCCCCGATGAACTACCCTCCCTCGGTGTCCGGTTCGAGCGATCCGTCCACCGTGATGGAGTACTGAGTCGGCCCGTTCGCAGTGAGCATGAACGTATGCGTTCCGGTGTACTCAACGAAATCTGCGGCCTCAGCGACCGAGACCTGCCGTTCGTCGATGTAGACGTTGACGTCGTAGGTCGCCCGATCTGGAGAGACGTACAACTCGGTGATCGATCCGGAGAAGAAGAACCGGTCGCCGTAGTAGGTTATCCCGTCGACGTTCGTTGGGTGGGGGCCCGTCCCGTCGCTCGCCGTCCACGTGCCGTCGCTGTTCTGCGTCGGCGCGTCGCTCTCCTCGCCCATGAACTCTCCGCCCTCCGTATCTGGCCTCAACGTCCCGTCGACGGTGAGCCGGTATTCCACGGGGACGTTGCCCGTGATCATGAACGTCTTCACGTCGTGGACGTCGCGGACATCACTCGAGCCCGCCGCAGCCGGCGCACCGCCATCAGCCGATGGAGACTGCCGAGAGCTGGTCACTCGCTGCCGCTGCCGATCGAGGGGTGCGTCGTCGATGGCCGGAAGGAGGCTGACTGCTACGCATTCGAGAACGGTCCGCCGCGTCGGCGTCCAAGCCATGTCAACAAATGACACGACCCGGCGTATTAGCGGTAGTTTCTGACTCGACGGAACATACCTACAGCCCGTCGCCAGAGAACCTGCAGGTTGCCTGTAGGCCCCCCTACGGCGCCGTGCGCGCGTTCGACCACGCCGGAGGATGCGAGGGAAGGGATTCGAACTCGCGCCAGACGGTCCGGGTCGCTCACCTTCGTTCGCGACACCGGCTACGACTGGCTGCGTTCGAAGCCCTCCGTATTCGCAGTACGATGCTCGCCTGCGCTCGCATCGACATGCGAGGGAAGGGATTCGAACCCTTGGACCCCTACGGGAGCGGATCTTGAGTCCGCCGCCGTTTCCAGGCTTGGCTACCCTCGCACGCGTAACCGACTCGGCCAGCCGGCCG
>Ga0102944_1002703_pt1 | contig 10147 bp, 8 predicted proteins | sample SalPonD_shore_MG_FD_78172 | JGI IMG/M metagenome (GOLD analysis project Ga0102944, IMG submission 78172) | Salt pond soil microbial communities from South San Francisco under conditions of wetland restoration - Salt Pond MetaG... | ecosystem: Environmental > Aquatic > Marine > Intertidal zone >... | reverse complement strand
TATGTTTATGCTCGCGAATCAGCCGGGCAAAATTGAGTGTAATAACCGTCGATGAAACCAAACCACCAAATAAACTTGTAAAAAGCGTTCCTCGTTCTTCGCCGGCAATTTTTATAGCAAAATAACCAATGAAGGAAAGTCCGGCTACCAGAACCACCATCCACCAAATTTCGTATGGATTGAGCGCATTCCAGGGACCAAACCCTTTATTGGGGAGAACGGGTAAAATAACAACTGAAATCAAAAGGAGTTTAAGGATGGCGTTTAATTCAATCGGTTCAAGTTTTTTTATCCATCGATGTAAAACGGGTTTTAAACTCAATAAAACCGTTGTCACCACGCCCGCCGAAGCTGCTATCACTGTTTGTCCTTTCACAGATAATGCTCCAAGTGCAAAGGTGATAAGCCCGGCTACTACAGTAGTAATTCCTACATCATGATGTTCCCTGATGCTCAAAATATGACCGGCGATTAATGTTGCAGAGAAAGCAAGGAATGCGAATCCAAGTAAAATGATACCCAAATCGGAAGCTAATAACGTCCATAATCCACCTAATAAGCCAATAAGACCAAATGTTCGGATACCAGCCAATCGTGTGCCTTCGACGGCTGTCCGTTCCTGCCAGCCCCGCTCAAGTCCGATCAGAAAACCAATAGCAAGCGCTAATCCGAGCCGAAATAGAGTCTCAACCAAATGGATCCCCTCCTAATTGATAATCGCCTTTAAGTTACTATATGAAATATAATAACTTAGAGGCGATTATTCACTATTTCATTGCTAAAGGGCATTAATTTGCAAAGTGAATGAAATAGGGGATAGGATCTGTCACAAAAGCTATGTTATTCCTGGTTATTTATTCTTTGAATTTTTGCGTTTATCTCTAACATAAATAGCTTTTCCCGGAGCATTGTCGGCCGATCGTTCATCAATATCGAATAATTTGGTTGCGCTTATGAGCTCACCAAGTTTTTTGTAACCATAATTACGAGGATCAAATTCGGAAGATTTATTGGCGATATTTTGACCGACATTGCCTAAATACGCCCAGCCGCTCTCATCAGCTGAATCTTCAACAGCATTACGAAGCAGGTTAACCAACTTGGTATCTCTTTTAAGCTGATTGGTATTTTTCCGCTGAGTACTGACCACACTCTCATCTTCCTTACGCAAAATTTCAGTGTATATGAATTTATCACAAGCGCCGACAAATGGCTGTGGCGTTTTCTTTTCTCCGAATCCATAGACCGTTAATCCAGCTTCTCTAATTCGAGATGCCAATCGAGTGAAATCACTATCACTTGAGACAATACAAAATCCATCAAGTTTTTCAGTATAAAGTAAGTCCATGGCGTCTATCATCATGGCACTATCTGTTGAATTTTTGCCAACCGTATAATTGAATTGTTGAATGGGCTGTATGGCGTATTCCAGTAAAAGTTCTTTCCAGCTATTTAGTTGAGGTTTAGTCCAATCGCCATATATACGTTTTACACTGGCAATACCATATTTGGCAATCTCTTCAATGAGTCCATCTATAATGGATGGAGGAGTGTTATCCGCATCAATTAGCATGGCCAGTTTATGCTGTCTATCATTATTGTTTTGTTTCATAAAGGGAATTGTTTGACTAAACTTTGAATAGCTTTCATGTTATCTTTTTCAGAATGCAAAAAAACTTACTTATATACAACGATCAAAATAATTTATAATGGGATGTTTACACAGATATTCCTGCCGTATATCCGCTCGACCAGGCCCATTGAAAATTGAAACCGCCAATTCTGCCATCGACGTCACAAATTTCACCGCAGAGATAAAGTCCGTGACATTTTCTTGATTCCATTGTTTTCAGATTTATTTGATCTAAAGGGACACCACCGGCTGTAACTTCCGCATATTTGAAACCTCTGTCTCCTGATACCGGGAGTTCACATTGCGTAACGATTTTAATGAAAGCTTTACGTTTTTGTTTGGGGATTTGATCGATTTGCTGGGAAGAAGAGACGTTGACTTCCTGACAAAGAATCTTAAGTAATCGATCAGGTAACCAATCACCTAACAACGATGAAATTGATTTATGTGGCTGTTCAAGCAAATATTTTTGAAGTTTTTGAAATGAAAATTCTGGTAAGAAGTTTATGACAAGTTTCGAATCCGCCTGTTCCATTTTGTGTGACTTATAGTAACGGCTGATATTTAGAACGGATGGTCCGGATAATCCAAAATGGGTGAGAAGGGTAGAATCTGTAAAAGATTTCAACACTTTCCCATTTGCGGTCTGAACTTCCAATGAAGCTGGAATAGTAACTCCTGATAGTGAACAAATGAAGTGGTCATTAGGCAATGTTAGAGGAACAAGCGAGGGAAATATGCGAGGTGTCAAAGTATGACCGAGTGATTTTGCTAAGAGGTATCCATGCCCATCTGAACCGGATTTTGGCAGACTTTTACCGCCGGTTGCTAATATTACTTTTGAGGCAATGAATTTATCACCGGAATGGGATGATAGATTAAAACCTTTATCACACCTTATTATTTTTTCAACTCTTAATGGGTGAATAAGGGAAATGTTGTTTTTATGAAGTTCAGATAATAATGCTTGTAAAACGGTCTTTGCTTTATCGGTTACCGGAAATAATTTGCCTGTTTCTTCACGTTTTAACTCAATACCTATTTCCTGAAAGAATGAAATTGTCTTATTAACATCAAAACGACGTAATACTTTTTTGATAGCGTTGCGTGATGATCCGGCATAATCATCAGGATCTATTTTATAATGGGTTACATTGCAACGACCACCACCGGCTACCAAGATTTTGGCTCCCGGTTTTTTGGCTCCATCCACGATAATTATTTTTTTGCCAGGATTATTTCGACCAGCCCAAATACCCGCCATCATGCCGGCAGCTCCGGCACCGACTATAACGACATCCGCCTCCGATACCATAAATTATTTTTAAATAAACGTTTTGAGGTTAATTACGTGAATTCGATTTAAGAAAATTTTGTATTTAACGTGAGGTTTGGATAAGAATCGCAGAGTTGCAATAATTACATTGAGAATACGACCTGTGAAAACATGACCTATCTTGACGACGGACGACGGACCATCGACGACACAGAGCTGTTTTGATGCATAAAACATGATTCGGATACCGAACTCACGTTGATTATACGGTTTTTCAGAATAAATAATGTTTAATTAATATCAGAGCATTTCTCCGTCGTCTGTGGTCGGTGGTCATAGAATAATCTAATGTAACAGCTACTTTTATTAAGTAAATAGATTATAAGTTTAAACGAACCTCACGTTATTTATAGTATATAGATCATAAATGATGAAGGACGATTGACCTTAAATGATATATTACCCACTTCCGAATGTTAATTGGATAACGTTTGGATTAGAATTTAGCACAAGAAATAGCCTCAAAATGGCCACCGTCCACGGTCAGTCGTTCACCGTCATTTTTTTTTATAAAGATGATATAATTTGACTAAACCGCCAATGACAACCAGCGTAATGATTAACCAGAGCTCATAATGTTTGAAATCTTCCAGAAATGCCTGAAAGACATGTCCGAAGACAAAGCCCAGGATTCCCACCACAATAGCCCATATCAGGGCGCCGATAGCATTCAGAATTACAAATTTGCGAGTGCCGACATTACTCATACCGAACATAAAAGGAGTGACGGTTCGTAATCCGTACAGAAACCGGAAGCCGAGAATCAGCATGGTGTTATATTTGTCGAACATTTTCTGAACTTTGGCTACTTTAGGCTGCCATTTCGGTTTATTTTCGAGAAAGGACTTTCCTTTGTGTCTGCCAACATGAAAGAAAAATTGATCTCCAATAAAGGAGCCAAGAAATGCGACTAATACCACCCAGGGCAAAAATAATAAGCCCCGGTGCGCTAAAAAGCCCGCAATGACTAATATCGATTCACCTTCAAGTACGGTACCCACAAATAGGGCCGGGTATCCGTACGCAGCTATGATCGTTTCTATGGACATGTAAATTTATTTCATTCAGATTTCAGATCAATAATGATCGATTAATCGTATCCATTGGGATTTTTGGACTGCCATTTCCAGGTAGATGCACACATTTCATCAATCCCTTTTTTAGCTTTCCAATGTAATTCATTTTCTGCTTTTGAGGGGTCCGCATAACAGGTTGCTATATCTCCCGGACGTCGATCTACAATTTCATAAGGAATATCTTTACCGGAAGCTTTTTCGAAAGCATGAACCATATCAAGAACTGAATACCCCTGACCTGTGCCAAGGTTATAGGTTAAAACGCCGGTTTCATTTTCCAGCTTTTCCAGTGCTTTTAAATGACCAATAGCCAAATCCACGACATGGATATAATCCCGGACACCGGTGCCATCCGGAGTCGGATAATTATCACCAAAAACATTTAGTTTAGGTAGTTTGCCGACTGCAACCTGGGAAATATAAGGTAACAGATTATTCGGAATACCATTCGGATCTTCACCAATATCACCGCTTTCATGTGCTCCAACGGGATTAAAATAGCGTAATAACGCGATACCCCATGATTCATCAGAAACATGCAGATCTCGTAAAATTTCCTCAATCATTAATTTCGTTCTTCCGTATGGATTGGTAGCGTGCAATGGAAAATCTTCTTTAATGGGTACGGTCTCAGGATCACCATAAACGGTTGCTGAGGAGCTGAATACGATTTTTTTTACATGATGTTTATGCATGACCTCACATAAGATGAGGGTGCCTGTAACATTGTTATGATAGTATTCAAGTGGTATACTTACCGATTCTCCCACAGCCTTCAGACCTGCAAAATGAATCACAGCATCTATATTATTTTCAGTAAAAACGTCGTTAAGTGCTGCTTTGTTGCGCAAATCAACCTGATAAAAGGGCACTTTTTTTCCTGTCAGCTTTTCTACCCGTTGTAACGATTCTTTTTTACTATTGGCAAGATTATCTACAACGACAATCTCAAAACCTTCATTTAATAATTCCACACAGGTATGACTTCCAATATAACCGGCACCACCGGTAACTAATACTTTCATAATTTACCAATTAGGATTTGTGTCATCTAACTTTTTTGAAGTACTTCGAGATAATAATTACTGACCTTAAGAACCGTTTAATTAGGTAAAAAATCAATTTTTATTATCCAATTCATTGGATAAATCCATCGCATTTTTCACTAACGACTCGGGATAACCGTTGAGTCGTAAAATGGCAATAGCATTTCGTGTTGAAGTGGCTCCTTCGCGGATTTTATAATCGAAATCGAGGCTGTCGTCATGGACGAATTCTCTGAAGTGGTAAAACTCAAATCCGCCATCTAATAAGTCTAAAAGCTCAAGATCGTGTGTGGAAGCAATCACAATATCTTTATGATTGTTGAGATACATAAGCACTTCTCTTGATGCGGCAACCCGCTCTACCGTATTGGTACCCCTGAAAATTTCGTCAATAAGGAAGACATTATGAACATCCGTCTGAGCATGATTTAATAATTCTTTTATTCGTTCGACTTCGGTTAGATAATAACTTTTACCTGCGGTAATGTCATCTTCCCGTCGCATGGAAGTGATTAACCGGGAAAATGAGAGTGTCGCTTCAGAAGCACAACAGAAATAGAATGTTTGTGATAAAATTTGATTAATCCCAATTGTTTTCAGAAACGTGGACTTTCCTGCCATATTCGATCCGGTAATCAGTATACTTTTATTTTTAATGTGGATATCATTTGGAACAGGATCTTCCAGAAAAGGGTGATAAATAGATTTATAACTAATTGTTTTTTCATCATCCGTGAATGTAGGTTTACAGGATATCGGTAAGGATTCTTTAAATGATGCGATTGATATCATAGAATCCAGATAACCCACAATTTCAAAAAGCCGTTGAATCTCTTTCCGATTCGAACGAATCGTTTTCAGGGACCACACATACAAATTAACTTCCAAAAGAAAGATATAATTGAGTGATTCATAAATCATCTCAAGAATTTCATCTCCTCCTGAGTTCATAGAGGAAAAATTAGAAATTAACTTTCTGAGTTTCTTAACAGATGCCAGTGATTGGAGAAGATCTTTGCCCGCCTTTTGAAAAGGCTCCTCTTCATTTTTCAGTCGTTTCCCGATTTTACCAGCTGATTTCAATAATTTGCCTAATCCAAAAAGGGGTGCGGTGAAATAATATATCTTATTGGTATAAGTGTATTGAATGATATAATTCACAAAGGTAATCACAACGATCCCCAACAGTGCCGGTGGATAAAATGGGGTTAGTATAATACAGGCTAATGTAAAAAGAGGAGGTAACAAAAAGAATCCGAAAAGACGTGGTTGTTCGGGTAATACATTCAGAAATAAATTTGGAAGATAACCGATCTTTTTGGTATTCAGCTCACTGAGCTCTAACTGCAGATCAACTCTGAGCTTTTCATTATCCTGGAGAATAGATGTAAATTCCTCTCTCCGATCCAGCTCCTCAATTTTTAAAACCGGCCGTCTTAATATTTCATATAGATACTGCTGTCCTACAATACTTGAGGTACGATCGAGGACCGTAAAAACCGAATTCATGTTGAGATCATCCCACGTGTCATCATCGATGATACGCTCACTTTTTGTACTTTCGATCCAGAGATCATGGTATAACCGGATGTAAGACCAATTCCAATCTTTATCTGTAGGTAATCCCCAATTACCTTTAAATACCTGGGCTCGTTCCCTGCGTTTACGAATTTTAGAAGTTGAGATATAAGCAATAATGAATAAAGCAGCCGCAAAAATATAAATTGCAGTCATTAATCGTTCGTTTAATTCAAAAAGGTTTCAGGTTATAGCGATAATATAATTTACGGCGTTACAACGAAAAAGCATGAATGATATTGACCTAAAAATAAAGAACCTGTTCGGTCAATAATGTAAAGACCAAACAGGCTGAGATTATTCAAAATGCGCATTTTTTATAATGAAAACTTTCTACCATAAAGAAAATCGAATGAAAAGGATTTTTGTTGAGTTTTATGCTCAATATATTTTGCAACCTTCTCAAGACGATCAGGCAGTTTCATAATTTTTTCCTGAGCTTTACGACCCATTTCATTCAATCCGGTCATGACTCCAATATTCCAGTAATCGATGGCTTCATCTACAATTTTTCGGTAATCCCAGGGACCATAAATGCCCATTCGGCGAACAATATCGGCCATTTCATTGAATTTCGGCATGGTCGCGCCTGGCATATCGATACTCGGTAAAATTGCTAACGCCGATTTTAATGCCCGGTTGGGATCGATTTCCAGAATATATTTGAAGACATTACGGTAAAATGTAAAATGTTTAGCCTCGACGGTTGCAATATTTCTCAAAATGCCTCTAATCAAAGGTTCTTCGTCTCCGGCCACTCTACCCGTATTTCTATGAGAGAATTGTGTAGCACGTTCCTGAAGCGTTGTATAAACAAAAACGCGGTAAGGATCTTTGTCCCAGGAAGGGGTAAAACCGGACTCCTGATAATAATACTGCAACATTTCGACATGGCGGAATTTAAAAAGACGGGCATCTCTTACGTAGTCCCTTAAAATACATCCATGACGATCTTCTTCAGCGGTCCACATAAAGTTCCATTTTTTCCAGATACTGTTATCGCCTAAATAGGTAGACAATAACCGATGGAAATGAGGGAGACCTTCTTCGGTAATCAAATTGAGGACCAACGATACCCGGACAGAGTCAGCAATTCCTCGCGCCCTTTCGCGTAATTTATTGATGACTTTTTCTTTATCGTCATCCATTTTTTCATCTGCCGGTAGAAAATCACTGGCAAACCAAAGTTTACGCTTCTGCTTATGTTTTTCCATAAGCTCCTCAACCTGAGGTTCTATTTCCTCGAGAACTTCAGCTTTTCTTCTGGTATTAAATTCTTCGTTATTTTCCTGAGGTACAAATAATTCCATTAATTTTGGTTTTTCACGATATGAGAATGGGTTCGATTATTTACTGAATGGGTTAATAGTTGCCCATATTCAATAGTCATGAAATATTGCCATAAAATGTTGTATCACGATTTATAACCACTTCCCAACTTACTTATATATTTAGATTTATCCATTCAACTAACAAAGATACGATATTTAAATGTATAATTGAAATATGCCGTATTTATAAATGATTTAAATAACTAAATGCATATTTATTATGTTAACGAAATTTAATTGGTAAAAATTTCATAGTCTTTATTTATCATGGGGATATGAAAATAAATAAACAGCATGATTTGCTTTTATATGACTCCTATCAGAAAAAAAAGGAAAACCACTCAGTTAGAGAAATTTTCCTTTATAAAGAAATAATTTCAGAATTCTTAGAAGGCTTTGCAAAACCAGGAATTTTGTTCAATATCAAAGACTGGGCGACTTCAGAACCGCAGCATCCCAAATGCTTTCGGGATTCGAGGATTTCTAAGTCGCGAAAATGCAGCTATTGGGCAAAAGAACAGTTTTACATAGGCTTCTCTTAATATTGTGGCACTGACTCGTCAATTACTTTAGAATACGCGATAATTCCACCTTTCAGATTAAGCAGATTATCGAAACCGTATTTATCCTGCAATTGTCGGATAGCATTTGCACTTCTTACGCCACCTTTACAATGAACGACTACCGGTTTATCCCGGGCAATTTCTTCATGATGTTCGAGTACCGAATTCAATGGAATCAGTTTTCCGCCGATATTGGCTATCTCGTATTCATACGGTTCCCGGACGTCAATGATTTGAATATCTTCGCCAGTGTCGAGTTTTTTCTGGAATTCCTCAACCGTAATTTCATCAACATCGGCATTTTCATCTTCTCCCTGTGGCATACCACAGAAGATGTCGTAATCGATGAGCTCTGTTTGCGTAGGATTTTTACCGGTTAACGGGTTATCATCCCGGCTTTTGATTTTTACCGTTCTTGTTATAAAACTGAGTGCGTCAAATAAAAATAAACGACCGGCTAAAGGATCTCCGATATCCGTGATAACTTTGATAACCTCGTTGGCTTGAATACTACCAATAATACCCGGTAAAACACCTAATACACCAGCTTCGGCGCAACTTGGTACTAAACCCGGAGGTGGCGGAGTAGGGAAAAGATCCCGGTAATTAGGTCCACGGTTATTATCAGCATCTACATAATTAAAAACGGAAACCTGTCCTTCAAATTGAAAAATAGAGGCGTAGACATTCGGCTTATCAAGAAAAACACACGCATCATTTACCAAATAACGTGTTGGAAAATTATCCGTGCCATCCGCCACAACATCGTAATCTTTAATGACATCCATGGCATTTTCAGAAGTAAGCCGGATGTTGTGAGTGATGATCTCGATATGTGGGTTGATCTCAACAAGTTTTTCTTTGGCTGCTTCGACTTTGGGTTTTCCTACATCTGAAATGCCAAATAAAACCTGACGGTGGAGATTACTTTTTTCCACTTTATCAAAATCGACAATACCTATTGTTCCTACACCGGCAGCCGCCAAATATTGAAGAAGCGGGCTTCCGAGTCCACCAGTACCTACAACGAGCACTTTGGCAGACTTTAATTTTTGTTGGCCTTCCATACCAAATTCTGGTATGATTAGATGACGGTTGTAGCGAGCCAATTCTTCTCTGTTAAAAGAGATATCACTATTACTTTTTGTCTGTTGTCCGTTATACATAGTCTCTAAGCTATTCTTTAACCATCCATTCAAAAAATTTAGTTAATGATCATCTGTTCCGCCAGCAATAGCGGGAACGATACTAACAACAGTATCGTCCGATAAATCGGGTGATCCGTTGTCTAAACCATTTATTTCATCATCTCCAACATAAATTTTGATGAAGGACCGGAGCTGATCTTCATCATCAAAAAGATGTTTTTTGAGATCCGGATACTGCTCTGTTAATTGCGTCAATGCCTCTTTGACATTTTGAGCATCAGTATTGAAACTGTTGTTTCGATCTGTAAATTTTCTGAGTGGTGTTGGAATAATAATTTTAGCCATAATGATTCATTAATTTTTATGATTGCTTCTGTAATATATTAATTTTCTCTTCCTCAAATTCACCATTTCCATTCAGCTGCCAGGAAGTAAT
>Ga0102944_1002701_pt1 | contig 10148 bp, 10 predicted proteins | sample SalPonD_shore_MG_FD_78172 | JGI IMG/M metagenome (GOLD analysis project Ga0102944, IMG submission 78172) | Salt pond soil microbial communities from South San Francisco under conditions of wetland restoration - Salt Pond MetaG... | ecosystem: Environmental > Aquatic > Marine > Intertidal zone >... | reverse complement strand
GCCTGGCGGCAATAGCGAGTTGGAACCACCCGATCCCATCCCGAACTCGGAAGTGAAACAGCTCAGCGCCGATGATAGTATGGGGTTTCCCTATGCGAAAGTAGGACACTGCCAGGCTTCTATCCGAAGCCCCCGGTACAGATGTATCGGGGGCTTTTTTATGCCGCGACGATATCTGCAGGGCAGCGTCCTGCTGTTTTAACGAAAGTAGGGCCATGCAGAAGCGCTTCGCGCTTCATTGCGCTGCCTCATAGAACCCCTTCGGGGTTCATATGAGTACCCTAGTCCTTCGGAATCAGGGCAAGCCTACCCACCTTCGGTGGGTCAGGGCGACTGCCAGGCTTCTATCCGAAGCCCCCGGTACGAAAGTACCGGGGGCTTTTTTATGCCTGAGTAATTGCTCGGCTCTGGAATAAGCACAGAGGACGCAGAGACGCAGAGACGCGGAGGACGCAGAGAAGAAAAATGAATGCGTGATACGGCGGTGCCTGTAGGCAGGCGAATTCAGGTCCTTTGGCGTAAGCAATGTCTGTAGTGCCAAAGTTACGAGTAGGGTGTGAGTCATAAGGCAGCCCCGTCATTGCCTCACGCCTTACACCTCACTCCTCACGAATCTCACTGCCAACTGCCAGCTCCGCCCGAAGGGCGTTGTTTCTCTGCGCCCTCTGTGTTTTTCCCTGCCGTAGGTCGGGTTAGCGCAGCGTAACCCGACATCTCAGCCAAGGCGTATGCCGGGCAGCTCACCTCACATCTCACACCTCACCAAGCATTTTCCCCGACTTGCAATCGCCGGCCGAAGGGCGGTATTTCTCCGCGCCTTTGTGTTCTCTGTGTTATTTCCAGAGCGCCTGGCCGAGCCCCTGCGCCTGCAAATCGCCGCCGTAAGGTATATCCTTTGAACGGATTCCGGCAGAAATTGGGGGATGCATGCAGGCGTATCAGCATATTGTTGTCGCGGTGGATCTGTCGCCAGAGGCGCAGCAGGTTCTGGCCCGTGCGCAGGATCTGGCTGCCCATTACGGGGCCCGGATATCGTTGGTCCACGTGGTCGAGCCGGTGGTCACGGACGTTGCCTATGACCTCATGCCGGCGGTGCCGGTGGAAATCGAGACCGATCTGGTCGAGCGGGCCCGCCAGTACCTGGAGTCTTTGGCCGAGGAGGCCGGGCTGTCGGACTCTCAGCGTCTGGTCGAGGTCGGGTCCGTGAAGGGCGAGCTGCTGCGTCTGGCCCAGGAGCAGGGAGTGGATCTCATCGTGGTCGGCACCCACGGGCGCCATGGGGTGTCCATGATGCTTGGCTCCACGGCCAATGCCGTGCTCCACGGCACGCCCTGCGATGTGCTTGCTGTGCGCGTTCAGTGATCGCCCGAGAATGGTCTCTTAATAACCTTTAGCGCCTAGATTGCGCAGGCGTTCGATGCGCCGCGAGAGCGGCGGGTGGGTGGCCATCAGGGCGCTGGCCTTCTCCGAGAAGTTGCGGAACGGATTGACGATGAACAGGTGCTGGGTGGCGCGGTTGGCACCGTCGAAGGGCTGGGCCGAGGTCTCCAGCTTCTCCAGCGCCGAGATGAGTCCCTGTGCGTTCCGGGTCAGGCGCACACTGGTGGCATCGGCCAGAAATTCGCGCTGGCGCGAGATGGCCATCTGCACCAGCTTGGCGACCAGCGGTGCGAGCACGGCGAAGACCAGCAGCAGGATGGCGACCACACCGCCGCCGCGGCTGTCCCGCCGCCGCCCGCCCCCATAATAAAAGCTGCGCAGCACACCGTCGCTGACCAGGGCGATCAGGCCCACCAGCACTGTGACCGCCGTCGCGTAGCGGATATCCCAGTTGACCACGTGCCCCATCTCGTGGCCGATGACCCCCTGCAGCTCTTCGCGATTCAGCGTATCGAGCAGGCCTTGGGTGACGGCAATCGAGGCGCGCCCCGGGCTCATGCCGGTGGCGAAGGCGTTCAGCGCGGGCGTGTCGATGATATAGACCTTCGGCTTGGCCAGGCCGGCGGCGATGGCCATCTCTTCGACGACGTTGTTCAGCATGGGTGCCTCGTCCGGTCCGACTTGGCGCGCTCCGGTCATGCGCATGACGATGCGATCACCCGCCTTGAACGCCACAAAAGTCCAAACCAGGCTGACCCCGGCGAGGATGGCCGCGCCGATGGCTCCCCAGGCGCTGAAAAACCACGGCGACCAGTCTCCCGGTGCCGGCTGCCCATAGGTGTGGGCCGGCGCCTGTGCGTAGATCTGAATGTTCCAACCGATGAGATAGCCCAGCACGCAGGCAACGGCAACGAGAATCAGAACCAGGCGACGGGTGTTGGCCTGGTTGGCCCGCGCGGCGGCGAGAAAGTCCGTGCGGCGCAGGAGCTTTTTCTGCATCCGCGGGCGCTGCGCGCGTTCGGCTTTGAGCACGGCCCCGCATTGTCGGCAAACCGAGGCGCGTGCGCTGTTGTACGAGCCGCATTCGGGACAGGTGACGACCAGCGAGGAGGCCATCGCGGGCGATCTAGCGCAGGTTCACCTTCGGCACGGCGGTCTCGGCCTGCGGCACCTCGAAATACGTCGCCTCGGTGAAGCGGAACATATTGGCGACCATATTGGACGGGAAGGACTGCACGGCGTTGTTCAGCGACATGACGCTGTCGTTATAGAACTGGCGCGCAAAGGCAATCTTGTTCTCGGTGCTGCTGAGCTCTTCCATGAGATTGGCCACATTCTGGTTGGCCTTGAGGTCCGGATAGTTCTCCATCAGCGCGAACAGCTTGCCCAGGGCACCGCTGAGGACGCCTTCGGCCGCGATGGTATCGGCCGGGCCCTGCGCCTTGACGGCGGAATTGCGGGCCTCGATGACCTGGCGCAGGGTTTCCTGCTCGTAGGACATGTAATCCTTGACGACTTCGACCAGGTTCGGAATCAGATCGTGGCGGCGTTTTAGCTGGACGTCGATCTGACGCCAGGCGTTCTTGACCTGATTGCGCAGCGCCACGAGGCGGTTGTACATCGCGATCATGAACAGGATAAAGATCACGATCAGGGCAAGGATGATCCAGGCACCGGTATCCATATTTGTCCCCAATTCTTGTTATGCTTGTCATCGGGCCAAGGTGCGGGCCCGCTATCCATATTAATTCCAGTCGCCCGCGAATGGAAGGTCGGAGCGGGACCGGCGTAACGGCGGCTGTCACAAAACTATGTGCGCGGCCTGCGGCACCTTGCGGTATGGGTATGGGAGCCGGGGCCAGACGGGACGGGGCATGTCGGGATTCAAGAATTTCGCCATGGGGGTCTTGATGCTGATCCTGGCGGCCTACGGGGCGGTCAAGGCGTCGATGTATTTCCACGCCCGCTACCGCGTCAATCTCCTGCTGGCACCGCTCGCCCGCGCCGCCAAGGTCGACTACGGTGACGTGACCGTCTCGTTGTTCGGCCCCGTGGGTATCACCGACCTGTCGGTGGTCGACCGAGAAAACGGCGCGAGGTTGACCGTCGAGAAGACCGTCGTCCACGACTTCGAGTACGAGCGCCGAGAGCTGTTGCCGCGCCGCTTGTATATCACCCTCGATGGCGTCCACGTCGACGGGACCCTGTTGCGTGAGGCGCGCCGTACGCCTCCGCAGTGGATCGAGCGTTCGGGGTTCGAGACGGTCTATCGCGACGGACTGAACCTGGCGGCGCTGGGCTATAACGAACTGCTGGCCAATGTCGAGCTGGACTGGCATTACGATCCGATCGCCGGTGAGGCCAATGTGCGCTATCACCTGGATGCCGAAGATATGGGCGACCTGGAACTGAATATGGCGGTTGCCGGTGTTGCACCGGGTGACCTGCGCCGCGGTATGCCAGGGCTGAGCTTTCGATCGGCATCATTCAGATATGAGGATGCTTCGTTCGTACGGCGGCTGATGGCAAAGGAGGCCGAACGTCATCACCAGGCGACCGCGGCCTACCAGCAAGGGCTTGCGAGCGCGGTGGAGACTGACCTGGTGAACCACGAGGTCGCGCTCGATGCCGCGTCGGTCAACGCGATCAAGCAGTTTCTGGTAAAGCCCCAGCGGCTGGTGATTACGATGCAGCCTTTCAACGCCGTGCCGATGAAGAACCTGCGCTTCTACAAGGCGGGCGATATTCCCATGCTCCTCAACACGCAAGTCAGCAATTGATTGAGCGGCGGAGCGCCGATCGTTGCGTTCCCCTCACCAGCCGCCAAACAGGCGACGCCACACCGGCGCATGCTCGGCCTGTGCTTCGGCCTGCAGCTTGTGGGCGATGAGCACTGCCTCGGGCACGCGCAAATTGATCGCCGTGGGTAGTTCCAGGCAGATTCCCGGTACCGCGCGCACGCTGACCCAAAGCAGATTCAACTTGAGATTGAGATCGGCGAAATAGACCGTGTTGCCGTAGGTCTGCAGCGTCTGTTCGATGTCATCGACGATACGTTGGATGCGTGTGTGCGATTGTTTGTTCAAGCCGCGAACCAGCATCATGAAATCGCTGAGCCGCCCGCCCGTGTCGTCGCGTGTCGGCACGCGTTTCCACAGGGGTTCGGCCGGCTGCAGCTCCAGTGCGGATCTGGGAAGGTTCGACTGCACGATAGCCACTTTCGGTCCCCGCTGTTCGAATCGGTCGGCCGTGGATTCGGCGCGGCGCGCCGAGGTATGGTCGATCGCGGCGGTCATAAAGCCCCGCCGAGGGTGGGAGATTGTGCGAATTTCCACTCGGTGGCATCGCACACCGCTTACACTACTATAGTAGCAAGCGCTGGCGCCGGGTACCGCCCGAAGGCAGGAGATGCGCGTGGGGCACGGCCTTGTCCGACCCATTGACGGGCATGGAGGTCAAATTCCATCCTTGAGATTCGGCATCGAAACCCGCGCTACGCCGCGGCCCAGGCCCAGGCGGCGCGCAACGCGTAAACGGGAGGAGGACCATGGACACACAGGCTCTCAATTCACGCTGCGTCGAGCTCATCCAGAGTGAGGACGTGCGCAAACGAATGTGGCACGCCCCCATGTTTTGGGAAGTCGGCAAGGACAACCCGGCGCCGGGTGAATTGACTCACCCCAAGTTCGACCTCGTGGAGCTGGAAGTCCTGCTTTCGGCGGCCGCGCTGCAGCCCTCGCAATGTGCCGAGGAGCTGAACGAGCGCGAGCCGGGGCGCGCCGATTTCATCATTCGCCAGGTCCATCGCGGCGAGCTGCCGCTGCTCAGGCGCAGCGGTAGCGCATAAGACCCCGATAGCGTTCGGCACGCCCGGCTAGGGCTCGCCCCGGCTCAGCCACGCGAGCAGAGCGTCGCGGTCGGCGTCGAGGCCCTTGTATGCCAGCGCGGCCTCGGACATCGACCGCACCGCCCCCATCAGGGCCTCGCGCTGTCCGGGCTCGCCGGCCAGCTCGGTCAGCGGGTAGTGGTAGGTGCGGATGGTGAATAACACCGGGCACGCCTCGTTCCGGACATCGATACCGGCCAGCACCTGACGTTCGACGCGCAGCCAGGCCTGCGGGTGCGCGGGATCGAACCGCCGGCCCTGCCATTGGGTGGGATCGGTCGTCGCCGGGGCCTCGGGGTGATGGTTCAGACGGTCGTCGGTCGCGATTCCCCAGGCAAAGCGCACGAAAGGCCCCGCGCCCTGGCCGATGCGCCTGAGCAGCGTGTCGGCGCCGCGATTGATGTGGTCCATCTCCGGCACCGGCGCGTGCAGCGCGGTGAAATCGCCGCCGATCTTGTCCTCGGCCGCCCAGTGATTGGGCAGGCACAGATGGAGCAAGACGAGGCGGTAGCGCCCCGCGGCATCCGGAGTGAGCAGGGCGATGTCTTCCTGCACCTGCATCGCCAGCGCATCCAGCGCGCTGACATAGCCCGCCGCATCGGATGCTCCGGCCTGGCTCGTACGCAGCTCGCCGACGGAGTCGAAACACAAGGTCTCGCCCGAGGGGCGACAGACCAGGCGCATTGTCCCGCCGCCCTCGCGATGGGCGATGAATTTCTCCGGATACTCGTGCACCAGCCTTTCCAGCACCCAACGGCCAGCCGCGCGCTCCAGGTCCTCGGTGCCCGGCACGCGGGCGAAATACTTTCCCAGGCGCTCGGTGCGTGCGGCTATTTTTGCCGCATGGTAGGCCGGGAATTGGGCATCGAGCTGGAAAATCCGCCCGTCGCGCGCACCGTTACCGAAATCGGTGCCGAGCGCGTGCAGGCCGGTCTTGACCTCATAGCGGCCGCTGCGCGGAGGAAAATAACGCGCCGGCTCGTCTGAGGCGTGCGGCTCGGCGCCGGGTGGGACATCGGCGGTTGGTGTGGTCATGGCTCTGCTCGCTTGCTCGGTTCGACCATACAACGCCGCCGGGGCGGGGGCAAAGCGCCGCGGCCGCCATGGTAGACTAACGGGCTGGACAGTGGCGCCGCGACGCGGCGCCTCAACGACGAACCGATCATGGCGCAAACGAACTCACTGCTGAGCACATTGGCCGATGGGCGCTTTCATTCCGGCGAGGATCTCGGCGCGGCGCTGGGCGTGAGCCGGGCCGCCGTCTGGAAGCAGATCAAGGCCCTGGAGCGTCAGCTCGGGCTGACCGTGCATTCGGTTCCGGGGCGGGGTTATCGGTTGGCCTCCCCCCTGGAGCTGCTCGAGCACGAGGCCATCGTGGCCAGTCTGCCAGCTCCGGTGCGCGACAAGCTGGCGGCGCTGGAGATCCATTTCAGCCTCGATTCCACCAACCGCTACCTGATGCAGCGCGCGGCCGAAGGGGCTCCGGGCGGGATGGCCTGCCTGGCGGAACGCCAGGAGGCCGGGCGCGGGCGCCACGGCCGGCGCTGGGTCTCGCCGTTCGGTACCAACCTGTATATGTCCGTGTTGTGGCGCTCGAGGCTGGGCCCGGCACAACTCGGCGGGCTGAGCCTGGCGGTGGGCGCGGCCGTGGCCGAGGGCCTGGCGGCGCTCGGTGTGGCGGACATCGGTCTGAAGTGGCCCAACGACCTGGTCTGGGCCGAGCGTAAGCTGGGCGGGGTGCTCCTTGAGGTCGTCGGCGAGTCGAACGGACCCTGCCACGTCGTCGCCGGTGTCGGGCTCAATCTTGCTATGGACGCCGGCGCGGCCGTCGAGATCGACCAGCCGTGGGTGGACCTGCGGGAGGTGGCGGGACAGGCGCTCTCGCGCAATGCGATTGCAGCCGCGGTGCTCGCCGAGCTGTTACCTGCCCTGGACGCCTTTGCCGAGGATGGGCTCGGCCCGTCCCTGTCGGCCTGGCGCGAACGCGATGCCCTGTTCGGGCAGCCGGTGCGTCTGACGCTGGGCGAGCAGGTCGTCGAAGGAGTCGCCCGCGGAGTAGATGAAGATGGCTGTCTGCTCATCGATGGGCCGACCGGGCTGCAGCGGTTTTCCGTCGGCGAGGCCAGCCTGCGCCGCCGCGAAGAACGGGCAGTCGAATCGCCGGGTCCCGCGGCGTGATCCTCCTCGTCGACGTCGGCAACAGCCGTATCAAGTGGGTGGTCCCGCAGGAGGGTCGGCTCGGCGATGCAGTCCAGCTGCTGCACACGGAGCCCGACTGGCCGTCACGTCTGGCCGAGGTCTGGGCCCCCCTGTCCGGTGTCGAGCGGATCGTCGTCAGCTGTGTGTCGGGCGAGGCGGTGCGTTCGACTCTGGCCCAGCTGGCCCGTCAGCGCTGGGGGCTTACCCCCGAGTGGGTGGTGGCCGCCCACAGCGGTTGGGGCGTACGCAACGCCTACGCCGAGCCCGAACGCCTTGGCCCGGATCGCTGGTCGGCGCTTGTGGCGGCGCGGTCTGTCATCGACGGTCCGGTTTGTGTCGTGGACTGCGGCACGGCTGTTACACTCGATGTGCTCCACGGCGACGGGCGCCACTTGGGGGGCTGGATTTTGCCGGGCCTGTCCATGATGCGCCGGGCACTGAGCGAGCAAACGGACGGACTGTCCCTGGTGGAAGCGCGCAACGAGCTGGCGCACGGCCTGGGAAGCGACACCGCTGCCTGTATTCTGCAGGGAACCCGCGCGGCCGTGGTTGGCGCCGTCGAGCGCGGTCTGCGCGAGGCCGAGGCCGCGATCGGCATCCGCCCGGTCTGCCTACTCACCGGGGGAGACGCCGAGGCGCTGCTCGGGCCGTTGAACGCGCTGACGATGCCGGCGGCGCCGGTACTGGTGCCGCAACTCGTCTTGCAGGGGCTGGCTCGTATCGCAGGCCTGGACATTGGACCGAAGGTGGGAGCAGGGACCTGAGAGACGCGGCATGAAGTGGATTGTCTATTTCCTGGTGGCCGTGAATCTGGGGTTTTTCGCCTGGAATTACCGTGCCGCGCCCTGGCGTCATACAGTCACGCAAGCCGACGTCGAGCCCGGCGACGATGTGGCGCGCCTGCGCCTGCTCAACGAGCCGGCCGGTACAGCCACCGCGCAGGGGTCCCAGGGGAACGACGCCTCGAGCGGTGCCCAGTGCGCCAGTCTCGGACCCTTCGATGAGCGCGATGAGGCCGGATCCGCCGCCAAGCGCCTGCGCGCCATGGATATTCGCAGTCGGGTACGGGTGGAACATTTGCCGGACAAGGACGGGTATTGGGTCATGATTCCACCCTCCCAGTCGCGCAGCGCTGCTCGCAAGACCATCGCGAAGCTGCGCGCGAACGGGGTGAAGGACTATTTTCTCGTCGCCACCGGCGACACCAAGAACGCCATCTCGCTCGGTGTCTACTCCAGCCGCGTCGCGGCCCGCCAGCGTGTAAGCGATATGCGCGAGCTGGGTTTCTCGCCGCAGATGCAGGGGGTACCGCTGCCTCAACGGCGCTATTGGCTGGACCTGCAGCCGCAGACCTCCGATGACAACGTCGAAGAGGCGCTCAAGGCCCTGCTGGCCGACTACCCGCACCTGCGCCGCGACCGCCATGCCTGCCAGTCCGGATAGGGGACGAACCGCTGCGACCCATCCGGCGGCGGGCGGGCAAATTGCCTTTGCGGGCCCGATTCCTTAGAATCGCCCCACTTCTTGGGGGCGGGTGGGCCGGCAGGCTGCGGTCCCCCGGCAGGGGCCGTTCGGAATCCGGACGCTCGCATCAGGGAGGCGCGTGCTGGCGTAGCTCAGTTGGTAGAGCAGCTGATTTGTAATCAGCCGGTCGGGGGTTCGAATCCTCTCGCCAGCTCCATTCTCGTCGGTCCGCCCGTGCGGTGGAGACGGCGGCACGGCACACGCCGACTGGCGTCGGCGGGTCGGGGGTGGACGAAGACCATCCCTGGTCTTTGCCCTGCGGGCGCGCTGAAGCGAGCCCCGTTTCGCTCCCGGCGAAACGGTCAAAACCGATCGCCAGCGCCATTTTCCCTCCCGCGGCTCCCGTCCGAGTCGGCTTGGCTCCTCCCGCGCCCGATCGTCCCTAGATAACCGGATTACAAGGATATTTCGGGGCATCCGAGGTTGACACTGTCTCTGCGCTCAAGCAGAATACGGCGCTTACGTTCGCGGAGGGGTTCCCGAGCGGTCAAAGGGATCAGACTGTAAATCTGACGGCTCAGCCTTCGGTGGTTCGAATCCACCCCCCTCCACCACTACGCCAGGTACGAGGAACGAGTAACGAGTTTCTAGGGTGTGGCGCGGAACTCGCCGCAGTGATGCGGCGGTGGACAGGCGGTTACCGAAACACTCGCTGAGTCAACAAGGCGCAAGCGTGGGCCTGAGCCCTCGGCCCTCGTAACTTGGCCCTGGGTTTTGCGGGTGTAGTTCAATGGTAGAACCTCAGCCTTCCAAGCTGATGACGTGGGTTCGATTCCCATCACCCGCTCCAAAACACGGAGCGAGCTGCGAGTGACGAGGATCGAGGAGATTTGATGGCAAGCGTTGAGTGCTAGCACATTCGTTTTGCCTCGCTGCTCGTTACTCGACACTCGCTATTGATTTCGGCCCATATAGCTCAGTCGGTAGAGCACTTCCTTGGTAAGGAAGAGGTCACCGGTTCAAGTCCGGTTATGGGCTCCATAGTTTTAAATTGGCGTGCCGGCCGCGGCGCTTTGATTGTAGAACACGTTTGAGAATTTGCATCTGTTGGAGGAGACCTTCCGATGTCCAAGGGGAAATTTGAACGTACCAAGCCGCACGTAAACGTAGGCACGATTGGCCACGTGGACCATGGCAAGACGACGCTGACGGCGGCCAT
>Ga0102944_1002700_pt1 | contig 10159 bp, 9 predicted proteins | sample SalPonD_shore_MG_FD_78172 | JGI IMG/M metagenome (GOLD analysis project Ga0102944, IMG submission 78172) | Salt pond soil microbial communities from South San Francisco under conditions of wetland restoration - Salt Pond MetaG... | ecosystem: Environmental > Aquatic > Marine > Intertidal zone >... | reverse complement strand
CTGTTCCTTTTGATTTTCCATCCCAAAAAGCAATTACAATATCACATTCATTTACTATTTGTGTATTACGCAAAAACCCCGCCTGTTTTCCATAAGTGTTCCATTTTGCAGGAAAAACAATAAGATGATATTTCATCTCAGTTGTATATAACTCAGCAAACATATCTGGTCCTCTCGCCCCACCTGAAACAATAATGGTATCCTTATCAAAGATATCTAACTCATTCAACTTTTTTTTGAAATATTCATAATCGTTAAAATCTCTTGTTCCTACAATTGCTATTTTACTCATTATCGCCCTCTTTAAAAACACTTATCATATATAGTATATAACTTACACTTTTCTTTGTCAAGTTAATACTAGAAAATAAAGATATTAGATAAAAATGAGGGTTCAATGAATCAAGCAGAAAAAGATTTTTTAGAAAGTATTAAAAATAAAATAAAAAAATTCTCTATTCCAACAAGTATTAAAAACGCCCTTGCTCATTCGTTAAATCAATTTGTAATAACAGAATACAACGATGGAAGAACTGAATTAGTTGATGCTGGAATAGAGTGGTATTTGTGCAGTTTATCAGCATTTTATTTTATATATAATTATGCCTATATAGATTTGCCTGGAACAGGCATTATTCCATTTGGATTATACTATTTTCAAGAAGAGACATTAAAACTTCTTCCTGATTTAAAAAAGACGGTCTTTCTTAAAACGAGGCAATGTGGAGTTTCAACTCTTACTGCTATTTATTGTTTTTGGAGAGGAAATTTTTTTGAATCAGAAAGTATAGATGTTATATCTACTAAACAACAAAAAGCTCAAAAATTTGTTTCTAAAATAAATCCTACCATAAAGAAACTACCATCATTTTTAAAAACAGAAATAACTAATCAAAATACTCAAGGAATTAAATGGGCTAATGGTTCTGAAATTTTGTCAGAAGCAGCTTCTGATAGGGCTGGTCGTGGTGATTCACTTTCATTATTAGTTCTTGATGAGGCGGCTCACTATCAATCAGATAGGTTAACTAGAGGAATAGTTGCAGCAGCAATGCCTACACTTGGTAGAACTGGTGGAAGCTCAATTATTATTTCTACTCCAAATGGAACAAGTGGATCTGGAAGTTATTACTATGAACAAGTTAATCAATTACAAGTTATAGGAAATACAGCAACTGAAAGATTAGTTGAAATTGATTGGTTTGAAATCCCTGATCTTTCACATATTAAACCTCACAAGGGCTTTAATGATCTTCTTAATGAATATATTAAAAAAGATTATTTTCATAACAATAGAGTAAAAGAACAAATGAGGACTGAGTTTAAAACAGTCCAAGAAAATTGGAGAGACAACGAATGGCTTAAAAAACAGCACGAAGACCTTGGAGATGTTCTTTATAAACAAGAAGTGCTTCATAGTTTTGTTGTTGGAAATGATCAAGTATTTCCAGAAGAAATTTTACAAAAAGTGCAAGATCAAGTTAAAATATTTAATCCAATTTGGGAAAATAATCTTAATGGAATTCCAGTAAAAGGAATGATGGTTTGGAAATTGCCACAGCCAAAACACAGATATATACTAGGATGCCTTCCTACAGGAGAAAAAGTTTTAACAAATAATGGGTTAAAGAATATAGAAAAAATTTCATTTGATGATAAATTAGTGTCTAAGGATGGAAATTTAATAAATATTAAAAATATCCAAAAATATAAAGCTGATGAAAATATTTATACTTTAAAATTAGAAGGAATTTTGAGAGAAACTTCTTTTACGGGTGAGCACCCTCTTCTTATATCAAAAAATATCATAAAAAGAAATCATGATGAAAAAAGATATATAAATTATAATTTTAATTTTACTAAAGTTTCTGAAATAGAAGCTGGCGATTGGATTATTTATCCTAATGTATATAAAAAAAATATATTATCTATAGAAGAAATAAAAAATAAATTTTCTCAAAAATCTGGAAGAAAGGATTTTGATTTAAATAAAGATATGATTTTAGATGAAGATTTTTGGTGGTTTATAGGAATATGGCTTGCAGAAGGATGGATGCAAAAAAGAAATTATTCAAAAACAATTCACACATGCCATAATTTAGAAAAAGAAAAAGAATATGCCATAAAAATAAAAAAACTATTTTTAAAATATAAAAGAAATGTAAGTTTTATAGAAAAGTCAGAGCACAATGCAATTCAAACTATTTTCGGCAGTTCTCAATTATATGAATTTATCAATGAAAATTTTAAAAAGTATGCAGATAAAAAAGAAATACCAGAATGGGTAAAAAGATTGCCAAATAAATTTAAAATTAAATTAATTGAAGGATATCTTAATGGCGATGGCTCTATTTTTATTTCAAGAAATAAATATACCACTTCTTTTGTAAGTGCTTCGCAAAAACTCCTGGAAGGAATACAAGATATACTTTTTTCATTGGGTTATATATCAACATTACAATTATTAAGAAGAAAGGGAACTATGAATTTTCCCAATGGAAAAACATCAAATACAAAAGAAACTTATCAACTTAATATGTCTAATGAATTTAGTATAAAATTAATGAAAGAATTAAATATTTCATATAATAAAGATTTTGAAAATTTTAACAGAAGAAGTATAGGAAGAAACAATTTTAGTGATGATTATGAATATATTTATATTAAAATAAAATCTATTCATACTAAAAAATATCAAGGGCTTGTTTATAATTTTGAAACCGAAGACCATACTTATTTGTGTAATTATTTAACTACACATAATTGCGATGTTGGCACTGGTACTGGAAAAGACTTTAGTTCTATTGAAGTTATGGACGTTGAAACATATGATCAAGTAGCAGAATATAAAGGAAAAAATTCTACAAAAATGCTTGGCCGTTTGGTAAAGAAAGTTGCTAAATATTATAATCAAGCTTTTGTTATTATTGAAGCAAACGGAATTGGAGAAGCTGTTTTTAATGAAGTTTATTATCATGACTCTGATCCATATGATAATGTGTATAAACAAAAGAAAACTAAGAATGGTGTTACAAGAATGACTGGATGGGAAACTAATCAAAAGACCAGACAGTTAATGACAAACAATATTATAGACTGGTTTAGCGTTGAAGAATTATATGATTCAATGACAATTAGATCTTATAGATTATATCAAGAATTAACAACTTGGGTATGGAAGAACGGAAGACCAGATCATGCTGATAATGCTCATGATGACTCTCTTATTGCTTGGGGTCTTTGTATTTATCTTAGAAATAAAGCAGACTCTTATGGAGAATCTTTCTTTGTAGCAGAAGACGGAACTTTATTTGAGTTTGATCAACAAGATTCAAAAAATATAGAAACAGATGATTCTTCCTTTGATTTTGCCATGAGTGAGGAAAAAGATACAGAGGATAGGATTAAAGAAGAGTTTAATGTTGAGAGTATTGATCAATATAAATGGTTAATTGGCTAACATTTTAAGTAAAGTTAATGTTAAGGATTGATATAATGACTTTATATGATTTTTTAATAGAAAATGCGGATAAAGCAAAAGAATATGCGGAAAAAGCTCATGAAGGGCAATATAGAAAATTTGCTGGTGAAAAATATGTAGAACATCCAAAACGTGTTGCTGAAATAGTAAAACGTTTTAAAAAAAGCCATAAAATAGATGCTCTTGTAAATGCTGCTTTATTACATGACACTGTTGAAGATACAAATACAACCATTGAAGATTTAAAGAAAATGTTTGGTGGTCTTGTTGCTTCATTAGTTAATGAGCTGACTTCTAATAAAGAAAAAATAAAACAAGTTGGCAAAACTCCATATTTATCAGATAAAATGAAAAATATGAGTAGTTGGGGATTAGTAATTAAACTTGCTGATAGATTAGATAATGTAAGTGATCTTAAAAATGCTTCTCCAGAATTTGCGAATAAATATTCAAAAGAAACATGGAAGATCATTAATAATTTGGAAAAGACAAGGCGACTTTCCAAAACACAGAAAAATATAGTAAAAGCCATTAAGGATAAATTGGAGGAATTGAAAAATGAAGCTTAGAGCAATAACAGAAGAACTAACACAAGCTTTTAAAGTTCGTGGTGATTATGTAGAGATGTTAAAAAATCCCACTCAAAAAGAAATGGATTCTGTTTCTAAAAAATTTCATAATCATAAGTATTTAAGATTTATTGCCGATGGTGATGCTAAAACTCTTTATGTTTTTAGGCCTGATCTTTTTCATTATAGTGCTATAAAAAAATTGGGACTAAAACGAAAAGACAAGAATACACTCTATGGAACAGCAATTAAGAAAAATGGCAAGTGGCAATTTGACGGCTCTGATGAAGATATACCAAAAAATTTTCCTTGGAAGTGGTTAAAGAGTAAAGGAATAGAAAACTCTGAAGAAGCAATGGGAAGAAGTGGTCTTATAGATATCAAATTTATGCCAGAAGAGTTTGTGAAAGGAGTTAAATACGGCACAAACTATGTTGAATTATTTAAAAATCCAACCGCTAAAGAATTCAAAGAAGCGTCAGAAGAAGCATATTTTCGCTTTGCTGCAAAATTAAATAGTCCAGGAAATGTTACAGTGTATATTTGGAATCCAAATTTTTTACATGGAAGAATGGCTGAACAGATTGGTCTTCCTTATCCAATATCTGAAAATGACAATGTAATCTATGGAACTGGAAGCTTAAAGCCAAAGCCAACAGCAACAAGTTCCTTTAATCTTAGATCAATGGACCATTTAAAAGATGGGGAAAGACGACTTCAAAAACTTATGGAGAAAGATTGGTCAAATAATTATATAGATTTTCTTCCATTGTTTAAAAGGTTAGGATATAACCCAAAAAAGAAAAAGAAGTTATCAGAAGAATTTAAAACAGGAGCACGATATCACTCTGATTATTTTGAAATATTTGAAAACCCTACATCTTCCGAATTAAAAAACCTTCCTTTAGAAGTAAGGTTTATTATAGACGATAAAAATAAAAAAATTTATGTTTGGGATTCTGACTTCTTACATTATGTTGTAGCAAGAAAACTTGATATACCTTATATGAATATAGATAAACCAGATTATCTTTTTGGGCTTACTGTTAATTATCAAGGAAAATTAAAAAAACCGCGTGTCGTTAATAGTGCATCTCAAGAGTTAGTTAATAAATTTAAAAAGAAAGATTATTGGGCAAAAAAATATTTTGGTTAATAAAATGAAATATATTACAAAACAACAAAAAGAAATGTTAAAGCGTCTCAAAAAATTATATAACATTGGTGATGGCGATGAGTTTATGTATAAAAGACTTTCTCGTTTATCTGGAATGAAAGGTGCTGAAAAAAGCATAAAAGATAAAATTGGAAAACAAAATAATAAAGTAGATGCTAATGATGTTGTTGAAAAAATGATGAAAAGAATAGAAAAAGCAAGAGGCAAACATGATTATTAATGGACAATTTATTGATGTTGATGAAAAAAAATCAGCTTCTATACAACAGCAAATAAACAAATCAGATGATCTTAAAAATGATTTAAAATCTGAGGTAGACCCAAAAAAAGTCATTGATGATGAAGGCAGTGGTTTATCATCTTCACATTTTAGTTTAATGGATATTGAGGGCATTGCTAATATAGATAGAAGAACTCGTTATGATTATTATAGAGATATGGATAATATGGAATTTATTCATAGAGCTTTGGAAGTTGTTGCTGATGACTCAACACAAGCAAATAACGATGGAGAAATAATGAAAATTTATTCCGATGATGAAGGAATAAAAGATACTTTACGTGATTTATTTTTGAACAGGCTTGATTTAAATAATGAGCTTTGGAGCGTAGTTTTTGATACTTGTAAAATGGGAGATAATTTTTTTGAGGTTGTTCCTGATGATTATAAGAACCCAAAAAAGATAATTTATCTTAGATATTTAATTCCTCAAAATGTTGTTAAAATAGAAGATAATGGAAGACTTTCTCATTATGAATATACTGTTGATGAAAATCAAAATAGAGAAAATCCTTCTATGCCTATTCAGAATTATAATTCAAATGGTCAGCAAAAAAAAGTTTTTAAGCTTCAGCCGTGGCAAGTTATTCATTTTAAAGTTTTAACAGATAGAGAAACTGATCCTTATGGAGGAAGTTTGTTAAAGCCTGGAGTTAAGACATTTAGAAGATTAACATTGCTTGAAGATATTATTCTTGTTTATAGAATAAGTAGAGCACCAGAACGAAGAGTATTTTATATTGACGTAGGAAATATGAATTATTCTGATGCCAAGAAGTTTATTAAAAAAGTAAAATCTCAATATAGAACAGAAAACTTTCTTGATGAAAATGGTAATATTAATACAAAATCAAACATTCTATCTATTACCAGTGATATTTTTGTTCCACAAAGAGAAGGTGGATCTGGCACAAGAATAGAAAATCTACAAGGTGGTGAGGGTCTTAAGAGTATTGAAGATTTAGATTATTTTAAAGACAAAATTTTAAGAACGATGAATATTCCACCCGCATATCTTGGAGAACAGGCCGATAGAAGCAGAGGAAGTTTATCTCAACAGGATATTAAATTCTCAAGATTTATTGAAAGAATACAAGCTCAAATAATTAAAGGACTTAATAAACTGGCTGCACTTGAATTGTTCTTCAGCGGACAAAAGAAAGAAAGTCTTTCTGACTTTAGAATTGAACTTACTGCTCCTTCAAATATTAAAGAAATAACAGAAATTGACCTCATTAATCAAAGAATGGGATTAATCTCAACTATTCAAAGTCTTAATATTTATAGCACAAAATGGATACTTAAAAATATTATGCATCATTCTGATAGAGAAATTGCTGACATAAATATGGAAAAAACATTAGAGAACCAGCAACAACAACAGCAACAAGCTGGAGCAGAAGGCGGATTTGGCGGAGGTGCTGAATTTGGTGGAGGTGCTGAATTTGGTGGAGGAGCCGAATTTGGCGGAGAAGCAGGAGCTGCACCTGGGCCAGAGGCCGGTGGAGCAGAAGCGGGAGCTGCACCTCCAGCTGGAGGAGAAGCGCCTGCTGGTGGAGCACCTGGAGAACTTGCTGCTTCTACAATCATCAATCTATTTGGTAAAGAACTTATTGCTGAAAATAAAGACGATTTCTTCAAGTTGGTAAAACTTGCCAAAGAATACGAGAAAAATAAAGACAAGGTTAATCCTATGAACCCACTATTAGAACAAATATCAGAAATAATGAAATTACCTGTTGGAAAATCTGAAGATACAGTTAATAAATCACCTTCACTTAGAAAGCAGTTTATTTTAAATGAAATGGGTGGTCTCATTTTTGATAAAGTAGAAAGAACAAAAAAAGGTTTTAAACTTTTTGAAACTAATGGAAATGAAGAAAATACCGTACTTTTTGGATAATGAAAAGTTAATAGAGAAGTGTTAAATGGAAAAACGTGCAGATTATACTATACAAACTCTTTTGGATGAACTCAAAGAAGGATTACCAACCTTAACCAAAGGAATGATCTTTGAAACGCAAAAAACAATTTTTCCAACTTCAAACTTACCTAAAGGTAAAAGAAACATAATATACAAAGATATTTCTTTTACCAAACCCCTTGCTTGTAATAAAAAAGATAAGGACAACTACTTTAAAGAAGATAGTCCTATATCAGATTTTTTTAAAGAAACATCAAGAGGGGATTTTTTAGAAGTTATAAAAGTTGAAAATAAAACTGCTTATTGCAAAAATTTATCTCTAAACGAAGAGATAAAAGAAGAGTTCTATAAAAATGAATTAGTTCCAATAACATACGATGATGTTGCTTCTGGAATTGTAAAACTCTATAGAAGAAAAATTGACAAATTTTTTAAATAAGTAGGAAAACAAATGAAAGCAAAAGAAGTAGTGCTACAAGCACTAAAAACACATGGGCTATCTAAAAATGATAGCGACGATAAATTTGATCCAAAAGAACTTAAAAGAGGCACTGAGATTGAGCTTGAGCATTTTAATGATAAGAAAATTGCTAAAGAAATTGCAAAAGATCATCTTAGAGAAGACCCAAAATATTATAGCAAAAAGTTCAAAAAAAATGAACATTAAATTGGAGGAAAGCTATGGCTATAAATCTTACTGTAAACCAGTTTGAGGACTTAAATCTTTTTACCAATAGAAACATGGAAAAAGTTATTGGTGGAATTATTAACAATTCTTCAAACGGTGTCCTTGTGAATATGGGAGAAGATTCAGTCATTATTCTTGATCACACAGAAGGTCAATTCTATATTGCAGATTATAGTTTTGACAGAGACAAACTTGCTCTTACTCTTGAAAATTTTGATCCAATCGAAATTGTAAGAGAGGAAGAAACCTTCGAAGATAGAGTATATGAATACTTTGAAAGCGAAGAAGAAGATGTAAAGACTCTTGTTGAGTCATACAAAAACGACGTGATGAATCAGGATAAATTTATTACTGAACTAATTAATGATGCAATGTCAAGAAAAAGTTTTGATGACGTTGTTGATTATAAAACAATTAGCGAAGCAGTAAATTCTGTTGAACTTGAATCAACAAAAGAACCGTTCTTTGCTTCTTATAAAGAGAGATTGACAACTCATCCTCTTACAGAAGTTAAGATGTTTGACTGGGAAAATTCCGTAACCGTTTCTCTTGTAGAAACAGAAAGTCGAAGACTTATTAATAAGACAGCTATTCAAAGAGCTAATGATCTTTGGAAAAAGCCTGAGTTTAAAAAATTATTCTCAGAAGCTGCCGAAATCTTCGTAGAAGATGTTGAAGAAGGCGTAGAAAAATTTAAAGAGCTTTTTGAAACTTATCCACAAATCTTTTTCTTAGATGCAGCTGATAGAAAATCTGTATTTGGAAAAACTCTTCTTGGTAATAATAATTTAAGAGAAGATATGGATGATGTTCTTAAAGGACTTAATCTTGTGTTTGAAAAATATGATCTTAAAGAAATGGCTGATGAATATCTTTCAGAAGCTGATGATATGGATCAAGAAGACATGGGAGATGAGAAAGAAGGTGGAGCTGACGATCAAGCTGAAGCACCAAAAGAGCTTGAGCAAGATGATAAGCAAAAACTTCTTGATGATCTAAAGAAGATAGCTGAAAAGCTTGAAGACGAAGACGCCAAAAAGAAAATTGATGATCTTATTGAAAAATACGAGAAGTCAATGGAAGAGGGAACACGCCCAGACCTTGTAAAAGAAGCTGTGGCTATTCTATCACTTTAAGGAGAATTTTAATGGCTAGTATAAAAGATTTTATCGATGAAAGATTAAATGAAGCCTCTGGAGTTCTTGATAGAGTAATGTCAAAAGTTTCAATGGGCAAAGATTTAAATAAACAAGATAAAAAAGAATTATCTGCTGCTATTTTTGCATCAAGAGATAAATCAAGTAAAGCAGTAAAAAAAATAATGTCTAAAGTAAGAAATGGTGAAGAACTTACAAATGCAGATAAAAAGAAACTATCTGCTGTTATAGATGCTTCTAAACCAGAAAACATGAGAGAGGAAACTTTAGATGAAGCTGGACCAGTTGGAGATGTTCTACTTAAGCAAATGGCTAAGAGAGCAGATCAACTTGCACAGGATATTCCTAGTGGTAGCACACTTATGAATAGACTTGCAAAAGAAGGAAATCCAAAAGCAAAAATGGTTCAACAAAAAATCGCTCAAGCTCAAAAGCTTGTTGATGAGCTTAAAGATACTAAGAAAAAAATTGCTCCCCTTAAGGACTCTGATATGCAGGGTCGTAAGGCAGTAAAAAATTCACTCCAGAGAATTTCTGCTGGACTTAATAAATTTCAGGGACTTGAAAGAGAAGCTGAAAGAGTTATGGCCAGTATTAAAGGAGAACGAGAAGTTAATACCACTAATAAAAAGTGGGAAGACAAGAAAAAAGAATTTAAGAAAAGAGTAAAAGAAAACTTAAACACCAAGAGACAAGCAAAAATGAAAAAAGCTAAAGAAGCAATGAGTAAAATGTCTGGAAAGGCAAAAGGCAAATTGGCTTCTTTTAAAAGCTAAGGAGTTTAAACTATGTCTATATTATTAGAAGACTATAATCTTTTACAACAATATGAAGTTTTAGCTGAAGACTCTGACCGTGGTGAAAGAATCTACAAACTCCGTGG
>Ga0102944_1002698_pt1 | contig 10163 bp, 8 predicted proteins | sample SalPonD_shore_MG_FD_78172 | JGI IMG/M metagenome (GOLD analysis project Ga0102944, IMG submission 78172) | Salt pond soil microbial communities from South San Francisco under conditions of wetland restoration - Salt Pond MetaG... | ecosystem: Environmental > Aquatic > Marine > Intertidal zone >... | reverse complement strand
TTCGGAGTTGTATCCGAGGTTATTACTACATTCTCTAAAAAACATATTTTTGGATACTGGGCTATTGCCCTTTCATCGCTATCTATCGCCTTTATTGGCTTCCTTGTTTGGGGGCACCACATGTTCGTATCAGGTCAGGCCCCCATGGCTTCAATGGTATTTTCATTCCTGACTTTCCTTGTTGGTATCCCGACAGGTATTAAAATGTTTAACTGGGCAGCCACGCTCTACAAAGGCTCAATCAAATTGGAATCGCCCCTTTTATACATTTTTGGTTTCTTTTTCCTATTCCTGGTGGGCGGAATTACCGGTATTGTACTTGGCTCCGTAGCACTGGACGTGCATTTACACGACACCTATTATGTAGTGGCCCACTTCCACTTTGTAATGGTTGGCGGAATGGTGATGGCCTTCCTGGCCGGTTTGCACTACTGGTGGCCCAAAATCACCGGAAAAATGTATAACGAGAAATTGGCCAAATTTACCTGTGGCTTAATCTTCATTGGTTTTAATGTAACCTTCCTCCCCCAATTTGTGATGGGAGCACAAGGTATGCCGAGACGTTATTTCAATTACATTGAGCAGTTTCAACCATTTCACCAGGTATCAACCGTAGGTGCATATATGTTGGGACTAGGCTTTTTTATCGTCTTTCTTTACATGATAAAATCAATTTTCTCCGGTGAAAAAGCGCCCGCTAATCCCTGGGGAAGCCGCGGTCTCGAATTTCAAATTTCATCACCGGCACCGGCCCATAATTTTGACCACATTCCGGTTATTGTTCACGGACCTTACGACTATCATAAACCGATGGATGAGTTTCAGCTGGGCCTTGCCAATTCCGGCAATGGGCACGGTACAACTACCGATACCAAGTTAACAACCAACGGTAAAGAAATTGAAGCTGAATAAATTAGTATTAACCAATAAAATAGTAGAACACGATCATGGCTAATAATTCAACAGCCACATCTCATGCCGATTTTGTTCAGCATCATTTTGTTGATGCCGAGCAACAATTTGATTCGGCCAAAATGGGAATGTGGGTATTTCTGGTAACTGAGATCTTATTTTTTGGCGGTCTTTTTGCAGCATATACCGTCTTCCGGATAACACATCCCACCGTTTTTGCCGAAGGCTCTAAAGAATTAGATGTACTTTGGGGCACCGTTAACACCCTCGTACTGATAGGTAGTAGTTTAACAGTAGCGATGGCTATTAAATCGGCACAGTTGAATCAAACAAGAAATGTTACCATCAATCTTTGTATTACGATTGCATTGGCCTTCATATTTCTGATGATTAAGTATTTCAACTGGATGCATCACTTCAGCTTGGGTATTTATCCCGGGGCGGCGTATTCATTCACCGGAATCGATAATCCGAATGCCAGCATATTTTTTAGTTTCTACTATCTTATGACCGGCCTACACGGTATCCACGTTATCGTAGGTATCGGTGTTATGATCTGGCTTCTTATCAAAAACCAAAAAGGGGAGTTTAACAGCGAATATTATACCCCGCTTGAAATCGGAGGCCTTTATTGGCACTTGGTGGATATCATCTGGATCTTCCTCTATCCCCTCTTCTACCTCATACATTGATAACTAAAAAAATTTCTACTCATGAGTGCATCACACCATATTTCCTCTGATAAAACATTATTATCCGTCGCCGGAGCTTTATTCATTCTAACACTGCTTACGGCTGGCGTTCACTTCATGGAATTACCACAACCATGGTCTATTATTGCAGCTATGGCCATCGCATTACTCAAAGGGAGCTTAGTCGCATTATTTTTTATGGGTCTCTTTTGGGATAAACGATTCAATTCGATGCTACTAGTAGCCTCGCTTGCCTTCTTCGGACTTTTAGTAGGCTATACGCTATTGGATACCCTATTTCGACCTCTTATCACCCCTGGTTTCTAAATACCGAGTATCATTTATGAGATTCTAAAGCCGATCACTTTTGGTCGGCTTTTTTATTTTATATTAATTCACTTTAATCAACCCAACGAAGAGGCCCGAGAAGAGCATATTGTTTAAGATCTGCAGTCTCCGAGAGAAATTTCTGGATGGAGGCTGTATTTTAATCCACTATGAGTTAAAAATCACGTTGATCACAACCTGCTTACGAACGAATATATTTTATCTCAAACTTAGGCATCTTTGACAAAGAGACCCGATTCTTATGCGGATTGTATAAAGAGATCCCTATGTCACTCATAACGTAGGTAAATCTTTTTGGGAATGCATAACCATCAAAAACAACAAAAACTCAAAAGCTATCAGGAACGCCACCCCGGTAAGATGGATAACTTGGTAGGTTGGCGGTACCCCCAGATAATAAATTCCCACTCCTGTTATGATCTGTAATACAATCAAGCAAAAAATAGTAATCCCCACTTTACGAACGGGCTTCGATCTGCTCCTCCATCCCGAGAAATAAAAAACTACACCACCTGATAGCAGTACAGTCCAGGCAAAACTGCGATGGATTTCACCAATAAGATCTATATGAGAAATCCAGGTTTCTCTTGGTGGTGAATTCACCATATCTTTTATCGTATCTATAGCTTCACGAACCTGGGTACCGAGGATTAACTGGGCAAAGGTAAATACGATCAGTAAAATTACTGCCCCCAGCAGCCATCGGCTCGTTTCCTCAGTGAGCGTAATAGTTATCTGCTCCTCAGAGGCTTTAAAAACGGCGTAAATCAGTGTCACCATGATTAGCATCGCCAACAACATGTGCAAAGTAATCAGCCAAACATTAAGGCCGGTCTCAACCACACGCCCCCCCAACCATCCCTGGATAATAACAAGTAAAAAAGCAGCGACGGAACTGTATAAAACTCGCGGTTTAGTTTTACGATAACGAAAGGATAACACGCAAGTAGCCGTAATCAACAAACCGATGCTAACGCCGATTAGTCGATTGATATATTCTGTCCAAGTTTTGAAGACATTAAACTGTGAAATATCATAGCCGGCAGGCAATTGGGAGGCAGAAGTAGGCGGCACCCAGTTCCCAAAACATTTTGGCCAATCCGGGCACCCGAGTCCTGATCCTGAAGCACGAACCAACGCTCCCACAAAAATAAGAAATATCGTTGCTCCTACCGTTGTCAAGGCTACCTTCTGATACGTATTTAACTTCATATCTCGATCGTAAGTCTATTTTTACCAGTCATTTCATAATGATCAAAAATTTTTTATAAGTCGCTAAACAGGTAAAATATTTCTTATGCTTTTGGGGGTAACAATTCTCAATATAAATCAGTAAATTTAGCGTCTTACAAAATACAATGCGGCATGAAGTTAAGCACAGAATTCCCCCTTTCAAAGTTTTTCGATACCGAAAAAATCACGGCTTATTATGAGCTTACAAAGCCCGGTATAACTTTTACCGTGTTGGCAAGCATGATGATAGGTTTTGTTCTCGGTTCCGGTGGTCAGATAAATTATCTGATGATGCTCAATGCTATTATTGGAACATGGCTGATTGCCTCGGGAACCGCTGCGCATAATCAATTCCTTGAATGGCGCCTTGATAGTAAAATGAAAAGAACCCGAGAGCGCCCTGTTCCTTCCAGTAAGATCTCACCGAAGGCAAGTGTATTTTTTTCACTCAGTCTGATCCTGATAGGTCTTCTTTATCTCATGCTCTTCGTGAATTACGTTGCAGGCGTTGTTTCGCTGTTAACAACTCTCATTTATCTGGGTATTTATACACCTATGAAAAGAGTTTCGGCCGTCAATGTCTTTATCGGAGCGATCCCCGGAGCCCTGCCCCCGATCGGCGGCTGGGCAGCTGCCACTGGCCATATAGGCAGTATCGGGATGTGGTTGCTGTTCGGCATCGTCTTTCTCTGGCAAGTGCCGCATGTGATGGCTATCGCCTGGCTTTGTAAAGATGACTATTCAAATGCGGGATTTCGGATGCTACCTAAAAATGATGCTGACGGATACAAGGCCACTGTACTCATCCTTACCTGCCTTATCGCACTGATACCCGTTAGTTATGGACTCTATTATGTAGGATTAAATAGCTGGATTTACTTAGTTGGCGCGTTGATTAGCGGGATTGGTTTTCTATACTATGGGATAATTTTTGCAGCAAATCGGACCAAAGACGCGGCAAAAAAATTGATGTTTGCTTCTTTTGCCTATCTGCCCACTGTCTGGGCTTTTGTGATTATAGATCTGTTGCTGTCATAACTGAGGTAAAATAAATCCTCAAAATTTGTAACTATTGCTTTTCATAGTACTCCTATAAAATGTAAAGACAATAGAATTTTTTTTAGAGTCAAATAGTTATGATAACAAGCGTTCACTAAATTCGATATCATGAATTATCGATATTTCATCTTGATAGCCGTTATAGCTTCGACTTTAAGTGCATGTCACCTCAACTTGAATAACCATGATGGGAACGGCAACGGAACTCCACAAGATACCACTATTTTCAAAAATGCCAGCGCTGATTTGCCGGCCGGACTTTCAAATAACACCGTCAAAGCCAAAGCAGTTGACTTAGATAACGATGGTGATTTGGATCTTGCACTGGCTATAGAGTATCAGTCAAACAAGATACTCTTCAACAACGGAGACGGTAGCTTTACGGACGGATCTTCCGGTTTGCCCGTACAAAAGTTTGATACCCGTGATCTGAATGTGGCAGATTTTGATGGGGATGGAGCTCCGGATCTTTTCTTTGTGAGTAATCAAAATGAAAGTAGCGAACTGTATCTCAATCAAGGCAAAGGAACCTTCACCGACCTCTCACAGCGTATCCCGGTAACAGGTAATTTCACCTCCTGTGAAAGCTGGGATATCAATGGTGACGGAAATACAGATATAATGATAGGCTTAAATGGACAAAATATAATCTTGATCAATAATGGAAATGCATATTTTGCCAATGAAACCCCTGACCGAATTCCGACAAAGTTTGACAACACCAATGATATCACGTTTGGGGATATTACAGGAGAGGGCTTGTCGGATATTGTTATTGCCAATACAGATAATAATCGTGCTTACTTAAATATTGGCTCCGGATATTTTAAGGATGATACGGCCAATCGTATCCCATTTATTCAGGCAATCGAGGAGACGCAAGATGTAAATTTGGCTGATGTTGATCAAGATGGGGACCTTGATCTCTACTTTGGTAATTCCGGATTTCAATCCGGCAGCAATGCCCAGGACCGCCTTCTCATTAACGACGGTTCAGGCTATTTTTCCGATAAAACTTCTGATAGGCTGCCAAATCTAACCACGGATACCTTCGATGCGGATTTTGGGGATCTGGATGGGGATGGAGACTTAGACTTGGTTGTGGGTAATTATAATGGAGGAGTTCGTGTTTTAATAAATAATGGCAGCGGTTTCTTTTCTGATCAAAGTTCAAAGTGGGTCCCCAACAACTTCAATCCACACGTCAACGATCTGGAGATTGCGGATTATAACGGTGATGGACTCCTCGATATCTATATTGCCGTACAAGATGGGGCCGACCAGCTCCTCATACAAAAGTAGTTTTTTGAAAATAGGGTCAACCGGTTATTTGATTTTAGCGTACCAATCCCGTAATCGAACTTCAATTTTATCGTTTTTGGCATTTACAAGTTCCTTAAACTTTTGGATATCCTGGCCCCGGTAATGATAGGGATACACAATTCTTGGCTTAAAGTCCAAAACGGCACTCGCAGCCTGTTTGACATCCATTGTATAAGGTAAGTTCATACAGACGAAAGCGACATCAATATTTTTAAGGGACCGCATTTCGGGAATATCCTCGGTATCCCCGGACAGATAAACCCTCTTACCGCCAAGCGTGAGTACGTAACCATTCCCCCACCCCTTGGGATGGTAGGAATCAGGACTTTGGGGGAGGTTATACATTGGAATTGCCCGAACGGGAAAGCCAACTTCGCCGGTAGTATCCCCATTTTTCATGATCACAAGTTGATCTTGAAACTCATTCGGCAACTGCTTGGCTACAGATTGCGGAACAACCATCGGCACACCATCGGTATTCAACTCTTTTAACGTTTTAATATCCATATGATCGCCATGAGCATGAGTAATAAAGATAACATTGGGAGAACCAATTCCCTTAAAAGCCTTGGCTCCCTGCGTAGGATCCACATAAATATTCTGCCCATTCCAGGTTAACACCAAGGTGGCATGATGAATGGGATGAATAGTTAAGATTCCATTATCTGTTTGCAGGGTATCCGGTTGGGGAAGTTGCGCTTTAGCTAATGCGGATGTAAGACAAATTAACAGAAAAAGGGCCAAATATCGCTTCATGGCATAGCTATTACATTAAGATTTAAACCAATAGCCAATCTCTGGAATTTTATCATTAAAAGAAACTATCTACCGGATTACCTAAATTCTGATATCTTCTTATTCAAAAATTGCCGGGTATTTCCCAGGATTGGCTTCATGCATGAGTGCATAAGCAGCCTCAAAAATATCTTCTTCATTCGGTTTGGAAAAATAATCCCCATCCGAACCATAGGCAGATCGATGTTCCTTGGCCGTCAGGCATTGTGGTTCGGAATCCAGATAGAAATATCCATTCTGCTCCTGCATTACCTTATTCATCATAAAAGCAGAAGCCCCGCCCGGTACGTCCTCATCCACAAAAAGGATTCGGTTAGTCTTCTTGAGCGACTCCACAATTTTATGGTTACGATCGAAAGGCAATAGCGTACGCACATCAATGAGCTCGGCAGAAATATCGGCATCTTCCAGTTGGGGAAGTACCGATTCGCAGATATTACAGGTAGAACCATAAGAGACAATCGTTATGTCGGTCCCTTTGGAAACAATATTCGGAATTCCCAGCGGTACGGTAAACTCTCCAAGATTATCCGGCAAGTCTTCCTTCAAGCGGTAAGCATTAAGTGGTTCAATAATCAGGGCGGGATCATCGCCACGAAGCAGAGTATTATACATGCCGGCGGCATCGGTTAGATTGCGGGGCACACATACATGGATGCCTCGCGCACCGTTAATGATCATCCCCATCGGTGACCCGGTATGCCAGATCCCTTCCAAACGGTGACCGCGAGTACGCACAATTAACGGAGCCTTTTGACCGCCCATGCTTCGGTATCTTACCGTGGCAAGATCGTCGCACAATCCCTGGAAACAGTAAAGCAAATAATCGAGATATTGTATCTCCGCAATAGGGCGCAGGCCTCTCAGCGCCATTCCAATCCCCTGTCCCAGGATCGTAGCCTCACGAATGCCGGTATCACTGACACGCAGTTTACCATATTTATCTTGCATGTCCTCAAGTCCTTTATTGACATCACCAAGCTTGCCGGTATCCTCACCAAAAACCAAAACTTCGGGATATTTTTCAAAAAGCTTGTCAAAGTTATCGCGCAACACCACACGTCCATCCACGCTCTCAGGGCTATCAGGATAGGTTGGTTCCACTTCTTTAATATGTAGCGGAGATTGCTCACCTTCGCTATACAGGTAACTGCCGTAACGGTGGCTGTTTTCTTCCTTACTCTTATCCAGCCATTTTTGAAGTTTTTTCTTCGTTGTAAGCTCTTCTCCTCTAACCATACGTAAGGCCTTGCGAACTGCGGACATACTATATTTTCGCAGTGGTACTACCGGTGTTTTTAATTCCCTTTTTATTTCTCTCAAGGCATCTGTTTTCGAGCTTTCCGCCGCCATATCATCAATCATATCGGCAACCGTATTCAACTCTTCATTCAACTCTGAGGTGAATGCTTTCCACGCGGCTTTTTGAGCCTCCTTAACTTCGGCTTTTGCCTGCTTTTCAAGCTCCTCAATTTCATCTTTATCGGCAATGCCTTCATCAATTATCCAACCCCGTGTTTTATTTATGCAGCAATATTCTTCCTCCCACTGTAACCGTTTTTCGGACTTGTAACGCTCATGAGAACCGGAAGTCGAATGTCCCTGCGGCTGTGTCACCTCCTGTACGTGCACTAGAACCGGAACGTGGTCTTCCCGGGCAATAGATTCTGCTTTTTCATAGGTTTTCATCAATGCAGGGTAATCCCAGGCTTTAACAGTCAGGATTTCCAACCCCTCTTTGTCTTTTGTCCGTTGGAAACCTGAAAGCGCATCTGAAATACTCCCTTTGGTAGTTTGAAACTTCCGCGGAACCGAGATACCATACCCATCATCCCAAATCGAAAGAACCATAGGCACTTGCAAAACGCCAGCAGCATTTACGGTCTCCCAGAAAATCCCCTCGGAAGTACTGGCATCTCCGATGGTTCCCCATCCTATTTCATTTCCGTCATTTGAAAATTTTTTAAATTCTTCTTTGTCTAGTAAAGATTCATGGTTGCGATAGATCTTCGAAGCCTGGGCCAAGCCCAGTAGTCGCGACATCTGGCCGGCGGTGGGAGAAACATCCGGAGAGGTGTTTTTCATCTTCGTAAGATCTTTCCAGTGGCCTTCTTCATCCAGACTTCTGGTACTAAAATGAGCATTCATCTGCCGCCCTCCAGAATTGGGTTCCTGCTGTAGATTGGCATGTGCATAAAGCTGGGCAAAAAACTGCTGTACTGTCACCTGACCAATAGCAATCATAAATGTTTGATCACGGTAATAGCCGGACCGGAAGTCCCCTTCCTTAAAATATTTCGCCATGGCAATTTGGGGCATTTCCTTACCATCGCCAAAAATCCCAAACTTCGCTTTTCCGGTAAGCGTTTCTTTACGTCCCAAATAGGAGGCTTCCCGGCTTTTAACAGCTAATTTGTAATCATCCAAAATCTCCTGCTTTTGCATCTTTGTGTAGGAGCCATTAGATGATGCTTTAGATTTTGATGAACTTTTTTTCTGGGTTTCGGTGCTTGCCATAATATCTATTTATTCTGGTTAACTACTTTCCAGCAGCATAATTTTGTTCAATCAAACAGTTGCTGGAAAGGTGAAGCGGCTTTAGCGGTGAGCTCCACCTTTCGTTATGCTATTCCATAAATCCACCTTTGTTCATTTTAATAGGGTCAAGTGCATCATCCAATTGTTCGTCACTTAAATCTGTCATTTCACGTGCAACTTGCTTTACGGGACGCCCCTCTTTAAAAGCTTTTTTAGCAATTTTTGCAGCATTGTCATAACCGATAAGCGGGTTCAATGCTGTTACCAAAACGGGATTTCGACCTACCATATCCGCAATACGTTCTTTATTTACCGATAAACGAGATACCGACTTATCCGCGAGATTTCGGGCTGCATTTCCCAATATGTCGATCGATTCCAGCAGGTTATGTGCAACTACGGGAAGCATCACGTTAAGTTCAAAATTTCCCGACTGACCGGCTACGGTGATGGCCGAATCATTGCCGATTACCTGGGTGCAAACCATAACAAGCGATTCTTCAATTACCGGATTTATTTTGCCCGGCATAATTGAAGATCCCGGTTGTAGTGCTTCAAGGTGGATTTCTCCAATACCGCTGTTGGGACCGGAATTCATCCACCTCAAATCATTGCCAATTTTCATCAATCCCACGGCAATCGTTTTCAGTTGGCTGCTTAATTCAACCGGTGTATCAACGGTAGCTTGTGCCTCAAAATGATCTTTGGCTTCCGTAAAATCAATGCCAGTAGCCTCAGAAAGAGCCTCTGCCATTTTCGCGCCGAATTTAGGATTAGTATTGAGTCCCGTCCCCACGGCTGTGCCTCCCTGGGGAAGTTGTGTTACCCTTTCAAGTGTGGATTCCAGTCGTTCAACACCCAGTTCAAGCTGACGAGCATAACCATCAAATTCCTGCTTTATAGTCACCGGCATTGCATCCATCAGGTGCGTACGGCCGGTTTTGACCACATCGGCAAACTCTTCGCCTTTTTTCTTAAATGTTTCTTGCAGATGTTTCAGAGCGGGAATCAAATTCTGGGTCACAGCCAGGCTTGCAGCCAAACGAATTGTGGTAGGAATAACATCATTTGAGCTCTGCCCGTAATTCACGTGATCATTGGGATGAATCTGGGTCTCTGTATTATCGCTTTTCAGTTCATTGGCACGTTTTGAGATAATCTCGTTGGCATTCATATTCGTAGATGTGCCCGAACCCGTCTGGAAAATATCAATCGCGAAATCGTCATCGAACTTCCCATCGACAACTTCCTGTGCAGCCTGTT
>Ga0102944_1002697_pt1 | contig 10169 bp, 9 predicted proteins | sample SalPonD_shore_MG_FD_78172 | JGI IMG/M metagenome (GOLD analysis project Ga0102944, IMG submission 78172) | Salt pond soil microbial communities from South San Francisco under conditions of wetland restoration - Salt Pond MetaG... | ecosystem: Environmental > Aquatic > Marine > Intertidal zone >... | reverse complement strand
CCTGGTCATATCATCGACCACTAAAACTACATTTTCTTTCCCTTTTGCTAGCTCAGATATTCTCTCTGTACCAATAGGATTTAGGATACTTTCTTTAATTTTCTCATTATCAATTTCAGTATTTCCATTCATTCTACATACGGATAAATCCCAAGTATCGGGCAACTTTAATTCTAAGGTTTTAGGAGCGCGCCATGCGGCCCAAGGTATTTTTATAGATGGCATTATTATTTTTTTAAATTTTTATTAGATTTTTTATTTTATTCAAAATCAATCCTACTATTTTGTATAAAAAAACCTTATATTTAAAAAATATTCACTTATCCTGATAAACTTACTCGATTTATAGAGAGATGAGATAAATTGAAGCTCTTATCAAAAAATAAATATGAAAGTGATCATTTTTTTTTAATTCTTATTTGATTTCTTCAATAAAATCTAAAAAATGTTTAAATAGAATTATTATTTATATAATAAAAAATCTGAATTCGCAAAAACAGATCTTTAAAAATATTAGGAATTTACTAATCATATTTAAATTATAAATAAAAGGATGATAATTTTATGAAGCTTCTTGAGAATAAAAATGCTCTTATCACTGGAGGAGGAAGAGGTATCGGGAAGGCAGTTGCACTTGACTTTGCCTCTGCTGGTGCAAATGTTGCTGTTGTAGCTCGGACCAAAAGGGAATTAGATCAAACAGTTGAAGAAATTGAAAAATTTGGAGTCAAAGGCCTCGCAATTCAAGCTGATTTATCGAACCTTGAACAACTTAAAAAATGTACTGAGATATACTTTGATCATTTTGATAAGTATGATATTTTAATCTGCAACGCGGGCATGACACAAGCTGCCTCTATTGTCGAATTTCCAATTGAAAAGGCCCAGAATTTGTTTGATTTGAATATTATGGGTTATTATGGAATGATTAAATATATTGTGCCTAATATGATCGAACATAGTGGAGGTAATATTCAAATGACTTCCTCAGTTCAAGGGAATGTATTTTTTCTCCCAAAAAAGGCAGCATATTCCGCTTCTAAAGCTGCCATCACCGCAATGGGCAAATGTTTAAGTCCAGAATTAAAACCACATAATATTTCAATTAATGTAATCCTTCCGGGAGGTGTGGAAACCAGAATGACTCAGTATTTGAGGGAAAAAGGACAGATAATGCCCACAGTGCCACCTGAAGAGGTCTCTCCTATCTATCTGTTTTTAGCTACGGAAGAAGCAAAGCAAAATGGATATGGGGGGAAAGTTATTGATCAGATGAAATTATTTGATTTTCTATCTGATGTCAAAGACTTTGTCGGAGATACACAGTTTAATATTAAGAAAGTCTATAAAGAGATGAAAGACGATATGAAAAAAGACCATGCTTTAATGTTTCGAAAAAATAAAGAATTAGTTGAATTCCTCTTAACATTCAAGAGATAATTTTCTGCCAAAATTATCTAATAATTCTTATTGAAAGAACTATTTTTAATTCTTAACTTGTTGTAATTTGAGGATTTAAAATTGCCAACCGAAGCAGACCTAATGGATCATCGTTTCCGATATATTGAATTATCTCCGATATATTTTTTGGCTGGTTGCTTTACCTTAGCCTTTTCAGGTATTTATATATTAGTAGTACCCTTATCCTCATTATTTTGGCCCGGAGATGAGTTTCATGCCCTTGAAATGGGAATTCTCATATCTACTATGTTTTGGCCGATAGCACTATCAGGTTTAATATGGGGAAGGTTTATTGATAAATATAATAGAGTAAAGATATTCTTTATTGTGGCCTTTGCACGGGGAATATGTCTAATACTTATGAGTTTCACAATAATGGGACTTGGTATTATCTCATGGACTTATTTTTATATTTTAATTTTAATTTTTGCCATTTTTGCTGGAGGCAATTACCCCACAGTAGTAGCTCTCGCACATGATCTGGTTCCTGAAGACAAAAGATCACGTTTTTTTGGCATTTATAATATTATAAGAAGTGGTTTTCAATATATTGGTTTTGTTCTAGTAGGTTTTTTAGTTCAGATCGGATTATGGCAATTGATATTCAGTAGCATAGGCATATTAATAATCATAGCAGGAGTAATCATGGTCATAAAAATTAAAGAACCTAAACGAGGAATTCAAAGACAAGAATTAAAAAATGTCTTAAAAAAATCTGAGGTGCTCTATGATTTTCAAATTGATAAAAAAATGATGAAGGAAACTATGCTTAGCAAAACAAACGTGGTTGCTTTAATTGAAGGTATTTTTACTAGTATATTTTTGGGAAGCCTAACCATCTTATTTTTACCTTATATACAATCTCCCCCCTATAATATTTCACCTTTTTCAACTGGGGTATTCTTAGCATTTTTTGGTCTCACTGGGTGACTCTTTGGTATTGTTCTTTTTGCTCATTATTCCGACAAATTATCGAAAAAAAAATCGATACTGCGGATCGTTTTTATTATCATTTCTTTATCAGTCGGTATGATAACCTTCGTTTTTCTCTTTTTCATACCCCTTCCTCCTCTCACAGCTGAGGAAGGGAAAGATCTCTCTCGGTTTATGGTAGATCCCATTGTATGGGTTATGGGTATAATATATTTATTATCCACCTCATTTTCAGCCTTATACAACATCAACCAACCTCCTTTATTACAGGAAATTAACTTACCTGAAGCTCAAGGTCAAATTATAGCGTGGAATCGTTTTCTTGAACAAATTGCGTGGGGAATGGGGCCATTCATATCCGGAATCTTTATAACTATCTCTGGTCAGAATTACCAACTAGTTTCAATCATAATAGGGCTTTTTGCTGTTCCCGGAATAATTTTATGGATTTTCGCATTAAAATGGTATCCGGAGGATAAGGAAGAAATAAGCAAGATATTAGAACAACGCTCAAAAGATTTAGAATCTAAAGTGAATGCTTAAAGGGTTAATATTGAAATTCTTTTACCATAATGAAAAATTAACTTTTCTGCACTAGTTCCAAGCATTCTCTATAAAAGAGATTTCCATAATGATTGTTTGGCACCTGGATGAGGGCACCTTTCGTCTCTTTTTTTTCCCTTAAATGGTCTCTTCTGGAATTCATCAAGTCTATAAATGCCTCCAAACGAGTTCTAAAGCCCTCAATTCCGCTCTGCTCATCAAATGAAAAAAAGATCACGGGCATATCGTATTTCTTTTTAAGTTTATTAGTGATGATGGTACGAGCAGTTATTTCAGGCATACAGGTGAACGGGTACGAATGGACGAAGCCATCAAAACCTGCTTTTGCGTTATCGATATATTGTCCCATAACCCACACAGCTTCCCCTCCTATATCCATTGGCATGTACGGTTTAGCTACGTGCTCTAACCATTTTCTATGAAAATTCACATGCAATTTATGAGCAATCCAATCATATAAACTAAGACTTTGGTAAAGTTCTACTCCCATTTCGCCCAATCTTCTTCGAATATCGAGGTTTACATACGGTTCCAAGGTGATATAAATTTCTCCGGCAAGGCCTACTTTTAAAACATCTCTTGATTTATCAAGGTCAATTTTATGAAAATCCTCTTTAATAACCGATTTGAAATGTCTAAGCTCATGGAGAGTATTTGCATTGTCAAGTTTATGTAATAAACGATTTACTGTTTTTGTGGTGATACCCTGTTCTCTTTCATATGCTCGAAATACTCCTTCCGCAGTGTGGATATTTTGTAAAAATAAGCACTTTTTTAAGAAGAAAATAACGGCTTTTACAAAATTAGAATACTTAAAAAGGCCTGCTACTTGATTTACTTCAAAAAGGGTTTTTACCCAACTGAAATCTAAAAGATCTGCTTGATCAAGAGGAATAAGCCGAAAATCCTTATATCCCACATCTCGAAAAATGCGCTCTTGGACACTGGCATAAAACCCAAATCTGCAGGGTCCACAATCAATCGCCATGATAATAGTGTTTGCTCCCTTGTCAAGCGCACTTTTTAATTCACCAAGCGTTGCCTTAAAGGGGAAACATACAAATTCGGGGCTATGTTTTACTCCAAACTTTACTAACTCACGATTGACTGGTGTAGGTAACACTACTTCCGCATCTAAGCTCCTAATTAGGCTCTTGAAAGCAACCCAGCTGCTGCCCATGCGGGGGAATGTTACGAGCGGACTTGGCATTTTTCTAATTTATTTATGAAAATAAAAAAGCTATTTCACTTTTTTATATAAATTAAATGCAAAAAATAAAAGTTTTTTGTATAAAAAACTAATATGTTTAATATGTTTTATATCTTATATTCTTCCGATGTTATGGGATTTGCGATAATGCTCTAAGTGCTTCAAATTATCGGATGAAAGTCGATTCGCTTGTATATATATTGCTCTTTAAGATGTGAAAATTCAGAGAGAATGGTAATAGGATAGTGAAAAATTTTATTATATCTTAAATCTAGACGAGTCAAATTAGTTAAATTTTCAAATCCAGAAAATTGCAGAATTATTAATAGTACCCTTCATATTACATATAGATAAACACATATCAATCACGCGTTCTCTTTATTCTTCTAGGAAATTTCCCGAGGTCGTGGCGCTTGCATTAAGAATATTGAAATCCAAACACAGATGCTAAAGTAGGCAGAGTGCCATATTAGAAACCCAAAACCCCAATCGCTGTACTCTTTAGATTCATTTACAATCATAAAGGCATCCTTTATCGCGCTTGCGCCAGTTTTAATAGCAGGGAGCCCCGTTTTTAATTGATTAATCGCACCGGCCCAGCATTGGAACGGTAAATGATAAAACAACCCGTAGCTACAATAAAACACGCACCAAGCTGCAATTATTATCGTAGATTTCCTCAGCATTGATAACCGTTCTACTGCTTCCTTATCTTTTATCGAGAAAACACGGCGCAGTTGTATAATAGCAAGTGGGAGTACTGCCAGGAACCCAACCGACCATAAAGTCTCCTCGATAGCACCCAATGTTAAAAACTTGGTGATCAACCCACTTGTGGCAAAGAATTGCGCTAGAAAGATACATATTATTAGGATATATGGACTTTTTGTGGTCATGAATAACTTGAATTTATTAGCATGTGCGTCGTCGGTAGGAGGCAAATAAGTATTAACTCGTAACATTGCTAATGCAATTAGACCACTGAATGAAAGTTCCGCTGCCACGGCGAACATTCGAATCAAGAGAGAGCTATTCGCAATGCTATCAAACCAAGCGCGTTGAGTGCTATACTTTGATACAAAAATTGCTCGATATGCAGCAACTAACGTAAAAATTAACCCCATAATTCGCATCCATTTCCGATATTTTGAATCCTTTCCATCCTTTGGAATCAGGGATCTTTTGTAAACAACTGCACAAGCTACCAGGTTCACGATATTAATAATCACCATAACCGTCCACCAAGGCCATGCCCAAGCTGTATAGGAGCTACTCATATTTCTATCATCTTCTTTTGTGTAAATTGCTGTGGATATATGACATCCTTGTAGGGAATTTTAATTTTAATTACTAAAATGAAGAAGCGGTCATTTTTAAATTTTAGTAAAATCAAAATTATTTATTAATTTATTGTTTGGTTCCGTTTTTATCTGCTTCTATAATTTCAAATCCTATCAATTTAGCCAGATCCTTAAATTGCTCTCTTAAATCACCATAAAATGCCACCCGATGATTGCCAAATGCTTTCCCATTTATATTCTCAGCTATTGCACTTGCATTAGTTTTAATCATCAATTTTGTCCTACATATGATATCTTCCCAGTGTTTATAGTAATCTTCACCATTTATAGTTTCTCCAGTAAACACACATATTTTTTTATCATGCATGCTTATTTTAGCTACTGTAACTTTTTCTCCTAAGGGTAAATTTACTTGTACGCAAGCCCCCCCTTTATTCTCTTCCCAATGTGGTAGATTTCTTATAATATAGGGTGCATTTTTATTCTTACCATAGGGGTCGGGATCCGCCTCACAATGACCAATAGTAATAGTTCCTGAAGCGGGATCCACCATAAAGTCTCCATTAAATCCAGCTTTATCAGCAAAAAATAAACCAAGCTGCTGAGTAAGTAATGAATCTATCAAAGTTTCAGAAGTAGCCACAATATTTTCCGAAAGAATTTGGGTAGATGGTAAGCCTTGTGATGGAATCCCCTCAGGATAGCCATTTAAAATTCCACAACCCTCACCTGCTGGTTGAAAATTGCAATATCCCTCTGTGGTTATTGCTTGAGTATTATATTTTTCCATTAATTTTTTCATAGTTAAATAAAGCTTTGCTGAACTTACTATCTGAAACTTATTTGTTCCTTTTATTCCTTCAGCTTCATTAATCCATTTTTGTGCTATCTTTTCAGCTTCATCTTGATCAACTTCTTCTATTCCTTCAAAAAGTTCCTTCTGGGGGATGGGAACAAGAACAGTCCCAAATGTTTCTTCCAAATTTTTAAGGTATTGCCTCTCATATTTTTGTCTTTCTTTTTTTCTTAAGGCAACCTGAAATGTTTCTGGTTCATAGAAGCCGAGAATAGGCATATCTGTAACAACTAAAACTCTTAAACCTTTCATCTTAGATATTGCTTGGATTAATCTTATTTTACTTACTATATCTTCTATGCGGGATAAATAGAAATTCTTATCTTTATCAGGTATTACAGGCAACACAGTTTTAACAACTTTTGCCTCCTTGGAAGCACTAAAAAAGGGATATTCCCACTGTCCCCAAAGGGGATGTACAGCTACAACAGGCAGTCCAATTGATGTTAAATCTTCTGTGGGAGTACCAAAGAAAAGAATCCCATCTATATTTTCCTTTTGTTTTTTTATATTTCTAATTATTTTTCGTTGATACCTAGTTTTACTAACAATGAATTCGATATTTTTACATTTCTCTTTCACTGCTTGCAATATTTCTTCGTTTGTCATTATCTTTGCATCAGGATGATATTTTGGGTAAATTTTAGCTGCATCTTGAATTCCTGAAGATGTGAATGCAATATATATTTTTGTTTTTGTATTTTCATTAGCTCTTATTTTTTCTGATAAAAGCATATAACCACCAATTTTTTTTTAATATATTTTAATAATAAGTTTGCATCAGAAGAATTTACTGATGAAGATAAATATCTTATTTAAAGAATTATTGATACTATAAAAAATATTTTCACTTAAATGATTATGGCAATTATATTTTTCTTTCAATTTTTTTCTTAAAGGTGCTAATAATTTTTTATTTAAAATCTTAAATCTAATAAGTAAAAGTATAATCATTATAAGAGATTAAAAATATGATGAAATTATCGATATTTCATTTTGAATTCTTATATGAAAAGATAAAAAAAAGTATTGAAATATTTAATTTTTAGAGCCCCATGCCTTTTAAAATCTCTTGATTTTTACTCACTTTTTCAGGAGTTAATTCATAAAATTTCCAAAATACAATGATTCCAATAATTAAAAGGATCAACGGGACTAAGCCAAAATGTAATCTAATTCCCCATAGTGAAGCCGTGCTGGAGGGATTTTCGGCAAACTCTGTAAGAGTATGGATTATACCAAAAAAAATCGCCTGCAATAATAAACCAGTCCTAGAGAAAAATTGATATATTCCAAAAAACACCCCTTCTTCTCGGACTTCTGTATTTACAACCGATTGATCAATAACATCTGCCATAATAGGTTTTAGCATTATCCATACACCCCCAAGACCTATACCCCAAATAGCGACTTGAACAAACAGAAAAATCATATTCGGGAAAAAAGTTAACGAGGCAGTTAATGCAGCCAAAAAGGAAGAACCCAGAATCATTGTTTTTTTATTATTATTTACTTTGTGCGAATATTTTATCCAAAACGGAATTGAAATAAGCCCACCAACGAGAAAAGCAGATTGAAGAAGCGTTTGAAACAAAGATCTTTTTTCTAGAATGAAATCAACAACAAAAGGGACTGATGTCTGAACACAATAAGTTACTGTTTGCCAGAAGGTTTATAATACTAAAAATGCAAGAAAGGATTTAATCTTTAATGCTGATTTGAGACTTTTTAAATAACTAGTTTTTTGATTTTTCTCTTGATAGGTCTGGAGATATTCATCTATATATGATTGTTTCTCTCGCCAACCAGATATGCCTAAAATAAAAAAGAAGACACCAATGAGAGTTATAACCACACACTGTACTATATATGATTCAGGGTTTTCTTAACTTATAAGAAGAGGTGGAATCAGAGCACCAAACGCAATTCCCAAGGTTCCTATAATAGTTACAATACCAGAAGCAGATCTTCGTACTTTATTAGTTCGATATTTAGTGGGAAATAATGCTTGAAAACTAACAAAAAATATTGAATTAAAAGTGTCAAAGAAACACGTTGTTAAAATAAGCCAAAGAAATATAAATAGGCTACCTGAAAAGGCACCGCCCTTGGGGGGAATATAAATCAGAATATAACTGAGCATCCAAGGGATACCTCCTATAAGTATCTAAGGAAAGAAACGTCCCCATTGCTTCGTGAATCTAAACGGTCGATTTATTATAAACCCAATTAAAGGATCATTAATAGCATTCCAAATAGCAAAAATAACATATCCCAGTGCTGTAAGCCAAGGCTCAAGACCTATAACAACCTCATAAAAGTGAAATCATAATGAGGTAAACGCCATCCTAAAAAATTGTTGTAAAAAAGCGCCCAATCCATATGAGGAACAATTTAGTTTCGAATAGCTTTCATTATTATTTATCTTTTCCATGATACATCATTCTTTTTTCTGAAATTGTCAATTTTTATTAATAATTATTTTGTATTTCCTATTATATAATTCTTCTGGTACAATTCTAAATGCTTATATAATTCTAATCTTGCATCGAATTCATGGGATTTCTATTCATACAGGGTACATTAAACTGACAAAAGGCACACCCTACCGGATCTCGTACCTGTTTCTTATAATAACCATTTATTCTCCGCCAATGAGGTTTTAAAATATCGCCCAATTGTTTATTCATTTCTTCAGCGACAAATTGTTCATATTTAGCACATTTAAATTTATCATGTCCTTCTTCACTTATTGCATCTGCCGGACATCTTTCCATGCATTTTTTACAAATACCTTTCGCATAAAAAAGACAATTAGCATACGGATCATCATATTTCCTTGGGGTAACCGTAAGCGGAGCATTTGTAATCACTGATCCAAGTCTTACGTTGCACCCAACTTCAGTTATCAGTGCCTCATGTAGACTAAATGTCCCTAGACCTGCGGCGAATGCAGTATGCCTTTCTGACCAATTAGAATAAATATAAGGAAATTTTCTTTCAACACTAATATTATATGTTTCTCCTTTATGACTCGCGGTTGCTAAAAATCCTTTTTCATTAAAATATGCTATTAATTTATCCAAAACATCAAAAATTAGAGCATTGGCAAAATTCCTCGCAACACAGTAAATTTTTGCCGGGAATTTTGTGGCTTTTTTACTCTTTTCACGAATTACATCATCATAAGGAAAAACAATTGAAACAGCACGTATATCTGATTCTTTAATATTATTTATTTCCAATCCATTTTTTTCCCAAAATTCTAGGGGGGTTAAATAGGTCTCTTTAATGATTTCTTTATATTCTTTAAAGATTGGATCATCCCCTTTTGCTATACCAATTAAGGGCTTGGAAAATATAATTCCACCACCATATTTCTCAGGTAATCGATTCAATTCAGTATTTTTAAGGATATCCTCTACGAATTTATATAGTCTTTCATTGTCCATTTTAATTTCTGTTCTAAAGGAATAAATTTTATATTAAATTATATTCATTTAACCTATAATTCTATTAAATCAATTGAATTTTTAAATTTAATAATTATTTTCAGTTTTTCCTTTTATCAATCATATATAAGATGTTTATTAGCGACCAAATTAATGGAAGAATTGCCCACATTACTTCTGTAAAGACAAATTCAAAATAACCAATTGCGATATATGTAATTTGTAATATACTAAATGAAAATCCAGCGGGTATTCCTAATATTATTAAAATTTCGTACTTCTTCATATTCTTATAGAGAAGAATATTACCAATTCCGTTATAAATAATCATCCAGAGCCAAAAGAAACTTATCATCGCTCTCGCGCGAGCTGAAAAGGGTTTAGTTCCTACT
>Ga0102944_1002696_pt1 | contig 10170 bp, 6 predicted proteins | sample SalPonD_shore_MG_FD_78172 | JGI IMG/M metagenome (GOLD analysis project Ga0102944, IMG submission 78172) | Salt pond soil microbial communities from South San Francisco under conditions of wetland restoration - Salt Pond MetaG... | ecosystem: Environmental > Aquatic > Marine > Intertidal zone >... | reverse complement strand
GTTTCACACAGCCTCTAAACCGCGTCCCTACAATCCCTCTCACTAACCCCGATGCAAAATCCTCGGGGAATTCTTCGATTAAATGCGCTGCCGAATCGGTCAGGAGCCGAAGAAATATCCGATTCTGATCTGCAACATGGAGACGGACTGCCGGAGAGTAAACTGGTAATCCATCGGCAGGTTGTTTTCCCGAAAGTATTTTCCGAGCGTTTGGACCTGGTAATAAAACAACCCGCTCTGGATAAAATGGAGACCCACATCAACCTTCCCGGCAATTTGCATTCCTACCTCTGCCGCCGCCACATAGGTCCAGGCGGTGCCGGACCGCTGGTAGGCATGGGTAAACACCGCTGTCTCCAGACGTGTTGATTTCTCAATTTCCGGACTCATCCCGTACATCGCCCCACCCTGCAGACTGCCGTACAGATCGATCGATTTCCTGAACGTTCTTGAATACCGTAAGCCGACCATGGGAGCGATATGGTACCAGGCCGTGGCATCCCCGGCGATTTCGATGTCTGAAAAACCCTGTGGCAAATTGGTGCCGTTCACCATTAACGCCAGACTAGATATCCAGGCGAAGTGAGTGTTTTCAAAAGGCAGCGGCAGCAGGTAATCCAAACCAACGATGTAGCCCGGTTGGGCTCCACCAGCATAGGATCCGCTGGATCGTGAAAAATCTCCCACCGGCGCGGTCAGACCGGTGTAGATACCTAATTTTCCACTCCCCGTCTCCGATGAAAGGACATATTGCCCGTAGCTTGTTACAGGAATAAGCAAAGAGACAACCAATACGAGAAAACCAATTTTTTTATACATCTGTTCCTACTTTACCGCTTATTTCAATCCGATAGTCAGGGGATTATTGTGTAAACCAACCCCAGTCGGGAAACAACTCCTTGTAGTATGTCTCCGGATTTTCCATGGTGTACCGGATCCCCGGTAACTGGAGTTTCACATTATTTAATTCATCGAACCGATTATACAAGACGTGTCCCCGGTCGGTAATCCCCACTTCAAAATGCATGATGCCCATATCGATTACCTCGCCGTCTTTGGCCGGCGGCCAGTAGCGGACCGCATAATCCTGTTGTTTCTCGGTAATCTCGTAGAACCGCCGCTCTCCATCCCAGATGGCAGTGACATATGTCCGGTCGTTAGGTACCAGGTTCATCTCGAGGCCCTTTACGATGTACGAACCGGGATCCACATTTTGAATCATATAGTACCCGTTGGCATCGGTTTTTGTCCGATAGGTCCTGGTGACCTCCTGCCCATTCTCCATAAATTTACCCACGACTTTGACCGCAATCCCCGCGGTGTGAGAATCGTAAATCTCTCCGATGCCAAAATTTTCTACCAGTATGGCTCCGACCAGGATAGACTTTTCGGGTTGCGGTTCCTCTTGCACGTAATTTCCGGTAACTGCACACTGCTGGAAGAGAATACCCGTGACCAATAACAAAAACGATACGATACGAACTTTCATAACAACTCCTATTCCACTGGGTTTGTCACTTACTGTGTTGATATGGCGTTTTTATGCGTATCTACTCACACATCTCCCGACCGTATTATAGTATACCATACAACCAGATACTATTTGTACCAGTGACCACACCCGCCCGGAAATTATTCCGAAGTGTTGTTATTTTCGAAAAAAAATCTTCGACAGGCAAGCTAAATACCTCCGATCTGCGGGGATTTGCCATGGGGAACATTTTCAATTCCCTGGGAACCGGTTCTATTCCGTCTGGGGTTTGGGCTCATCCAGCAGTGGATCAATGACCTGGCCGAATTCATTGCGATTGAGGGTACTTTGATCATAAAAATACTTGATATATCCATCCCGACCGATTATCACAAACGTGGGAGTAGAAGTCACATTATATCCTTGCCAGACAAAAATATTGGTAAATTCCAAGTTATCATTCAACACCGGATAGTTCACGTCGAATTTTTTGATAAAATTATCCACGATATTCGTGCTGTCGCCGGAATTAAAAGCAACACCCCATATGACCAGATCCTTCTCCTGGTAATCTGCATACAATTGATTCATAATAGGCACCTCCGACTGGCAGGCCGGGCAATCGTACTGCAGAAACTCCAGCAACACGACCTGGCCATAAGTATCCCGTAAATCCAGGGTGTCCCCGGTGGCGACATTTTTCAATTGAAACGCATGGGCCGGATACTTGTTGGGCTCGGTGGGTGCATTTTTCTGGCATGCGGAAATTAAAAATAGCACGGCCACTAGCAAGCCAAAGCCAGCACGGCTGACAGCTTTCTTCACAGTGTCCTTCATCGGGTTCAAATGCTCCTTCTTTGGGATGATTCGAATTCAGGCAAATCATTTCCTTAAATTAAAAGCCGCCGTCAGAGTTCCCCATGACGGCGGCTTTTATAAAACCGTTCGGTTTTAAACGATGCGGCTGTTACAGACCGAACCCGATAGTAAACCGGTGGACGGCGCCGAACAGGCCAAAGGCCGAGTAGGCATAATCCGCTCTGAGTCCCACGCCGGCCAGGTCATAATCAATTCCGAGTCCGGCCGTTAAACCGGCTTCGGAGGAATTGAACTTATACCCGCCACGCAGGAACAAGGTGTTCGCGAAATTATACTCCAGGCCCATGTTCACCCGCTCGGAATAATCCCGGGGATGGACCGCATCCAGGGCCAGGGTTAACTGGTTATTGCTCTGGCCCGGGAAAAGCTTCATGAGATCCATGGCGATTCCGAAGTCGAAGGTCAGCGGGAGTTCGAACCGCTGGTTATAGTAATCCGACTGGTTGGAGAAGTTCCGGAAGTTCACGCCAAACCGCAGATCCTTGAAACCCGGATAGTACAGGGTCCCGAAATCCAGGACGACGTTATTCACCGAATTATGAGCGGTGATCGTTTCCCCGGTCAGCTGGTCGATGACGGGGACATCACCCAGGTTTTCAGTGGCCCATTTGACATTACCACCCACATAGAACTGGGAGATAATCTGCCGGGCATACGAGAGCCCGATGGCCATATCACTGGGAGAAAAAGTCCCGGTCTGAATGTAACCCGTATTCCGGAGCGCCGGATCATATCCTTTATAAGGAATAGTCCGGGGGATATCGCCATAATCCACGTTGACCAGGCTTATGCCGAACACGCCGTAATTCCCGGCGCTAAAAGCAGCGGCGGCACCGGTGATACCGATGTCCACCAGCCAGTTGGTCCGCGCCAGGGTCACGCCGATGCCATCCATCATGGCCAGGGCGGCCGGATTGGCGAAGATATCCGCTTCGGTGCCGGTGGTTGCGGCCCGGGTCCCACCCAGGGCCGCCACCCGGGCAGTCGGATCGATGTTCAGGAAGGTCATACCCGCCTGGGCATATTTCGTGCCCGACTGGTATAACCCGGTGTCAAAGCCCTCTCCCCAGTTTAGTCCGGTCTGAGCGTTCATCAGGGCCGGACTCACCAGGAAAACAGCCAGAAGTGTGCATACAGCAATAGATATTGTTTTCCTCATAATAGTACCTCATGGTTTATCCATATTCTGAAGATAAGGATCATGATTATCTCAGTTGTTACCGGCGTTATTTAATCACGACGAATTTACCGGTGGTCGTCTTTCCGGTGGGATTCATGTCCGCATCGGTTTCCTGGACCACATAGAGATAGACGCCGCTCACGATCTGCATCTGCGAATAGGTCAGCTGGTTCAGCCAGACCTCATCGCCGTCGCCGGACTCATGAACTAAGGTTCGAACCCGATCTCCGGCCATGGTATAGATATGGATCTTACAATACTCCGGCAGATTCATAAACTGGAGGTGCAGTCCGCTATATTTATCGGCCGCCTGGATATGGAAGGGATTGGGTACCACCACCACGTCTTTCTGCCAGCTGGTGTCGAAGTCCCGAGTCGGCTGGGCCGGTTCTTTCCCGTTACTATAACCCATCCGGTTCTGAAAGGCGCTGCTTTCCAGGGTGTCGCCACTGGCAACACTGGCTGCGGTCACATAGTATCGGTACTGTTCTCCGACGATCACGTCGGTATCGGTGTATTCCCGTTCATTGGGGCCCACCTGGGCAACCCGCACCCATGCCGTATCGGTGGGTGCCGTCACCGAGGGCGGACGCCAATAGTTCCGGTAGATATTGTACGCTACTACGTCACCGGCTTTCCCGGCATCACTCTCGGCTTCATCACCCCAGGCCAGATGGATCTGGCTGTTCATAGAAGTAACCGTCAGAGAAGGTGAAGCCGGAGCCAACGGAATGTTAAAAGTACCGGATCCTCCGCTCACACTGGCTTGCTGCCAGAGGCTATCTACGAACTCGGCCTCCTGGAATACCCGGGCTTTACTGATATCCAGAATAGCATCTTTCTCATTCTGGGTCAGCATATCGCCGGCACTGGCGATTTGATCACCATTATCTACCAGCGGATCATCCGGGTTATTATACACATCATAGGGCAGAGCCTGCTCCTGGCGCTGTCCGGGATTGCCGTTGATATAGGCCCGTCCGGCGTCGATGGCCAGCCGGTGGGGAAGCATCCCGCCCACGATAGCCGTGACTACTGTCACAGATTCTCCGGCTGCCAGATCATACGGTCCGAATACGAACAACGACTGTTTATTCTGCTCGTTATTGGGATCGAACGTGTGTTCCGGGAATTTGCCGTTCACAAACACCGAAGGATCCAGAAAGCGGTACTTGGCATTGGCATCGCCAAAACTCACTTCGTTCCCGGCTGCATCCGTCACCAGGGAGTAATTCTGTCCCACCAGGTTTCCGTACCAGCCGCCGGCCAGGTAGTTATTGTAGATATCCGTGTGCGTGGACACATTCAGATCCGGGGCCAGTTCCCGGTAAGACCATCCGGCCTTGCCGGGCTGGTTGGGATCATCGGCATCATTGGTCGGTGAAGTATCGGCGTGAAGCACGATCTCCCCCATCACCTGGGGCCGGTTAAAATAGCCCCACACCGAATTCGGGTCGGCCCGGTCGTCGATGTCCGGACTGACCGTTTCGTCCGCTTCCCATCCGTACCAGAAACGGCGACTTGAGTCCAGATTCCCCCACAGATCGCCGGGGTAATAGGCATGAGAAACCATGGCCCCGGCCACGGCAAAATAGACACCATTCCGGGCCGTAGTGCCGGAATTGCTGAGTTTGTACTCCTGAATCACGAAATCGTCGTATTTGTTATCCGCAAAGAAGTAGTCCCAGCGATCCAGCGTCAGGTCCATCCCGTAATCGGGCCACAGTGCCCACTGGTGATGGAGCATGGCATCGGACGGAATACTTGCATCGGACTGTTCCTCCCGATCGTTCAGGGACGTCCAGACGGTTCCATCCACTGTCCGAATGGGGAAAGGATTCCGGAATACCCGATCGAAAGCCTTGGTCACGCCGATCACCTGATTATCCGCACTTTTGTGCTCCACCATCATAGCAATCTGCTTATCCCAGTGGGCGTTGTTGGGATCAGTCCAACCACCCTCACCGGTCCGGTCAACTCCCACATACCATCCGAAGGTTTCCAGCATGCTGCCTTCATCCAGGTAGGGGGTACCGTTGGGCCAGTTAATATTGTCTTCGGTGGCGCCTTCATTGGTCTGGTACTGGAGTTCGCCGATACTAACATCTTTCCTTTCCTGTCCGAACACCAGTGCCACAGACAAGGTCAACACCGCAAGGAGTGATACCTTAAATGTTTTCATCGATAATAAGCACTTTCGTAGTTTTATAGCCATATTACTAATCTCCTCAATCGCATTGGCTTTTCATGTTTTTCAAGATCACCTGCCCCGGTTTTGGCAGGGAGAAGCCGGGTTTCTTTGACACTACCGAATGTAGCAGTCGGCTTCTCCCCTGCCGGAGCACAGTGCTCCTTTCTTTAGTTAAAAGAGGAAATTAATACCGAAGTAGATATCCCGTTTCTCCAGGAAGGTCCAGGGTGTAAAGTCCGGCATATCGATATATTCCTTTTTCCCGTTCCGGGGATAATCGCCGGGGCGATCTTTCCCGGTAACGCTTCCGTCGGGCTGGACTTCCAGGTGCAGAGATTCCATGTAGTTCCGGAACTGGTTCTTCCACCATTTGTGGCTGTCCCAGGCCAAACCGGAGCTGACATGATTCTGGCCGGGTTCGGTCATGTTCTTGTTATTGAACACGTTAAACACGTCCACGTAGAACTGGGCGGTAACGGTGCCCTTGGTGAACAGCTGTTTCCGGAACCGGAGGTCCCAGCGCTGATACGGGCGCCACCGCATGTTGTTCTCCACCAGCGGGTAGTGTTCGGGGTTCCAGGTAAACTGGGAACCGCGCTGCCACTTGTACAGCAGATCCAGGTTGATCCCGCCGACCGGGAAGAAGATCCCGCCCCACCGGGGACCAAACTGCCGCGGGGTGTTGAAGTTCAGGTTAAACTTGATGATGGGTCGCACATCCGCCTGGGAAATTTCCCTATACGGTAACTGCGGCGGATGGGTGGGATCTTCATAAAACGCATTTGTTCCATAGTCACCACCACTTTCGACCCGGTAGTCCGCCGAGATCCAACCGGCAAAGAAAGGAACAGCGCCGCGCCGCAATTCCAGCCGGAATTCGCCACCGCGGATATCCCTGAACCGTCGGTTGGTATAGAAATCATGTTGGTTTCCATCAATATACTGATAATACGATTCGGCAACCTGGGCATTCAAATCCTTATAGTAACCGGACAACGTCAGGCTCATTTTGTTAAACAGGTTGTGCTCATAGCCTAATTCATACATAATCAGGCGTTCCGGCGCCACCTTGGGGTTCCCGAAGTTCTCGACTTTGTTCCCACGCCGGGTTTCGATCTGGGCCCGGTAGTCCACATACCAATCCGGCCACATGTAAGCATGGCCATAGTTAAAATAGATCTTGGCCGTCGTGGAAATGGGGTGGGAAATCCCTAACCGGGGACTGAGCCGGAAATGGGTGGCCCGCTGCAGTTTCAGACCGGGTGTCGCCCACAGGCTGTCGATGGATCGGGGCCGACCGGGTTCCAACAGCGTGGTGTACGGACCATTCAGTTTGTCCGAAGCCGCACCGTCAAACAGCGGATATTTATCATGGACCAGGAAATCCGCCCGCAGGCCCAGGTTGGCCACGAAGCCGCCGTATTCCATCTTGTCTTCGGCGTACAGGGCGCCATCTATCGGATGCACCAGCGGCGTCTCAAGAATACTCCCCCCATTGACCGAGGGATCAATCTGGGCATAATACTGTTTGAACGTGTTCCGGCGCAGTTCGAAACCTGACGTCAGCTGGTGATTCTGGGTCACCTGGCTCACCAGGTTCCCCTTCAGCTCCATCTGGCGGCTGTACACGTCACTGATCCGGATATTACAGGATTCCATCCGGTATTCACCGGTGATATCCCGCCAGTTCACCGGACCGTATCCCTTAGGCCCTTCATCGAACCAGTAGTCGCCGATTTTAATCCGGCGCCAATCCGTCCAGTTGTTCCAGCCCAGTTCACCGGCGGCCGCCACGGAATCGGCATAGGCCGTGGTTCCGATCATGTTGTTATCCATGTACGCACTGTTCGTGGCACTGGAAGTAGTCGCACCATATTCCGACCCCTTCACCGGGGCTGCGTCCCGGTAATCTTGCAGCATATTATAATCGGAACGCGAATAGGTGAACTGCAGGTCATAGTAGGTTTTGGAAGATAAGGTGTGAGTCAGCCGGCCCGTAAAGTACTGCCGGGTCTGCTCACCGGGTACCGCACAGTTGGGATACCACATTTTATTAGCGGAACCCCACTGGTCGAACACGTTCCGGGAGATATAACCGCCCATCCCGGGGCCCTGTCCGCCGGTACCGCCCTGTTCCCAGTTCCGGTAGTACTGGACCATCAATTTCATATTATCGGTCAGGTTCCCGGTCAGTTTGCCGCGGAAGCGCCGGCCGCTGTAGCCGTCTACCTGGGCAAACTGGTTCTGGTATTCCAGGAATTCCTGCTGGTACGACAGGAAGAACTTCACCTTGGGAATAAAGGGCAGCGGCCCGCCAAAGGTGGCGTTCATATTATCATCCGGCAGGTTGCCATACTGATGGAAGGGTGTGGGGGTATAACCCGGCGCCCATTCGATGGGCACACCTTCGCTCTTCAGTTTTTTCAGTTCCTCGATGGAATCCGGGGTCCGGTGCCGCCACAGGTACCGGGCATAGCCTTCCATGGGGGTGGTCATGTACGGGTCATCTTTCGCCACGTTATTCCACCCTTTGAAAAAGTTATTTTTCACCGTGTCCCCGTCGACCACGACCGGATTACCGTTGGCATCCATATGATACCCGGTGAACGAACCGTACTGGCGGCCTGCCGGGGTGTCTACAAACGGGACCATTAACGGAGATTCGAAACTGTACACATTCGGCCCGAAGTGTTTGATCCCGGGCGGACTGTACTGGTAATCAATGCTCCCGGAGTACCGGTCGCCTCCCTCTTTGGTCACGATGTTCACCAGCCCGGACTGCAGGTTCCCGTACTGGGCGCTGAATCCGCCGGTTTCCACCTTGACCTCCTGGACCGCCGCCAGGTTTATCCGCATGTTGGGCCGGTTATTCAGCGGATCCTTCTGCACGATCCCATCCACAATAAACTGGGCACCGGTCATGGAACCGCCCCGGAAGGTAGGCTGATCCCCGTAGGCCGTACTAACATCCACACCGACGGCATTGGTCAGCAGCCCGGACATATCCTGGTGGGCCGAGGACTGGATTTCCGCCTCGCTGATGTTCCGCTGAGTGCCGGAAATATCCCGTTGCACCACCGGCTGTGAGGCTTCCACCACCACTTCCTGGCCCGCGATGGCTTCTACCTGCATCTGGAAATCCAGCGTGCGGGTCAGGCCGATAGCCACGCTGACGTCGGTCTGCGTGGTCGCCGCATACCCGATCATCTGCGCCCGGACACTATAAGTTCCCGGGGGGACGTTTAAGATTGTATAATTACCATTCACATTGGTGGCCGCACCCAGATCCGTGCCGACCACGACCACGTTCACCCCAGGCAGGGGCTGATTGGTCTCGGCATCCGTCACCGTTCCGGCAATCTTGCCGGACTGGGCAAAGGCACCGCTAAAACCCAAAAGTACTAGGGCTACTACAAGAAGACTACGTTTCATTACACGCCTCCTCCATCCATGTTAACGTATAACTTATTTTTACTAGCATGTGTGTGTCTGAGAAAGATTCGATAGCGTTACGTCATATATCCCCCTTTAGTATGACTTTCCTTATTTAAATAAAAAGACAAAGGCTTCCATAGAAAAAAAGCCCTGACCTCCGTCTTACGAGGCTCGCCCCGCAAGATCAATCCTGATTGCTCCGGATATCCCGCAAGTTCCACGAATCCGCGAAACGACCGGATTATCCTTCCGGCGGCAGGTTCGACCTGCAACGCCAAAGTCACTCCATACTATATCAGGGGGATCGTAACGAAATAAACCATTTGCTACGGTTGGTCAGATCCAACAATGCCCCCTCCATCCAATATAATCTCTATACAATCAGTATCGTCTTATCCCGGCGGCTCAGTTCCGAAGTAATTCCCGCATCCACAATTCCACCGATAATAGAATAAGACAAAACCACCTTTGCCACTCTTATTCAAAAACACAATCGCGAATCCTCAAGCGAGGATATCAGGTTATATATCTTTCGCCCGGAAACAGGCGATTTTTCGAGTAGGTATAATCAGTATGACAAATAATAATCCCAGACCACCTTGAAGTCAAGCGAAAAGTTCGGAGTGCAGAGGCCTTTTTTCCCTGCCCGGCTTCGGAATTCCGCGCGACAAACCGAAATGTATCTCTGGCCAGATTCACGGTCACGAATACGGGGTTGCATCGTCGGATCTTGAACGACGATGACCCCTCTCTCCTATAATACAAGTTGCTTGACCCTCTCCGGGGACGGGTACAGCCCTTCTCCCGCCATGTCGCACCGGCTGATACCTCACTCCGCATAAATAATCTCCCGGCTCTATACCCTCTGGGATAAAATTTCTCCTGCTACACTTACCATAGAAATTGACACGCTTCTGATCCCGAGCATTTATATTGGGCGGGAACTGTCACGTGCAATGCTTAGGTTGTTGAAACTTAAACCAGAGACAGTGCGGAGGCAAGAAATACTTTTTG
>Ga0102944_1002695_pt1 | contig 10171 bp, 11 predicted proteins | sample SalPonD_shore_MG_FD_78172 | JGI IMG/M metagenome (GOLD analysis project Ga0102944, IMG submission 78172) | Salt pond soil microbial communities from South San Francisco under conditions of wetland restoration - Salt Pond MetaG... | ecosystem: Environmental > Aquatic > Marine > Intertidal zone >... | reverse complement strand
GTAAGCCGGAAGCAAAAGGCGGCCCATCGTAAAAACTAAAAAAGGGCCTCTTCCGACGAAGCTTAATTGATTTGGCAAAAATATCTTCTTTCTGCCAAAATTTCAGTATTTTCTTTTCTATTTTAGGAATCGGATTCATTTTAAATTACAAATCTAACCTCATCTTCAGCCTGTATTCAAAAAACCCAAAATCTTTCCATGCCTTAAGGCCTATTTTATTTCTCGCGTCAACAGTAACTTCGACATGCTTAATTTTGTTTTTTTTAAACCAATCCAATAATTCATCTAATAATTTCCGGCCAACGCCTTGATTTCTGTACTTTTTCTCGACAAAGGCATCAAAAATCACTCCGATCTTTTCCGCAGATACATACTTCGGAGCTTTCTCCACCGCCCCTGTAAAGTATCCAATTATTTCCTCATCTTTTTCGGCAACAACAATTCTTTTTTTTCTGCCTCTTATGGATTTTCCGATATGCTCCTTTAGCCCAACCCTAGCGAGAGGTCCGTAATATTTATCAATCCGCCGATGATAATCTACTATTTGCTTAACTAAATTGATTATAGACGGAATATCCTTCCTAGTTGCTTTTCTTATAATCATAAACAAAATAACTGACCGACTTACATCTTTTCCGGCGCTGAAACGCCCATTAGCTCCAGAGTATTTTTCAAAACAATTTGAGTCGCCTTGATTAAACTAAGGCGAGCCTGACTTTGTTCTTTATTTTTCTCATCTAAAACTCGGCAATCTTCATAAAATTTATGAAAGGAATTGGCCAATTCTAGAGAATAATAGGGCAATCGCTGAACTTGGTAATCGCCAGCCGTTTCCTCAATAATCTCCGGGAATTTAATCAACTGGCGAATCAGATTTAATTCAGCCGGATGAGCCAAAGCCGAAAAGAGTTGCCCTTGAGATTCCACTATCTCGCCTTTGGCAAGGTCGTGGTCGAGAGGACGACCCTTTGAGGCATAGCTAGCAAGTATGCCCTTGGAATCTGCCTTTCTCAAAATACTGCAAATCCGGGCCTGGGCATACTGGACATAATAAACCGGATTCTTGGCCGACTGCTCTTGAGCCAAGGCCAAATCAAAATTCAAATGAGTGTCCGGAGATTTTTGCAGAAAGAAAAATCTAACTGCGTCCGGACCAACTTTATCTAACAATTCATCCATAGTCACATAAAAGCCGGCTCGTTTAGACATCTTTTTCTGAGCCCCTTTTTCTAAAATAGTGACGAATTGTAAAAGGATAATTTCTAATTTGCCCTTATCGCCAAGCGCCTCTACTCCGGCCATTAATCCGGGGATATCGCCGTGATGGTCGGCTCCCCAAATATTTATTACCTTATCAAATCTCTTATCGGCAAACTTATACTGATGCAAAGCAATGTCACCGGCTAAATAAGTCTTACCACCGTCTTTTTTAACGACCACCCTATCCCGTTCATCGCCGAATTTCGATGACCTAAACCATTGAGCCTCTTCTTTCTGCTCAATTAAACCTTTTTCAGTTAAATATTTCAAGACCTTTTCCACTCGTGACGATTTATGCAAATCAGATTCAAAAATCCATTCATCATATTTAATGCCTAATTTATCAGTCGTCTTTTGAATCGAATCTTTAATAATATGTTTAGCGGCCAGTTGGCCGGCTTTATGGGGGTCTTTTTCTTTAATTTTTTCAGCTAACTCATCGATATATTCTCCTTTATACTTGGCTTGTTCATCTTTCAGAACCGAATGACCCAAAGACAAAATCTGCTGACCGAAGTTATTGACATAATAGGCCTTTTCTGTCTGGAAACCGGCTTTTTGCAAAAGATCAGCCAAGACATCGCCATAAGGACCACCCCGGGCATTGGCTACGGTTAAAGGTCCGGTTGGGTTGGCAGAGATAAATTCCACTTGGACTTTCTTGCTCTGGCCAATATCCAATTGACCATAGTTATCTCCTTGCTCAATAATTTCAGTTAATTCTTCCCGAAGCGCCTTTTTAGATAAAAAAAAGTTAATAAAACCCGGCCCAGCTTTTTCTACCTTATCAAATAAAGAATTATTCTTTAATGATTCTATAATTTTGGCCGGGTCGGTTTTAGTTTGCAGAGCAATATTAGTTGAGTAATCGCCAAATTCCGGATTAGTCGGATGTTCCAAATGAACATCTTTTTTAACAATATCTTTAATTAGTTTTTCTATTTTCTCTTTGAGCATAACTCCATCATAGCTTATTTCCCTTATTTTCTCAATGTTTACTTTAATGTTAAAATGTAATTATGCCTACTCTAGCCAGAAATCACCGAGCTAAATACGATTACCATATTTTAGCCACCTTTGAAGCAGGCCTGGTTTTGGCCGGTCACGAGGTTAAGGCCATTAAAACCGGACATATGAGCTTAAAGGGGGCTTATGTGACCATTAAAGATGAAGAGGCTTGGCTGATTAACGCCTTTATCCCGCCCTATCAACCGAAGAATACGCCGGCTGATTATCAGCCGGACCGGACCAGAAAACTGCTTTTGAACAAAAAAGAAATTCAAAGTCTAATCGGCCAGTCAAGACAGAAAGGCTTGACTTTAGTCCCCTTGCGGGTTTATACTAAAAAAGGAAAAATAAAGCTGGAATTTGCTTTAGGCCGCGGTAAACGACAATTTGACAAACGTCAAAAAATTAAAGAAAGAGAAAGCAAAAGGAAAATTGACCGGGCCTTAAGAGAGAAATAATAAGCCCGCCAGAGGCGGACGTTCAATCTCTTGACAAAATCAAAGATTTTGAAGAGATTCGCGGGGGTGCCAGGCCTCGATGGGAAGTAATTTTAAAATAGGCAAGCCAAGCGGAATCTTGTTAACTTCTATAAAATAATTGACAACTTAAAAGTTGCTCCTGTTTACGCTTAAGTAAGCAGCATCTGCTTGATTGACTCTCGATAGATAAAGCAGGTGTCATTAATCGAGATAGACAGAGCTTGAGTTAGGCAGTTCTGCTCGAAGTTCACTAACTAGAGATAAGAGGATTTTGTCTCTTTTAGACCGATTATCTCGAATCCTTTAAAAGGAGACTAAGCTTGTAGAATATTTTGAGAGAGCTTTCTAGACGCGGGTTCAACCCCGCCACCTCCACTAAAAAAAGCATTAGACATCCGGCGTCTAAGACAATATCCAAAACCTATTTACAAGAAATACTACAATAAAAAAAGGCAACCGCGCACCCGCATTAATCAATGGATAAACATTAGTCCAATTCGGCTGATTGACGAAAATGGTCAGAATCTAGGCATCGTTGAGACCGACCGGGCCTTAAAAATAGCCCGAGAAAAAGGGCTTGATTTAATTGAAATTGCCCCAACCGTTCGACCGCCAGTCTGTCGAATAATGGATTACGGTAAATACCAATATCAGAAATCAAGAGAAGAAAGAAAACAGAAATCCAAACAGAGAAAGATAGAAGTAAAGGGAGTTCGAATCGGTTTAAAGACCGGTCAACACGATTTGGAAATTAAGGCCAAACAGGCTAATAAATTTCTTGACCAAGGGGATAAGGTTAAAATAGAGATTATTCTGCGCGGTCGAGAAAAGGCCCTTCTGGATATCGCCAAGGAAAAATTAAACAATTTCATTGAATTAATTTCGCCGGAGGCTAAGATTGAGAAACAAGCCGAAAAACAGCCGCGGGGGTTGAGTATGGTTATCAGCAAGTAAAATGTCTAAACTGAAGACAAACAAACTTTTATCAAAGAGAATTAAAATTACTGGCCGAGGCAAACTGCTTCACCGACCAGGCCATCAGGACCATTTCAACGCTAAGGATCCCGGACAGAAAACTCGGGCCAAGCGGAAAAAGAAAAAATTATCTTCGGCTGGCCAAAGGATATTCAAAGATATCCCTTTTTAATTGACTGAAAGTCATCCTGAGGACAAAGTCCGAAGGATCCCGTAGCATTTGCCCGAGATTCTTCACTTTGCTCAGAATGATGTAATCACAAAAGTGACTAGAGTTAAACGAGGCACCATTGCCCATAAGCGACGCAAAAAAGTCATCAAACAAGCTAAAGGCTTTAGGTGGGGTCGCAAATCCAAATATAAATTAGCTAAGGATGCTTTAAGGCATGCCTGGCTTCATGCTTACCGCGACCGTAAAAGAAAAAAGCGGGAATTTCGCCGACTCTGGCAAATTAAAATAAATGCTGCCTGTCGCCAGCGGGGTCTGACCTATAGCCAATTTATCAACAAATTAAAAAAGGCCCAGGTTGAACTTGACCGAAAAATCTTAGCCCAACTGGCCGAAAAAGAGCCAGAGGTATTTAAAAAAATCGTTGAAAAAGTTAAATAGATTATATCTCGGCTATCAGCAGATCCAAGGCCGTTGGTCCGTCCAAACGGCCTTTTTTTATAGCCAGCTCAATTTCCAACAAGCGTCGGTAGATTTTTTTCAGCTGGTCTAAACTGAAATTTTGAAGGACTGACCAGTTTTTCTTAACCACATAAGGATGAAGGCCGCTTTTTTTAGCTAAAGTCTGGTAGGGCGCGCCTCGGCTAATCAAACCCTTTAATTTAAGCAGACTGCGCAGCTGGTAAATAAACATAGTTAATAGATAAATTTCGTTCTCACCTTGGTCTAAGTGCTGATGTAAAAGCCTTAAGGCCGTTTTTTTATCTCTCCGAGCCAGAGCGTCTAAGGTTTTAAAAATATTAACCTCTATCCTGGCTTCAACCAATAAATTAACGTCTTCTTCTTCAATCGGCTGACCAGCTCTATAGCTGGTCAGTTTGTCAAGTTGATTATTAATTTGCCAAAGGTCATTGCCTAGATAGACAACCAGCTGCCTAAGAGCAACTGGGCTAACCGCTATCTGTTTCTTGGCTGTTTCCTTCTTAAGCCAATTAACTAAATTAGCTCCGCTCAAGAGTTTAAACTCTTCAAACATAGTCAGCCAGGGTTTAAGGGGAGTAATTGCTAATTTCCCCTCCTGGCGGATAACTAAAATAATGTCTTGATTTTCTTTTAATTTATCTTTCCTAACATATTCGGAGAATTCTTCTAGAAAACTTTTGTTCTTAAAAATATCCTCTAAAACAATCAATTTTTTCTCATTGAACATAGAAACTGATTCTACTTTTTCTTTGACTTTAGAAAAATTTAAATCTTCTTCGTAGAAGCGAACTAAATTTAGGCCAGTCTTATGTTTGGCCTGGTACTGGGCAATAATCTCCCTCAATTTTTGCCGCGAGCGATAAGTATCCTCGCCGTAGAGAAGAATGAGCATAAAAAAGTTAATCAGGGGATTGCCCTAATCGTTTCGAGAAACCTAGATGACAAAAGCAGCAGCCGTTTTTTTAACTAAGAAATAAGGTGGGCTTTTGTCATCTCGGAGCCGCCACATCAACTTAAGACAGAAAACAAATCAATTAACTGTGGCGGCGTTTTCGAGAAGCGATTAGGGCAATCCCTATAAACTACTGCCAAGTTACTTCTTGCTCAGGCTCAACTATTTCTATCCAAATTTGGCCGGGCACAAAAGGAATTTCTCGGCCTTTTCCATCTAAGAACTTCAATTTGCTGGTTGGCTTGTTTTCGCTTTTCTGCCAGGTACAATCAATAACTATTCCGTTTTGGTAAACCTGACAATCACCCGTTCCCTCCAAATCTAAATCATTGTAATCCGGCCCTTCAATTTGCTTGGAGACGACTCGCATGACGACAACGTTCTTAGCTTCAATCTGCTGATTGTTATTTTTATCTATCTCTTTCCGGTTGGTTCGGTAGCGCAAATAAGAATTGGTCGTCGGTTCATACTGATAGGATACATTATAGGGCTCGGAATAGCCAATTCTCAAAACCCGACGGCTGGTTTTTTGGCTTTGGTCTTCAGTATATGGATAGCCGACAAATTGGTTCTCTAAACGGTAACCTAATTTTTGAGCGCTATTCAACAGCCGTTCCATTGAAGTAAAGCCGTTGTGAGGCTGGGGGATACTCTGTTTCTGATAAAAAGCATTGTACGGATTGACCAGAGCGTCAATATTGTCCATCACCCCGGCATCTAATCTATCTAAAGCAAAATGAGAACCGCCCCAGTGGACTAAAATGGCGTCAAAGCCCAGGGCTAAAGGGATAAAATCATGACGTGCGCTGCGTAAAGAACCAATTTCGCTCGGCTCCTGGCAAAGGTAAAGAGCAACTATTCGGGTGATGCTGTTGGTAATAACCGGTATCTCCAAAACCAAGTCAGCCTGGGAAAGACCAGCCAGCGGTCGGGTGACCGGGTCTTCGGCCAAAACAACCGCCATTGGCCGCCGTTGGTAATGCTGACAGACTAAACCAGACAGCGGACTGTGGCCGGCCAACTCTTCCTGATTTAGTGAACTGGCCGGCTGATTACCTATTTCAACAGTCCGGCTGGCCTGCTGCCAAATAAAAATTAGCCCGAAGGCTAAAATGAGAAGGATAAGAAATAACCAACTCCTTTTTCTTAATTTGAACATGTTAACTATTTACCGCTTCCTAAAACTTTCTTAATTTTGCTTATAATCTCATCAGGGGTAAAATGAGCCTTGATTAAATAATCGACCGCTCCTAATCTTAAGCCTTTTTCCACTTCCTCTTGTTGCCCCAGATTACTTAAAACAATTACTGGAATCTTGCTAATTTGGTTGTCTTTCTTAATCTGTTTGAGTATCTCAAAACCATCAATTCCGGGTAAAATTAAATCTAAAAGAATCAGCTGCGGCCGTTTTTCCTTAATCATAACCAAGGCCTTCTCTCCCTCCGGGGCAATTGAGACAATAAAACCTTCGCCCTTTAATTTACGAATAAGCAACTCACGGAGAAATTTATCATCCTCAACAATAAGGACCTTAGTTCCTCCCTTTTTATTTCCTGACGAGTCGGTCATAGACCTATATTAACTCCCGGTTAAATTGACCGGTCTCGGTTAATGAAATCCTCAAGGAGAATTTTATCAAATTAGTCCTTTTCTTTCAAGAACAGCCCTAGCCAAACTATTCCAGTTGCTTCTTAACCTTGACGACCACTTCCTCCGGGTCAAAATCAGTCTTAACCAGACAGTCTTTAACCCCCAGTTCTTTGGCTCGGTCCAATTCAACTGGTTGGCCGGAGTTGGAAATAATGATAATCGGAATTTTTTTTAGCTCTTCGCTTTGGTTAATTTCTTCTATCACTTCAAAGCCGCCCATCTTAGGCATAACAATATCCAGTAAAATCAAATCCGGTTTGTTGCTTCTTATCTTTTCCAACCCTTCTTGACCGTTTCCGGCCGTCTCCACTTGATAGCCTTCTTTGGTTAATTTTTTTTGAAGAAGCCCAAGCAGAACTTCTTCGTCTTCGACAATAATAATTTTCTTCATATTTTCTATTATTTAACTTATTGGCAAGCTAAACCAAAAAGTAGTCCCTTTGTCTTCCTTGCTTTCAAACCAAATCTCTCCGCCGTGCGCTTCGACAATATTTTTACAAATAAACAAACCCAGACCAGTTCCCTCGGTCTCTAATTCTATTGCATTATCGGCTCTAAAAAATTTACCAAAAATCCTTTCTTGTTGAGATTTAGGAATACCGATCCCATTATCCCTAATCATTATCTTTAAATCCATCTTATCAGATTCAACCGAAATTGTCACCTGTCCGCCGGGCTTGCTAAAACTAATCGCGTTATCTAATAGATTTTGAATGACCAAATTTATCTTTTCTCTATCAACTTTAACCTTGGGCAAAAATTTCTTCGGTTTCTCAAAAATGAGCTTGAGCTTTTTCTTCTTAGCTGTTCCGCTTACTCCTTCAATAACATTTTTAATAATTTTTTCAATTGATTGAGGAGCCGGATTATAAACAAAGCGTCCTTCCTCGATACGAGCCACGTTCAAAAGGTCATTGATGAGAGTAATCATCCTTTCATTACTTTGATAGCCTTTTTCCAAAAAAGAAAGCTGCTCCTGGCTGAGTTTTCCGACATCGCCGTCCAAAAGCATTCGCAGAGTCCATTTGATGGCCGACAGAGGAGTCCTTAGCTGATGAGCGGCAATAGAAACAAATTCTGTCTTCAGCCGATCGATTTCCCGTTGCCTGGTTATATCATGCAGGATAATCATTGAACCGAAAGTTTCTTTACCGACTACGACTGGTGTGACGGAAAATTGAAAAAATCTTTTCAAAGGTTTCTCCAGAACCAGCTCATGCTTTCGGCCGGTCCATTTTATCTCCCTGCCCAAAATCCGGTAAAGCTTTTTAAGGTTGGAGACGCCGGCCAACTGGCTGATTTTCTTGTTAATGACCTGCTCCTCTCTCAGTCTCAGAATCTTTTCTGCTTCCGGATTGACTAAAGTGATTCTTTCGGCCCGGTCAAAAACAATCAACCCATCGGTCAGGCTGGTCAACATCGCCCTGGTTTTGTTCTTCTCCGCTTCAACTTCCTTGGTCCTTTCTTTCACCTTTTCTTCCAAATTCTCCTGAAACTTCTTAATTTCGGTAATATCAGAGATAGCCCAGAAACAACCGATTAAAGTCCCCTGATAGTCTCTTCTAATCGAGGCTGAAACACTGACCGGAATCTTTTCCTTGGCCCGAGTCAATAAAACCATTTCCTGACTTTCAACCGTCTTACTTTCAAAGACCCTTTTGAGAAATTTCTTGGCTAATTCTTTGTCTTCAAAGATGAATTCAATCCCTTGGCCGATTAGTTCTGTTTCGTTATAGCAAATCAGCTTTTTGACCGCTTGATTAAGGTCAACAATAACCCCGGTCGGATTGACAGTACAAACACCCAAGGGCAAAAAAAAGGAGAATTCTTCAATATATCTCTCTAAATTTTCCAAGTCTTCTTTAAGTTGTTGGCACAGAAAAAGTTCTTCCTTTTTTTTCATTTAGCTATTCCCATTCAATAACAAATTCATGATAAGGATCGCCCCGAAAGACGCACTTAGTCTCTTTGATAGTCATCTTGTCGGTTTTAACCGTTAGTAAAGCAACCGACTTAAAATAGCCTCTGAAATATTGGCAGAGAATCGGGTGGACTCTAAAATCTTTCAGCTGGAGGACTAGGCGCTTTTCCTCAACGTTAACTTCCGGCGCCTCCAGCTGGCCGACTGAATAATGTTCTTTCCAATACTTAGCGCTCTCATTGAAAGTTTTATCTAGAGAGACAAAATATCTTAAAAGAGCCCTGACAACAAAGGAGTACTTGGGAGCAGCATAACCCATTTCAAATATCTCCTTTTCGCCCCAGCCAAAGGTCCCCTTGATGACCAATAAGGAGATGACTCGCCAGCTCAAAGGATACCAGCCGGTCGCTCTAATTTCTTTCCCATAACTGATTGGCTGACCAATTTCCTCAATCGCCGCCTCGACTTTTTTAAGTCCAGCCTGACCTTTTTTCCCCAGAATATATTTAGCATCAGTCTGAAAAACAACTCCCCTAGCCCGTCCTTCTACCTTCAATATTTTGTTGATTTCGTCTTTAGTTAGCATATACCACCTTCTCTATCTATTTGATAACCTCTTTTAAATCTAGTTTCATTTAATATAGGTTTATCTATAATTCAGACAATCTCTTGACCAGACTATTAAATTCCAATTCATTTAATAGTTTAGCTACTTTTTCCTTATTATACCCTCCCCAGCTAGATTGGTCTAATTTAAATTCAAGAGGAATATCTTTTTTGATAGTTACCAAATACTGACTGAAAAAAGCGTCTTTCTCATATTCCAACAACTTAGCTTTTAACTTGGGGTTTAAATTACTTTGTGGAAGATTCTGATAGAGTTTTTTTAAACTGCCGAAGCGCTTAATCAAACCAGCCGCCGTTTTTTGACCAATACCAGCTACCCCCGGGACATTATCTGAAGGATCCCCTTTCAAGCCCTTAAAGTCATTAATTTGTTTTGGCTCTAGACCATAGCGTTTTTTAACGGTCTTTCGGTCATAGACAGCCATTTCCCTAATGCCAGCTTGAGGAGTATAAACAAAAGTTCGTTGATCAACTAACTGAAGAGCGTCTAAATCGCCAGTGATAATAATTTTTTTAATTTTCTTGCCCTTTAGCTGTTGAACAATCGTTCCGATAACGTCATCGGCTTCAAATCCTTGTTTTTCATAAATAGGGATACCTAGGGCTTTAACAATCTCCTTGATTAAAGGAATTTGGTCATACAATTC
>Ga0102944_1002694_pt1 | contig 10176 bp, 10 predicted proteins | sample SalPonD_shore_MG_FD_78172 | JGI IMG/M metagenome (GOLD analysis project Ga0102944, IMG submission 78172) | Salt pond soil microbial communities from South San Francisco under conditions of wetland restoration - Salt Pond MetaG... | ecosystem: Environmental > Aquatic > Marine > Intertidal zone >... | reverse complement strand
GTAAAAATTGAGATGCTTGAGGAGATTCTTAAAATCGAAAAACCAAAAGTAATTGATTTAATAATCGGATGGGGAGATAAGTACCAATTTAAACTCGATGGAGATTATTTGATAATAAATAAAGAAACTTTACCTAACTTGCTTAAAGAATTAGAATAATTTAACTAAATCTAGCACGCAAGTAATCGCAAAAATAAAAAAATAATAGAATTTTGATTATTTTACATACTTACTTCTCAATTTCGAAGTTAACTTGACACCGGACCCTATATATCAGCGTATCTGTATCTTCTTTAACCTTTACATCAGATTGAATTATTGTAAGGTTTCTGATGCCTCGAAGGGTTTTCTTGGCTTCTATATATGCGTTTTTTACCGCATCAGCCCAATTTTGTTTACTTGTGCCAACAAGTTCGATACTTTTATAAACTTCACCCATTTTTTATATCACTTTCTTTTATGTGGTGAAATATGATGTTATTAGTTAATATTTAAATATTACTGATTTGAATTATTGAAACTCAAAATTTTCGATAATTTAATAGTCATTTTTTAATAAAAAATAGAGAAAAAATGAGAATTTCTGTATATTTCTATTTTATATAATTTGATTTAATAAAAATTAATAAATAAAACGAATAAATAAAAAGAAAATAATTTTTAGAGATAGAAAGATTTAGGCATCTGGATTTTCCAGCAAAACTGCGACTCCTTGTCCCCCACCGCAGCATGCATTAGCTAATCCGTATTTAGCGCCTTTATCTCTAAGTATTCGAGCTACAGTTCCAGGCAATCGAACCATAGTAGATCCTAATGGATGACCAATTGCAGTAGAACCTCCCATAACATTGACTTTTTCTTCTGGAATATTAAACGCTTTCATACAATTAAGTGCAACTATGCAGAATGCTTCATTAATTTCCCAGTAATCAATATCATCTGCTTCTAAACCAGCGTGTTTTAAGGCCATTTCAGTAGCAGGTACAGGACCTCTTCCCATAACGGAAGGATCAACAGCAGCCCATCCTATTGAGACAATTTTTGCTAAAGGTTCAAGGCCTCGTTTTTTAGCTTCTTCAGCTTCCATTAATACTGCTGCAGTCGCACCAGCATTCAATGGAGAGGAATTTCCAGGTGTGATAACTCCATCTTTAGAACCTTCTCGTTCTTTATATCCACTTCTTCCTCCAATATCCTCACCATAGATATTTTTATCTAGATAAAATGGTTTAGAGATTCTTGGTAATGAAGCAACTTTTTCTAATTTAGATTTTCGAGCGGCTTGATCCGTTTTAATTACTTCTGTTTCTTCGACATTTCCTTCAGCATGAGCTTCTATAGGAATAATTTCTCCGCCCCAAACTCCTGATGTAAACCATCCTTCTTCTTGAGATTTAATAGTTAAATTATGGCTTCGTACACCAAATTTATCCATATCTTCTTTTGTGAAGTGAGGAGTTTCTTGTTCATATAATTTTTGGGCGGTCTGAAGCATATTAATAGTAGTCAATAAGTCATATTCAGGTCTATACCATTCACTCTTTTTATTGATCATATTCAGATTTGGTTTTACCCAGTCATTGTTCATTGGAATCCGAGTCATATGTTCTACTCCCGTAGCTAATGTACAATTACTATAGCCTGTCATAATTTCCATTATTCCAACATGCATCCCTGATCCAGCAGAACCACATTGTCTGTCAACGAAGAGAGCAGGAGTACTCTCAGGAAACCTCGCTAAAAATATTGGAAGCCTGCCACCATATGTCCATTGTTCATAGACACCCATCGCTGATCCAACCGTAACCTCATCGATATCTTCTTTTGTAATTCCCTTATCAACCAACTTTTCATCGAAAAACTTCATCAATAATGTAGCAAGTAATTCATCTCCTCGAATCTCACCAAACACATCTCTTTCTGGTTGTTTTGGTCTCGATCGTGAAAATGGTGTTCTCGCATAATCAATTAACCATACTTCTTTTGTTTCTGGCATTTTTAATAATTCAACTCTTTATTTTGTTTAGATTGAGTAATTTCTTATAAATTGTAATTTAGAAAATTTAAAAACAATATTAAACTTTTTGAAATTGAATACTAGATTGATCGTTTTGAGAATAAGATTAATGATTATTCATAAAAAAAGTAACAAAATCAAAAATTTATGTTAAATTTGATCACTTCATTTAGATTATTATTAAAGTAAACTCAACAAAGAATATATTTTATGAGAATCAAAAAGAATCCTTAATAAAAGTGTTATATTAAAAACTATTATGAGTAAACAAAGTAAAAGAAATAATCCAAAAATAAAAGTCGCTGTAATTGCGGGAAGTACTTCTGATGAAGAAGTCTATAATAAAGCATTAAAAGTATTGGATGAGAAAGAAATACCATACGAGCTAAAAATCCTTTCCGCACATAGAAATCCAGAAGAGCTCGATGCTTATGTTAACTCATGTTCTGCGTTAATATATATAGCAGTTGCGGGATTATCTGCCGCCTTGCCTGGAGTAATTGCATCAAAGACCAATAAACCAGTTATCGGTGTACCTGTTAATGCTAAATTGGGTGGCCTAGATGCATTATTATCAATAGTTCAGATGCCCCCAGGAGTTCCAGTCGCATGTGTGGGAATTGATAATGGAGATAATGCGGCTCATTTAGCAATAAGAATTTTAGATTTACTAGAAAGCAAATAACTTTATAAAAATAATTAAATGATTTAAAATGGTAAAAAATAATTTAATTGAGCAAGGAAAAAGAAATGCCGCAGAAAGAACTGTTGAAGAAAATATTAAAGAGGGGATGATTTTAGGTATAGGGAGTGGTTCTACGGTTGTTTATGCTGTAAAAAAAATTGCGGAATTAAATCGAGAAAATAATTTGAATCTGAAATGCATACCTTCCTCTTTTCAATCATATCAATTAATTGTAGAGAATGGATTAGAATTAGTGTCATTAGACCAATATTCAGAAATTGATCTGGATATCGATGGTGCTGATGAGATAGACAAATATCTAAATCTTATCAAAGGAGGTGGAGGGTGCCATGTTCAAGAGAAAATTCTTGCTTCGAATTCTGAAAAATTGATTATTATAGCGGATTTTAGAAAAGATTCGGATTTTCTTGGAGAAAAATGGAAAAAGGGAATTCCAATTGAAGTTATACCAATGGCTTATGTTCCTATCATGAAAAAGATAAAGAAGATGGGTGGAGAGCCAAAACTTAGAATGGCGCAATCCAAGGCTGGCCCATTAGTATCGGATAATGGAAATTTTATTATAGATGCTGATTTTGGAGTAATTAAAAATCCCTCAGAATTAAATCAAAAATTAAAAGTTATATCTGGTGTGGTTGAAACTGGACTATTTATCAATATGGCTTCAAAAGCATATATTGGGCAAAAAGATGGAAAAGTTTCAATTAAGAATAAGTAATGGGATTAGAGTTAAAAAAATAAAGTAAATATTTATGCATTAGTTTCAATTTCCTGAATGTTTTTATGAACTATACTCATTTCTAGATTAATTCTTTTTCTAATGACTTTAAAATAGATAATTAGCGCTCCTATTATTAATTGAGTTATAGCTAATATATTAAAATAAAGCATATCTAATCCTAAAGTACTTGACACGATTACTATATCTCCCGTTTTCGACCCGAAAATAAACCAATGAGGGAATCCAAAAGTATTATTGATCGAGTATAATGGAAAATCCAACCATGCTATAATCATTAGGAAAATTAAGAATCTATTAACCCAAAAATTAAATTTTTTGAAATATAGAATAAATCCTACTAGAAAGATAAAGCCCCATTGAAAAATCTCTCCCCCCATCATTACGAGTATATAAAATTCATCTGGAACATTTTGAAAATTGACATAACCTGCAAAATTCTTCCAATCTAAAAATGGAAAGGGTGCATAACCAGTTATTTCTCCACCAGAAATTAATACGAAGAAAGCATGTCCATTTTCATGTATGAAGGAACTTAAAAGAAGAGCTACAATTAAAAGACTGGTGTATTGAAAATATCGCTTAAGATATCTTTCTCTGTAAAGAGTATGAAAGATTAAACCTATAAAAACCAAAGTCGAGATAATGTATAGATATCCTCCGATTTCTAAATATTCCAAATTTGTAGGTGTTGATCCCTCAGGAAATAAAATTAAAAATTGAGGATTAATAAAGAGGAGGAGTATTGAAAAGAAGGCTATTAAAGATTGTATTGAATAAATCAGAACTCTTAATTTTATTATTTTTACAAATAGATTTGTTATAATATTAATCACTGAGAGGAAAATCAATAAATAAAAAAGAATCACGTGCGAATTCTCATAGAAAACATAAATAATTACTGGTAAGGACCCCCAAGTATTATGTTTTATATACATAAAATTAAAATTTAAAATTAGGAAAATTATTCCTAGAATAAGAATTAAAAAATTTCCTATATTACTTATTTTCCTTCTTTGAAACACTGCTATAAAATCTTTATTCATTTTCACTGATTAATTAAATTAATATTTAATTTCTAAATAAGGGAAGATTTTTTTAAAGATTATTCAAGATAGTTATGTACTTGAATACCCGTTTATGTGCTTCTATTACATATTTGTTGTATATTGAATTTAATATCATAATATTTTTGATATTATTAGCAATCAATAGAATAGTTTGGGTAAATGTAAAATATCAAATTTTTATATGAAAATAGAGATATTATTTATTTGTAATGAAAAATTCTATTGATGATTTTATAAAAAAATACGAACTAGATAATTTTAAGAAAACTTTAGAATTGACACCACAAAATAAAATAGAATTTTTTAATGATTTAACGGAAATCTTAAGAATTATTTGTAGAATATTTGATAAAACTGCAAATATTCCATCTATTCGCGGTTTACTATTATTGATGGGATTAGCGAAAATCGGAGAATCTGAAGAGGTCATAAATAAATCTGATATAATGGATGAATTGAATATTGATAGATTAGAGAAATTATCGCATGCCTTTGAATATCTCGAACAAAATAACGATATAAAAATCATCGAGAAAACACCGCGATTTCATGTTGTAAAATTAAATAAAGAAGAAAATCCCGATTTAAAGATTTTTGAAGAACTTATAAAAAAATACTGGAAAAGTCCAAAAGAACAAAAAAAGAAAATTCAGAAATGGGTTGAGGAAGATGACTAAAAATGAAAATTCATTTAGTTCAGGTTTTGATCTGAATGATGGAGGTGAGACTAATATATTTTCCAAACTAAAAAAAGAATTAAAATTACGCCTTTTAAAATATATTATTCCATCTACTATTTTACTCGTATTTATAATTATAATCATCATTGGCTTAGAAGCCACTTCAACAAATGAAATACAATCAAATAATTATAATCTATTTAAAATAGGGAATTATTTCAGTTTCTATTGGATATTTTTTGGTTTTAGTGCATTTTTTATAATAAAAATCTTAAGTATTCTTAAGAATAGAAATACTCCTATTATCAATGAATATATTAAGAGAGAGATAAACAATTTAAATTTAGAGTTAAAGACTTTTTATTCTTATGATATAATTTGTTTAATATTCCTCATATTTTCAAGTTCTTTTTATCTTTTTAACGATTTAAGAATCTTTATCATTAATGAAAAAACCTTATTATTAGGAAAGATTCTGCTCAGTCTTGTTCTTTTTAGCCTCTTGAATTTTATTCTGTGGGTAAATAACAAGAGAATCGATTTGAAGAATAACTATTATATCTACTTCAGAATTAAATTTCCAATTTTTAAAAAAAAAGAAATAGAAATGGTAAAAATATTCATGAAATCAAAAAGAGTTTTCCTCTTGTTTAAACGGGAGAAAAAGGATTTGTTTTCAAGAATTTCTAAGAAAAGATGGTTGCAGGTAGATAAGACATTAATCTTTAAAAGATTGAACCTAGGAATTTTTATAAATTTTTGCGAATTCTCTACCTTTCAAAATTTCCCAAATAAATTTCTCAATATAGCCTTAGCAACTAGAGAGTGGGATATTAATAAAACCAAACTTAATTGAATTTAAGTTAAATTAAAGAGATTAATAACTCCTTATACCTTATATTTTATATAATAATTACTACTCAAACGAGGTTAAATAATGACTGATGAGTTTCAATTAAAACTAATTAGTGGAGAAATTACAGAAGATAATCGAAAAAGAATTCATACTGTTAAAAATCCTTTAAATAACTCTTTTCCCGAGCTTAAAATACAGCTTCCAGTAGCTTATGAAGGACCCGAGGGAGAGAAAGGGGAAATAGTCTATACTCCCGAGCATTTTTTTGTTGCAGCAATTTCCGGATGTTTTTTAACAACATTTTCGGTTGTATCATCTAATTCCAATTTTAAGTATAACTCTCTAATAATTGAAGCAAAAGGAATTGTTGGAACTAGCACAGGTGAGAAAATAATGGAAAAAATTGAGCAAAATATAATTTTAAAAATTCCTTCATCAGAAAGAGAGCATAAGGCAGAGCGTGTATTGGAGATAACCGAAGATAGATGCCCTCTTGCTAAATCAATCAAAACTATAATTAATAATAAATATAATATAATTTTTGAATAAAGTTTCTTATTTTCTTTTTTATTTTTAGAGTTATCCAACTCCTATTAATAAAACAATCACCCAAATAAACCCAAAACTTATAATATTTGTTAAGTTCACCATCATTGAGGTCAATTTTTCATCATAACCTAACTCAACAGAAAAGGGAATAGCGCTCATTCCGATTGGCAATACAAGTCCTACTAATATAAGTGCATTAAACTCTAATCCAAAAGGTAAAACAAAAAGTAAAATGAAGCCTATTAATAATCCAAATCCATATCTTGTTAAAAGAACTCTAACAACGTATTTCCAATAAGATTTATCGAATTGAAAATCAACAAAAATACCTAAAACTAATAATGTGAGCGCCATATTTGCCCTTGAAAGAATATCTAAAAGATCTGTTAAAAATAATGGAAGGATCAATCCAGATAGGTTTATAATTAAAGCGAGAAATAATATTATTAAGGGAACAGAGCTGAATACTCTTTTCATTATTGCTTTTATATTGAGTTTCTCTGAATGTGGTTTTATTTTTGGAGAATATAGGGAACCAAGTGTATACCCTAATATGAATACTACAAACGAGTTTCCTAAATCAAACATTATGATATACTCCATTCCAACTTCACCCCATATACCTCGAATTAGAGGATATGCAAAAAGACCAATATTAAAGCCAACAGAACACATCATTAATAGTCCTTTATATCGGTTTTTACATCCACGATAGAACAAGTAAGTAAAAGTAGCTACTAGTAAGCTATATCCAAAAGCAAGGAAAGGGAGAAGCACTAAAGTCGGATAAATTTCGATATTGCTAAAAACGTCTAATACTAAAGCGGGTAAAGTCACGTTTAGTACCAATTTGGCAATAATTTTCCCATCCTGTGTCGTTAAAATTCCAAGCTTCTTTATAATGAAACCAATAAATATGATCGTTAAGGACAAAAAAAAAACATAATTAGGATTAGTCATCTTTCAAAACTGAATTACTTTTCATTTTATAAGAATTAATAACTTAAAAGAATGAAATATTTTATTTTTTTTTCTGATTTTATAATTTCAACTATTTTTATTAAATAATATCTCTGAGTTCAAATTATATTTAATTAGATACATATCATAATTAATTATTAATGGCTGAAAGTTAAATTAACAATGAAATTTCACAAAAAGAACAAATTTGATGTTACTTTTGAAACTTTAAATTCAGTTATAAAAAAAATTATGGGTTTTAAACAGAATCTATCTTCAAAAACTTCTTTCTTAGGATTTGATGGTTATATCGATTCACTGTATTTCCTTGTGAAATCGAGAAAGGATGCTTTGAATTTTCAAAAAATGAAGAAGATGAATGAATTTGCGGAATTTGTTTCTAAAGTAGCTGGAAGTTCAGGAAATATTGAAAGAATATTAAAGAAAAAGACTTCTGGTGGCTTTGCTCCTAACACCGCCAAAGCATTGAATGCATTAGGGATCAAGATAAATCTTGTGGCTGCGATGGGATATCCAAATATTTATGATGTTTTTACTTCTCTCTCCTCTAAGGAATCGATAAATGCCATTAGTTTTTCTAATCCGGGTGAAACATTAGGTTTAGAATTTCATGATGGAAAAGTTTTGTTGCCAGATTTTTCGAATATAATTAAATTAAATTGGGAATTAATAAAAGATCGAGTTGGTTTGAATACTTTAATTTCTTTAATGAATCACTCTAATATTTTAGGTTTTGGACACTGGTCCTCAATACCTCGGTTTAATGAAATTTGGGAAAATATAGTTAATGAGGTTTTACCGAATATCAATAATTCCCAAGAAAAGATATTGTTTACAGACTTAGCAGATATTAAAAAAAGAAGCACTTATGATATCAAAAAAATGATAAAATTGCTGAAAAAAATTAATGAATATATTCCAGTACTTCTAAGCCTTAATGACCAAGAGGCAGTGGATATAACCAAAAATTTAGATCACGTTGCTACTATCGATCCTTCAAAAAAAAATTTTAAAGATTATTTTGATGTAGGTAAAAGAATGAATCAAGAACTTAATCTTTCATATTTAGTAATTCATTCTCCTCATTTTGCAACGATTTCTCTCTCAAATGAAGAGCATTATTGGGTTACAGAAGGATTTACATCAAAACCAAAATATACCACTGGTGCAGGAGAATATTTTCATTCTGGCACAATAGCTGCTTTATCATGTGAAATGTCTCCGAATGAATCTATATTGATTGGAAATGCATTAACAGCAATTTTTGTGCGTACAGGAAGCCCTCCAACGTTTGATAAATTAAAAGAATATATTTTTGATTATATGAGTTATATAGAAGAAGATAAACCAGAATTTCCGAATTAAGCTGACTTATATGGAAAAATTAAATATTACTTCATAATTTTAAAAATGAAGAGGTGAAAAAATTAAAAGGAAATGAAAATATGGAAGATGAGAAACCATATTTGAATAATTTATTATCGATTGATAAGAGAGTAAATGATTTGCTGTCAAGAATGACCTTAGAGGAGAAGATCTCTCAAATTTATAATATTTCTACTGAAATCGAGAGATTAAATATCCCCTATTATGATTGGCGTAATGAAGGGTTACAAGGTGTTGCTTTTGTTGAAGAGGCAACAATTTTCCCGCAAGTAATTGCGATGGCTGCTACATTTAACGAGAACTTGATTGAAAAAGTTGCAGGTGTAATCGCAGAAGAGGCTCGCGCTAGATATCACTATTATCTAGATAAAGGTGAGCAACAGAGATGGACAGGATTGACTTTTTCAACGCCAAACATAAATATCGTAAGGGATCCTAGATGGGGAAGGGGACAAGAAACCTTCGGAGAAGATCCATATCTCACTTCCCGAATGGGGGTCGCGTTTTGTAATGGATTGCAAGGTTATGATCCAAAATATTTAAAAGTCTCTGCAGAAGCAAAGCATTTTGTCGTACATAGCGGACCTGAAAATCGTAGACATGAAATTGATATCAGGGTAAGTAAGAAAGACTTATATGAAACATATTTACCCGCATTCAAAGCTTGCGTTCAAGAGGGAAATTGCGAAGGAATTATGAGTGCTTATAATCGAGTTAATGGTGAAACAGCATCCGCAAGTAAAAATCTACTTCAAAATATACTTAGAGATGAGCTTGGATTTGATGGATATGTTATATCTGACGGAGGAGCAATTAGAGATATTCATAAATATCATAAGGTGGCGAAAGATTATGCGGAGGCTGCTGCAATGGCTCTAAAAGCAGGTTGTGACATATTAAATCCCATGGATTTACAGACAATGGCAAAATTAAAAAGACTTAGAAGATCAGTTAAAAAGGCTTTAAAAGAGAATATGATTAATGAGGAGGATCTTAATAGGGTGCTCAAAAGAACATTGCGAGCTAGATTTAAATTGGGTATGTTTGATCCTCCAGACCTAGTTCCCTATACAAAATTAACTCACGATATTATTAATTCAAAAAAGCATCGAGAGTTATCTCTTCATACGGCACGTGAAAGTATCGTATTATTAAAAAATGAGAACAATCTCTTACCTTTAAATAGAGAAGT
>Ga0102944_1002693_pt1 | contig 10177 bp, 10 predicted proteins | sample SalPonD_shore_MG_FD_78172 | JGI IMG/M metagenome (GOLD analysis project Ga0102944, IMG submission 78172) | Salt pond soil microbial communities from South San Francisco under conditions of wetland restoration - Salt Pond MetaG... | ecosystem: Environmental > Aquatic > Marine > Intertidal zone >... | reverse complement strand
GACTGAGTTACTCGCTCAGCCATTACCTCGTTTAGAACATTAATAACAAAGCGAGGAAATTCATTAATTGTCATTGTATACCGCATAGTTTTGGTTTCGTAAGCCCTCCACCTTACTCAATTAATTCTGGCTGGGTTAATTAGATTCAAGCGAATGACTGAAGGTGGCCGGATTCCGCCAATCGCCATATCGGGAACACTGGTTCGTCATTTCAAGAACGGTATGAAATTCTCCAACACGGCGGCGTACAGTTTCCCTGTGCCACCATAAACTTTCCTGACACGATTTTGCTGACTTCTAACAAAACCGTGTAGCTGCTGAGGTGGCCAGATATGGCCTATCTCATCAATCGAGCGATCGAAGGCCAAGTAATATCTGTCCTTTCTTGTAAGACGGATCCGGCCGTTTATCTCCTTCATGATTATAACCCCCTATACCAAAGTCTAGCCGGTCAGCAAAGGTGTTGAAAAAGACGGGCACGCATGGATTGTCGGCAATGATTTCAACGGTTTACGGCGAATGCAGGCTTGGGAAAATATCTTCCGCAGGCGGTTTTTCTTTTTGAAGGTTGGGTATTGCCGTATAACTTTTCTTATATATATAACAAAATTTATATACCGTCATAAACCATTGAAATCATTATGAATCAACCTATACAAGAGAAAAACAGTATAGATTTATTAAGCAAAAGAGACAGCCGGAATTGGCTGCCTATCTCTTGCGCGGTGCTCTTCAACACCTTTGCTGATCCCCTTGTACCAAAGTTCATTCAGGCTTCTTGGACTGTTCTGATCGCAGCTTTTCGCCTTACAAGCCAGAGAATAACCTTCGCAACAGGGTACAACAGGAACAAGGTTGCATAGAAGGCGTACCATGAGAACTTGTGCGAAGCGCCCGACCACAACGAAACGGCCAGGGAGGGGTCCTTCTTCAGCATGTCGCTGAAAGTCGGGAGAATATTATAGCCAACTGGCTCCCTATCGACGCAATGAGGCATAGGGAAGTGATATCTGGTCAGATATGCTTTTGCTCGACTCCTGATCGTAGCGGTTCTTCCAGCACAGACGCAATCAGCCTCCGCAGCAGCCATTGCCGCATGAGCCCCATACATGTAACGCCGAAGCACCAGACCTTCCTCGCCGACGGGTGTGGTATATAGAACATCAGTGGACGCATAAACATCCCAATCAGACGAATTCTGATCGACCTCCAAACGCAACATATTCCCCGTCATGTACTTCACCATGTTCCGTCCGGCTCGCGTTGAAGTCAGCATACTATCCTGCGCCTCAATCTTCTTCATGAGCGATGGCGCGATATAATCCGGAAGCGGAAGCGAGTTCACGGAGAACAGGAACCGACCACCCCTCCTGTAGACGTAATGCTCGTCCGTGAGCGACGCCACCATATTGTCGAGGTTGAAGGTGGCATCTGCCGAACCGGCAACCCTCGAATTCGTAAAGAAACGGAGGAACCAGTTCGGCAGCACTGAGTCAATCTCTGGACGATAGATATCGATCCAAGGAAGAAGCGCATTGCCATACGCCTTGTGATCCTCTGCCAGCACCACAGGACCATTCATCTCCTTGTAGTGCTCGGTCATGTCATCCATGTAGAAACCGGGAGCCGCCAGCTTGACCGCAAACGCAATCAGCAAACAAACAGCAATCGCGATCGGCGTGTACCGGTCGATGACAGCCAGCCGTCCGGCCGCAAACCTCCTAACCTTCCGGTACACCCGCTTGTAGAGGCTACCCAGAGGCGCGATCGGCGTCCGGCAACGCGGGCAGATCGATGCGTGCTTGCTGATATGCTCACGACACTTCGGGCACTTCCGCTTCAGCATCGCCGCGATAACCCAGCGCACAAGCATCGCGAAGATCACAATCATGAGAATACGAATCATCCCGTCCCCTCTGCCCGCTGATACTATAGTTGCTCATTTTGATCCCCTGCAACCCATCAGATTTTTCCATATCAAGAATTGACTTGGGTAGGAAAACCTCGACTTAACTTAATTTACAACGATTTCTTGATTTTTGGGAAAAATCGAGTATATTTTTGGTTAGCTAGTTTACGGATTAGCTTTTGGTGAGTTGAAGGGTATACATTGTATTTATCTGGATAGGCTTTTGGTGAGTTGAAGGGCTATGATTAGCTTTTGGTGTTAAAGAAGGGAGCCTTACGGCTCCCTTCTTTTTTTAGCTTCGCGGTATCATCTCCCTACCCGAAAATGGACATCCTCTCTGTCCGATTTCGGACAGACCCCCTATCCATATTTGGATATACCCTCTGCCCGATTTCGGACAGGCCCCGTGTCCAAGTTCGATAATGCCCTAAGCCTCATTTGACCGCTTCCAGCTTCCGTAGAACGGCAGCCGCTGGCTTCCGATCGCCCGGTCCGCTCCAGTTGAGAAGATAGGAGAGGTCCCGCCGGTCCACACCAAGACGCTCGGCAGCTTTGGCGATGCTCAGACCTCCCTCCTCGATGAATCCACGCACCTGATCAGCCAAGCTGCGCAACCGTCCATATTCGTCTTGCGCAACTCCGCGCGGAGCGGCATCTGCCTCGGCCTCCTCGATGCTCTCCGGTCTGGGATTGCGCACGCGCTGCGCAGCAGTTGTGCACTCCCTGCGCAGCCCAGATATGTGGGTAATGGCCAGAACATTCGTCGTCTGGATCAGTATCAGACCTAGCGCCTGCAACAGCACCAGCGCATAGACGCCAATAGTCGTATTTACACGCGATTTCGCTTGGGTGGATCCCAAGGCATTGAGCTTGGAACGTGCTACATCCATGCGCTCCTGGAGCTTCTGGATAGGCTGTAGCCATCCCTTGCGACTCTGACTGTTATGCGCATAGGTGCGCACGAGCTGCGCATCCTGCGAAAGCTCATTGCGCAGCCGTCGCGCGGCCTGCGCAGAAACCTGCGAGGTAGCCTCAGCTTGGGCTCTCGATGCGAGGGCCGGTGTAGCGATTTGATATAGCGGACCAGCCAGCAACAGGACGGATGCAACCAATCCCAGCATGCGGCTTGGTAGGCCTGGCCGGTACCACAGCCATAGACCCGCCGCTTCGATCGACAGTGACCAGGCCCAGCCAATCTCACGGCTGACGTGGTCAGACCAGAATGCGATAGAGTGGTACTGGATCAAACCGACACCGCCGGCGATCAAAATGGCAGAAACTAGCGCACTCATACAACGCCCAGATCAGCAAGCAGAGCAAATACAAACAATCCAACAACAATCAGAAAGATTCGGGCCGTCCAGACTTCAAAGGCAGTGTGTACTTTGACGCGTTGGGTTTCGGTCCGAACCTCACCCTTGTCATCCTTGAATTGGATCTCTGTCTCTTTCCAACCGTTCCCGGATGCCGCTCGGATGATACGGGACATAGCCCAGATAATGATAACCGCTCCAATGATTTCAGGCATAATGATGGTCCTCCTTTTTCTTCGGCTGCCATTCAGCCAACCGGATGAATGCGCCCGCGCATTCATCCATTGAATACCCCCTGCCGCCCCGCATCGAACGGAGAGTCAAGGTGGAGAGCTCCGCCAGTGGTGCGGCCCGCAGGCGAAGCCGAGGACACGGTGGCGGAGCGAACCTTGACTCGGAGTGGCGGGGTGGCCGCCCCTTCTGGGAGAAACGGGGGGATGTGCCGGCCGCGTGGGCGCCAATAATCTTTTAATGGCGGCCCTTGAGGGATGACCACATCCCCCCGATCGTCCGATCGAAAATTTCGAGCAGCGCCCACCAAACGAGTAACCATAAAATGACGCCGGCTAGACCGGCCAGGTGGCCGTCATCAAGATCGAAAATGACGATGCTTTGGAAGGTGGTGATTATGGCAATCATGGCCGCCGCAAAAAAAGAAAATAAAAAAAACAATATTTTTGCTAATTTATTCACCTTCCACCTCCCCCTCAATCCCAAACATCGACAACAATCGCTTTGCGAACTCTTCGGCTTCTGATTCTCGTCTGTCGCTGAATGCGATCTGATGACCATCCGAAACATCCACTTGCTCAAGCATCTCAGCCGCTGCCGGCAAATTTCGGTGCAAGAAGTGGTGACCCAGTTCGTGCGCGATGGTTTTGTACTTCTGGGCGATGGGAAGTTGCTCGTCCCAGATGACCGTAACCAGCGGACCATCCTTACTGTAAAGTCCTTCGATTCCGTGCCTCTGCATGAGATTGGGCATTTGCCGGAACTCCCAGTCGTAACAAGCATCGTTTTCCCTTAATGCCTGCAAATCAAAACTGCCCCCCATTAATGTCAGGCACTGTTCAACCCCATTTCTGATTTGCTTTTGTGTGCACATTTTTGCCCCCTAAACCGACATTCCTTTTTCTTTTTTTTCTTCTTCTGTTTTCGCGATTTGGCTGAGCAGGCGGAGCGGTGCCGGCGACAGGCTCCTCCCTAAATCAGACGTAAGCTTTTTACCCTGCCCTCGCGCCAAGGCATCCCCTATTTTTGCCGTTTTCAGGATTGGCCCGGCGCCTGCGGCATAGGCAAGCCGACTTGCCAGGCCGTAGCTCTGACGTTTGGGCGGAACCGCTAGATGCCCACTGTCCAGCCTGGCTAACTTACCTTTAGATACAGCTCGATCGATGGCGACAGCCACGTCCTGTGACTTGGCACCTGAGCCCACAGCACGCGCCATTGCTGCACCCATCACCCTCTGACGAGTGATGGGCTTCCGCCGCCCTGCAAAGTCCTTCAGCGTCGCGTCTACGGCCTTCTCCGCCGCTTGGGCACGCTGCTGGGCGGAAACATTTAAGTCCTTCGCTTTGTCAGGCTTCACCTCGATGCCGAGGGATTTTGCCTGCGCCTTCCATTCCTGCCGCAGTTTGGCTTTACCGGTGCCATCCAACTGTTTCTTTTTTCCTCGTGTCTGGAGAGCAGCTCGTTCAGCAGCTCTCGAATCTCCGACCGTGGAATCCTTCAGCCTTGCTTCGATTTCTTGGCGTCGACTGGAAAATGATTCGAGTTGCTTCTTGGAATATCCTTCCAACTCCCACAAGCCCTGCTTCTCATTCGTCATACGGATTCGATAGCCGCGTGCCTTCACCCTCTCTGCTAGCTCAGCCCTATACACGGCGCCGATCGCCATCTTCTGCCGATACAGTTCCCTCGACTCAATCGCTCTCCACTTATCTTCACCATGCGAAAAATTGGCTACGACAGCATGACCGTGGATTTGAGGGTCGCTGTTTCGGCTCGTTTGATGTTGGAATTTCGCGACGGCGAGGTTGTCTGTTTGCTCGAGACGCACACCCTCTCCGTCTCGCACGCGAACAAATGCGGCATTTTCCTCGGCGTACTTCAGAGCCGCCTTCATCGCTTCGAAGTGATCATCGATTAGTCCCTGGTCGCCAATGGCCAGCGCCTGGATGGAAAGGCTCTTGGGAGCACTGAAGGTAAGATCGAACCCCATCCTCCGTTCGCCCGCCTTCCCTCCTCCCGGAAGCTGCGTGCCGTCTGGCAAACGCCCATCCATGATGTTTTTGAAATCCTCCTCACTGACAGCCCCAGCCAAACCCAATCGCTCAGAACCTCGACCGATCCACTCGGTGCTTCGGCCAGCCTCTTTCCCCCAATAGTCCTTCTCAGCGCTTTCCTTCTCTAGGTATCCGGCGACTGCCCCGCCGGCACCTGTGAGTGTGCGGATACTCAACATACCGGCGCCCTCCACTCCCGGAACTCAGCCATCCTAATTTCTGGCTTGCGGTATTGGATCTCGATTTGAGAACGAGGGTAATCGCCCGCCAGAATCAGGTAGGCGGCCAAATCAGGTAATGTCTGAATCTCGGAAGCCATCACCAACGGGACTCTTTCGATCCTCTCAGACGCGGAGAAGCGCCCTTGGCCACCACTGTTTTGCCCTTGGTCCTTGCGTTCCACTTCCACTTCGCCGAGGCACTTCTGGCCGTACTCTGCTGCCTCCGGATCCCCCGTGCGATAAATCAGTTTGGTACTGCAAAGGTCCATCAACGCGACCGCTCCGTCTCGACTCCAGATCTGCCGCAATTGCCCGAGGTTCTGCACCCCGATCACGACGGCCGCACCGTACTTGCGTCCCTGCGCCAAGAGATCCATCAGCTTCGGCATTTTTTGAAGGTCAGCCAATTCATCGACGATAATCCAGATTCGCCGGCGTCCCTGCGAGTCACCCATCGAAAGAATCTCGCGGGCAGCCAGGTCCACATAGAGGGACAAGAGAGGAGCGAGCTGCTCTTTGTGGTCGGCCCGCGATCCGAGATAACAGAATCCGCCGGCATCCTCGCGAATCCATTTGCGGAGACTGAAATTGCCAGCACCCGCCGCCCGTTCCCGCTGAGCAAGGTGCTGAAGCCATTGCGTACGTTGCGCGGCATGTGCCACCACACCACCTGCCTGCTCGCCTTCTCCGGTACCGAGTCCTGCACCGCCGGAAGTGCCGGCAAGATAATCGCGTAGCTCCTGGGCAGAACTACATAAGAGCACATTGTGGAGCTCCGACATTGTTGGGTTGGTTTGTGTGAGTTTCCATAACACCGAAGCCAGTAGGTTCCGAGCGCTACCGCTCCAGAACTCCCCTCCCTTGTCGCCTTCGCTTGAAGGTATGAGGGCGGAAGCCACTGCTTGCGCATCGTTCTCGTTCTGAATTTCCGAGAAGATCGACCATTCGTCGGATCGACGATCGAAAACATTCAAGAACGCATCATTATGGCCGGGCTCGGCGTAGGCCGAAAGATAGTGGCCACCAGGATCGTAGATGATGGCCTTCTCACCTCTCGCTCGGACCTGATCGAGAAGCTCGCGAATAGCCGTACTCTTGCCGACCCCAGTTGATCCAATCATCAGCATGTGTTGGCGTTCGCTTGCCGGCGGCAGAGGCACACCAGCCAACTCGAATTCTGCTGTCCCAGCCTTCCTCCGTTTCGCATCGCGAACTACCCTCCTTGCGACTTCCTTGGGGGGAGCTATTTGGGACCCCCGTCGGCGGTGCTGGTCCTTGGCCTTCTTCGCAAGACCACCAGTAAGCTTCCAGGTGAGAAATACGGTTCCGCCAAAACCCATGAGGAAGAAAAAGAAAGAGTCCTTCGCGTTCCGCGTTCCGCGGTCTAGCTGCGGCTCCAGTTTCTGGAGGTCCCAAGCGTATTGTTGAGCCCCTAAGAAGGGCTTCTCGAAGTAGAGGTGGATGCTGTTTTCGACGGCGTCACGCTGTGCCTGGCTGGTTTTTAATCGCCATCCGCCATACCAAAGACTCCCACCGACCACGGCAGCCAAAACCCCAATCACCAGAAATTTCCCGAACCACTGCCCCCCTCGATGCAAGCCGAGCGACCAGGCGTTCAGCCTGTCGATGTTTTCGTTAGAGCTCATTTGATTTTGCCTCCTTTGGGGTCTTCTGGAAGATGTGGTTGAGGATCGTTTCCTCGCGCTTCTCGATTTTCTGTTTGTGGTCTCCCATGGCCGGATTCACAATCTGCAAATGGGCCAGAATCGCGGCCTGCAGTTGGAGGGAAGTGAGGGATGCATCATGGGTCTCCTGCCTCTCCGTTCTCTCCTCTCTCCGAGCCAACAAAGCCGCCTCCACCAAGCCTGAAATCACGGAAGAAAGGCTTCGCCCTTCCTGTCGAGCGGTCGCACTTGCGACCGCATGGGCCTTGTCTGAGAGTCGTATCGTCGTGGGTTTTCTCACGCGGTGCGCGCTATGTGATTTGGTGCGCATCGATTGCCTCCTTTTCCATTGAATGCCAATGCATTGGCGAGGTTGCCGCACCGCCTGAGAAGCGAGGCGATGCTGTTTTGCACCGCCACAAAGGCGGTGCACGTGCCGATGCGATGCGCTGTGTTTAAGCGCACCGTTCGGCGATTCAAACTTCCGCCGAGTTCGCTCGTATGGGTTGAATTGCAAGCGTTTACTCGAGCACCATCTCGATGCGCAAAGCGCATCGTTCCGTACCGCGCATGCGGTGCGGAAAGCGAATCAAGCAAGGAGTGCGTCGGGTGTGTGAACTGTGAAGACAGCGAATCGCTGGCTGAACGGATCCTCCGCGCAAAATTGCGCGGCGCGCTTCGCGCGCGTGAAAAACCGAAAAAAATCATGCCGCGCCAGCTCCGCGCCCAAGGCTGTGGGCGGCCACTCGGGGCCCAAAAATCACAAGCGCCATAATTAGAGGTGCATACATTTGGAGCTGCTGAACGGTCTGCACCATTGCTAGTTTGTCTTGCGCCGTGATGTCGCTTCTCCCCAAACTGAGGGCGGTGGATTGCCAGTGGTCGAGATTCGATATGAGGGCCCACCCGATAACATAAGACTTCGCCCAGGCAAGGGTCAGGAAGTAGTTTTGCAGAACCCCTCCTCCGCTAGGGAGAAGCGCCAAAAGCCAAACAAAAGGATAAAGCGACAACAAAATCATTTGTAAGCTCGCCATCCAGATCGGCATCTGCATGTTTACGGATCTTGCTGACCCTGATCCGGTCACCGCAGATTTCACCTGGCCGGCTGCAGCCATCATGTTTGCTGCCATTTTTTCGATCGAGGTGATCGAAAAAACGGAGGGGTCGGAATAGCTGCCTGTCTGCGGAGCTACGCCTGGATCTCCTGTTGCCGCCAGGACAGTGTTCACCATGTATTTAGACACGATCGACCTAAAATCGACGTATTTTTCTTCGATGGCGTTCAGATGGCGAATGGCGTCCTGTACGCTGTGGAGGTTGAATTCTTTCAGTATTCGGCTGTCGTTAAGAGCTATGTTTGCGAGAAGTTCTTTTTTCAGCCCGTATGGGTATGTGTCACCCCTCACTATCGCCCCAACAGCGTAGTCGAATTCACCGTCCTTGAAGGCGTACCCTCCTCGGATCATACGAGCACACATAGGATAAGAATGGTGGTTGTAGTATGTCAGTGCGGCCACGCCGAAAGGATCAAAGGCAGCTATGGCCTTCTTGGGATTTTGATTCCAGTTTCGGGAGAATTGACGATTTTCGTTCAGTTGCGCCTCCAGAAAATTGATTGTGCAATAGTTCATAAACATTCCGAGCCGCTGGCGCAGGTCTTCGTTTGAGATCGCCCCGAATGTCCCTTCGAGGTTCTGAATCACAGCTTGTGCGCCCGCGATCCCGAATTGGCTGAATCCCTTCGCGCCAAACAGGTAAGTTACGATGGAGGTGAAGTCGTCCATCGCTCCGTTGATGGCAGAGAGCATGACCGGCACCTCGGGGAGATGACCCCCCTTCAAATCCATAAGCTGCCGCGTGTGGTTAGAGATCGCAGGCAAAACGTTACGCGAACTGGGAAGTGGCCCTACGAGCTTCACGTTGTCTTTTTTTTGCTGCTGGCGACCCAGCTGCCTAGCATCGTTCGTTGAGCTCGCCTGCCAAGCCGGATTCAGGACCGCCATCAGAATGACAAATCGGATTCCCCAAGCCTTCCATCTTCCGATGGTGGCGTTTCCACCGCCACCGCCTTGAATTCTATTTTCACCCATCAGTCGGCCATCCCCTGAATGGCCAAGGAAGCCAGAGAGTACATCAGCACGCACGCGCCCAGAAAAACGAAGAAATGGGTGTTCGTGATCATCGAGGCCCCCAACATCCCGACCTGCTCAAGCATTTTTGAAATTTTGTCGGTGGAGCCCATCGGGATTTCACGCAGTGTTGCGTCCTGACCCATCACGTAATCCCAAAACCAGAGGATGATTCCTGGCCCAAACGCAGCGCCGACTGCGATCAAAAGTTTCGAGTCATCGCTCCCCTGCCGCATCTGGGAGCGGGCCGCCCCAACCACCGCCACAAGCCCTGCAATCAGAAAAACCCACTTCGCGTAGTGGATGGTCGTTGCTTCGAGTGCTCCGAGATCACCGGCCGCCGCCCAGGCAATGGAGGGCATCAGGAGAAGTGGCGCCAGGAGGGCGATGCGGCGCCTCATCGGGCGTCTTCCTCGCCGCCGGCGAGAATCTCGGCCAGGACGTGCGGATCGCTCGCACTTGCGGCCAGATCGCCGAGCTCGCGGCGGACCCGGTCGCGGATCTCGGCCTCGCCGAGCCGGTCGAGGAGCTCGGTCGCTCGAGCGCGAATCGCTGCGTTTCGCCGGCGCAGGGTCTCGGCCGCTTCGACCTCCTGGGCCGCTCGCTGGGCTTCGGCCTGGCGGGCGTCGGCCTCGGCCTGCCGCGAGGCGGCG
>Ga0102944_1002692_pt1 | contig 10185 bp, 9 predicted proteins | sample SalPonD_shore_MG_FD_78172 | JGI IMG/M metagenome (GOLD analysis project Ga0102944, IMG submission 78172) | Salt pond soil microbial communities from South San Francisco under conditions of wetland restoration - Salt Pond MetaG... | ecosystem: Environmental > Aquatic > Marine > Intertidal zone >... | reverse complement strand
GCAATGATGGTGTTATCACCAATTTCTATATGATCGGCAATGCCGACTTGTCCTCCCATTATGACGTTTTTTCCCACTTTGACACTGCCGCTGATTCCTGCTTGCCCTGCAATAATTGAATCTTTTCCAATAATGACGTTATGACCTATTTGAACCAGATTATCTATTTTGACTCCCTGGTGAATAACCGTTTGGTCCAATGATGCTCTGTCTATAGAGGTATTGGCACCGATTTCGACATTATCTTTAATGATTAGTTTTCCGATCTGAGGGATTTTGGCGTAAGGCCCCTCTTTTTTCTTAACATATCCAAACCCATCAGAGCCAAGTTTGACTCCATTATGAAGAATCACTTTGCTTCCAATTTCAGTTGAAGAGCGGATAGCCACATTGGAATGGATGACACAGTCTTTTCCGATTTTTACATCAGGATAGATGGTGACTAGGGGAAAAATGATGGTTCTGTCTCCGATAACAGCATGATCACCAATGGAAACAAACGCACCTATGGACACATCAGTTCCGATTCTAGCTAAAGGAGAGACTGAAGCGTTGGGGTGGATCCCTGGTTTAGGAAGTTGAGAATGATGAAGAAGTTCAATCACTTTGACAAAGCTTAAATGGGGGTTTTCTGATTTAATCACAGGAAGTTGTTCGAATTCCTCATCCATAGGAATGATAGCTGCTGAAGCATGGGTTTTTTGGAGTGATTTACGGTATTTTTTTTGAGAAAAAAAGACTAAATCTCCTTTATCTGCTTTTTCAAGACTGGAAACTCCTTTTATGATGGTATTACCGTTTCCTTCAAAGGAACAATTCAAGTATTTAGCTATTTTTTTGACTGTCAGAGGAAGGACTGGTTTTTCAGGCTTTTTTTTCATGAAACCTCTCATTAAGAACAGCAGCTAATTCAGCACCCCAGAAAACAATCATTAGAGAAAAAGATATCCATAATAGGAAGAATATAATAGAAGTTAGAGTTCCTTGGAGCAGCTTTGATAAAACAATTCCAATCGCTGATAGATGGGCTACATAAAAAGCAAAAAGACGTTTGAATACTTCCCATAATAAAGTACTTATGGCGGCAGCAATGGCAGCGGCTTTAGTGTAGACTTTAACCTCAGGTATAAACTTATAAAGAATAAAAAAAACAACAAAGGTAAGCGTAAGGGGGATGAGATACTGAAGAAAAAAATTGTCGGCAAGAGAGACCACTTTGGGATTTATATGTTTAGCAATAGCATCGCTTTCTTTTAAAGTTCTATGAAGGGCTGTCCATATGGCTGTGATAGAGAGAGAAATGAGCATGATGACTCCTAAGACGAACATAATGAGGTATTCCATAAGACGGTTGTAAAAGAATGATTTTTGATAGTTTGCTTTAAATATGAAATTGATAGAATAAATAAGGTTGGAAAACAAAAAGCTGGCAGCTATGAAAGAGCCGGCAAGTCCAAACCAGCCAAGATTACCTATGTTTTTTGATACAGATTGGACTCTTTGGAAGAAGAGCGGATCTAATTGGGCGAAGAATTCATCGGATAGAATATTGAGGCTTCGGAAAGCGAGCTCAGAGCTTCCCAATATTTTTGTGGTTATGAAAGCGAAAAGAGCAACCAGAGGAATAGCACACAGTAATGTAAAATAAGAAACAATGATAGAAAAATTCCCACATCTGTCTTCATTAAATCTTTTAAAAGTGGCTTTAATAATATTGAAGACAGAGTTGTGCATGGGTTTGATCGGTTATTTATTCTGTTTAAACGTATTGCCCCCACTTTACCATAAGAATAATAATAGAAATAAGGAGAGCATAGATAACCAGAGTTTCGATGAGAACGAGACCAAAAATCAATAAGAATCTGATATGCGGTCCTGAATTCGGATTTCTGGAGATGCCTTCGCATGCGCTGCTTATAGCTTTGGCTTGACCAAAAATACCAGCGGCTGCAGCCAGAGTTATCACAGCTGCTCCTATGATCAAGGACAGTTTAAATAGTGAAGCTCTTTGGTCAGACAGCTCAGCTTCTTGAGCTAAAAGTGGGGCGTTCATCATGATCATGAAAAAGAAAAGTAAAAACAATGGTTTGAAATTTTTAGGCATTTTTTTCTCCTTTTAGATTAATGTTCTTCCTCCTGGGCCACGGCTCCTGATAGATAAATGCATGTTAACAGCACAAAAACAAATGCTTGGATAAAGGCTGTAAAAATAGCCACAGCCATAAATGGAAGAGGCAGGAAGAAGGGAATGATAGACAGCATAACCACAATAAGAAGTTCTTCAGCGAATATGTTGCCAAAAAGTCGTATGGATAAAGACACTACTCTAGAAAAATGGCTGATTATTTCTATGGGAAGCATGAGGGGAGCCAGAAGAGGTATAGGACCCAAAAAATGTTTGAGGTATCTAAAAAAACCCTGGCTTTTTACTCCCTGCCAGTGGTAATAGACAAACACAACCAGAGCACAGGCTGCGGTCACGTTCAGATTGCTTGTGGGGGACATAAGACCAGGAACGAGCCCCAGAATATTGCTGGTAAAAATAAATATCCCGATGGTAGCTACCATCGGCACATATTTTCTTCCTTGTTCACCAACAATTTCAACCAGCTGGTTTTCAAAAGTCTGGGCCAATAATTCCAGTAAGCTTTGTCGTTTAGAGGGAACCAGCTTTAAATTTTTTGAAGCAAGTTTGAAAAACACAATGAGGACAATGGCTACAATGATGCTCATCACGACATAATCAGGAATGAAATGCTCTGGATTTTTAATTTGGATTCCAAACAAAGATAGGACCCAAGCTATAGGTTTACTAAATATTTTGTTGAACAGCTCTACTATATACAAACTATGTTCTAATTTTTCCATCGCATCATTTTCGAAACAGCAATAACACCTTCAATCAGGAATACGACAATTATTGTCGAAAAGCCTGCCGCAAAGGCTAATACTTTGTTTTGAAAGAATAAAATTATAATAAATATCACAGCAATAATCAATATAAGCCTGAGTCCGTAAAACAAAACTGCTGATTTTACAGCCTTTTTTTTCCCCAAAGATAAAAGCCTTGTTATTGATTTTTTAAGCCAAATAAAACTGATAGCTGCGATAGCCCCACCGATAAACAACAGCACGGCTGTGATCAAATCAAAGACAAAAACAGTCCCTATAGCTAGAATTAAAGAGACCACCAGGATCTCTTTGGGTATTCGTCTCAGTATCTTTTCTTCAAAATTTTTGTCCTTTGAATTCATTTTCACATCCTGGGATGTATTTCCAGACTCACTCGTCTTTGTATTTGTTGACTCCTCGAATAAGGGATATTATACCTGATGCGATACCGAATAAAAGGAAAATAATAAGCAGCCAGGGATCTGTTCCAAACAATTTATCTAGATAATAACCCAAAAAAAGACCTATGGCTATAGAAGAGGGAAGAGCCAGACCAATGGAACTGAGTTCTAATATTTTACGGGTACTTTCTTTTTTTGATTGGGGTGATTTTTTTTGATCCATCAAAAAACTTTGCGTTTTAATTTATTTTATGAGTGTTTTCTCTGTTGGGACGTGACTTTCCGTTATTATCGGTTTAATCTGGGCAGCTGTCAAGTCCTCCTTATTGATTTGTAAAGGGGGTTGTGTTAAATTTTATTCCAAATGAACGGGAGAAAATGGATTTGTTTATTCATTGTTATTTTATTCATGATGATTAATGTTGTTTTAAGCTCAAATCAAAAGGATGAACCGCCTTTAGTTAAAATAATCGCTCGATATAAAGAAAAAACTGATAATAAAGTCACAGCTTCAGGAAATGTTGAGATCCATTATAAAGATATTATACTTTTTGCTGATTGGGCCGAATTAAACATAGAAACAAAAGATATTACGGCTAAGGGAAATGTAAGTATCCATATGCCGGGAGAAGTGATAAGGGTGAAAGAGATTGATATTAATCTCAATACCACAAAAGGAGAGATGGAGAAAGCATATGGGATGGTAAAGCCTACCATGACCTATGAGGCTCAATCTGTAAAAAGGGAAAGCGGAGAGTTTTATAAGTTGAAGAAAGCTTGGATCACAACATGCACCCAAGAAGTTCCAAGATGGAAATTTTCATGCTCAAAAGCAAATTATAAAAAAGATAATTATATTGAGATGTGGAATTCTGTGTTTTCTCTAAAAAAAATACCCGTTTTATATCTTCCTTATATGAGATATCCGATTAAAGATAGAGCGAGTGGATTTTTAATGCCACGATTTGGATACTCAGGAAATAAAGGCATGATTTTTGATCAAGCTTTCTACTGGGCTATTAAGAGAAACATGGATGCTACCGCTAACATTAACTATTATTCGGCTATAGGATATGGAGGGGGTCTTCAGTACAGGTATATTTTTTCAGATAATATTCGTGGAAATATAGACCTTTTTTATTTTAATTTTACAGATACGGAATACTTAAAAACAGAGGAAAATAACGCCTACATTTTTCGTATGCAGCACAACCAGCGTTTACCTTTTAATTTCAATTTAGTGAGTGATATCGATTATCAGAGTTCTTTTGATTTTCTCAGAGAGTTTGACAATAATTTCAATCGGGCTGTGGTGGCTAATAGGCGTTCACAGGTTTACCTGACAAAATCTTGGTCCTATTTCAATTTTAATGCCCGGGCCGGCCGCTTTGAAACCTATTATAGATCAATGGATAGGTCTATAATAAAACACAGCTTCCCCTCAATTTCTTTTTCTTCTTCTAAAATTGAATTATTCTCTCCGGTTTTCTTTTCTTTTTCTTCAAAATTTGATAGGTGGGAACGAGGTTGGGATTATCAGTTTGAACAAGGCAATCAGAAAAGCAACCAGTATTTAATGTTTGTTCCCAGAATCAGTGTTCCTTTTAATGAGATTCCATGGCTCACTATCAATACAAGTTTATTATCCAATTTTTCCTATTACTTTAAGAGCTTGTCAGAAGACACAAAAGAGGTCATTAACGAGCCGGTTTTAACCAAGAGTTATTCTGTTGATATTGAGTTTATTGGACCTGTTTTTAATAGAGTTTTTTTTGATTCGAATAAAAAGGCGAAATTGAAACATATCATTGAACCAACCTTTACCTATAGATATGAAAGCCCTGTAAAAAATTCAGAAAGAATTATCACATCCACTGCTTTTTATATTTATCATTATTTACGATATGGTCTTGTTAACCGTTTTCTTATCAAAGAAAATGATATGCCCAGGGAAATAATTTCTCTGGGATTAACTCAGACTTTTTATTTGAACCCTGAAAAAGGACCCCTTAGTCGATACAGGGTTGATGATGAAATACCTGAATTTTCTGATATAAGCGGAAACATTAGGTTCTATCCTACAAGAAAGTATAGTCTGGATGCCTCGGCATCATTCAATCCTTATTACAAAAGCCTTTCCAGCATTAGAGTCGGAGCTAATTTGGGTGTACCGACGGATGATTGGTTTTTAAGAGTCAATTGGTACAAAAGTGTAAATCCCTATAGGGAAAATTATCTGCTTAACAGACACCAAATAAGCTTTTTTGGAGGAACAAAGATCCCCCAGCTTGCTCTTGAAGCTGAGGCTGAGGTGGATTACAATATACGAGAAAAAAAGCTTCTTTATTCTGCTGTTTCTTTGATATATCATTATCAGTGCCTTGATTTTGGGGCTGACTTGAGGATTTTCTATTTCCGTGATAAACCAGAGATCCAATTTGGTTTCACTCTGGAAATAGGAGGTATTAGTAAAACCGAGGATTTTCTCGGAGGATTTGGATTTTAAGTTTAAGATAAAGTGATTTAAAAAAAAGAAAAAGTAGTCTCAGGAGGCCAGGCAGAAACTAAAAAAAGGAGGGACGATGAAAGTTTTGATTACTGGGATAACAGGATTTGCAGGAAGCCATCTTGCTGATTACATTTTGTCGCAACATAAGGATGTGGAAATCTATGGCTTTATACGATGGAGGAGCCGAAGGGATAATATTGATCATATTTTAGATAAGATAAATCTTTATGAGGCTGATTTAAAGGATATTGTTTCGCTAAAAAAAGCACTTTCTCAGATTCTACCTGACCGCATATTTCATCTTGCCGCACAAAGCTTTGTGCCGACTTCTTGGAATTGTCCGGCAGAAACATTTTCAATTAATGCTGTTGGAGAAATCAATTTATTCGAAGCTGTGCTCAGTCTCGGAATAAATCCCAGAATACAAATCGCGGGTTCCAGTGAAGAATATGGCCTTGTCCATCCTAATGAAGTGCCCATGAAAGAGGATAATCATTTAAGGCCCTTAAGTCCTTATGCGGTGAGTAAAGTGGCTCAGGACCTTCTTGCTTATCAATATTTTAAAAGCTATGGATTACATACCGTAAGGACCAGAGGATTTAATCACACTGGCCCACGCAGGGGTGATGTTTTTATTTGTTCTAATTTTGCTAAACAGATCGCCATGATTGAGAAGAAAAAACAGGAACCAGTTATGTATGTAGGAAACCTTGATGCAAAAAGAGATTTTACTGATGTGAGAGATATGGTTCGCGCCTACTGGCTGAGTTTAGAAAAAGGCAAAAAGGGGGATGTGTATAACATTGGGACTGGAAAAACTTATCGGATTAAGGAAATACTTGATAAGCTGCTTTCTTTGACTGAAGATGACATCAAGATCAAGGTAGATCCTGATAGATTAAGACCTTCTGATGTTCCTGTCCTTCTTTCTGACAGCACAAAGTTTAGAAAAATCACTGGATGGGAACCGAAAATATCGTTCAGTCAATCTTTAAAAGATCTGCTGGATTTTTGGAGGGAAAGAGTTTAGCATTGCGGATATTTTTAACCGGAGCATCAGGATTTGTAGGGAAGCATTTTCTTTATTTATTAAGAAACAAAGAAGCCGATATTTTTGGATTTTGTTACCCTGATGAGCCCGAACCAAGTCAAGTCACTTCAAAATGCACCATACATAAGATAGACATCCGTTCTGATAAGGACACCGAAGAATTCATTGAATTTTCTAAACCGGACTCTGTCCTTCATTTAGCTGCTGTATCTAATGTGGGTCAGTCATGGAAAAAAAGAAAAGAAACTTTTGAAGTCAATCTAATGGGCACTTTAAACCTTTTTGAAGCATTAAGAAAATATGCTTCTCATGCAAAAATTCTTTTTATCAGCTCTTCAGAGGTATATGGTATTCCTGAATTAGAAACCAGGCCGTTGAGAGAAACAGATCCAGTTCAGCCGGTGAGTCCTTATGCCTTTACTAAACTGAGTGGGGAACGCCTGTGCCAATTTTATACTCAAATCGAGGATATGGATATTGTCACAGTTAGGTCTTTTCCTCATACAGGTCCGGGTCAGAGCCCTGATTTTGTTTGTTCTGATTGGGCCAGCCAAATAGCTAGAATTGAAAAGGGTCTCTCCCCTCCTTTGATAAAAGTAGGAAATATAGAAGTAAAAAGAGATTTCGTGGATGTCAGGGATGTAGTCAAAGCTTATTATTCTTTAATAAAAAATGGAAAAAAAGGACATGTCTATAATGTATCATCAGGCAAATCGATTTCTTTAAAGCAAGTACTCAATACGCTCTTGGAAAACGCCAAAGTTAAAATTGATGTGAAGACAGATGAATCAAAAATGAGAAAAGCTGATATCCCAGTTTTAACAGGGGACAATCGAAAAATCAAGAAGGAGATATTTTGGGAGCCAAAAATACCGCTGAAACAGACTCTTTTGGATTTACTCCAATACTGGCGGGATGTGTATCATTCATAAAAGATGCCTGCCTACCTATTTTCAAAAACACGATTCATTCTCTTAAGAAATAACAGCTTAATGCAGATGTTTTTTTCTTTTTTCATGTATAGATATTATTATATGCAGGCATCTTTTACTCTTCGAGCGAGCCGATCTTACTTCATCTGCTTCGTTACAGCAGATTCGCGGTGAAGGACCACAGCTTCACCCGCTGTGCCTCGCATCTGAAGCAAGCTTGGCTCGTGAATAATACACATCCATGTGTGTCATTCATAAAAAACGCCGATAACCTATTATCAAGAAAGAGTTTCAAAAGCAATCTCGATTCGTGAATAACCAGGATATTGATTGAGTACATTGCCTGCGCACGCTTGATGTATTTCCCGAAATTGGACTTATAGGTTATAATAAGTGGTTCTAAAATGATGGAGTGATCTTATGTGTGGAATTATTGGTATTTATGGTTCTGAGGATGTGTTTGAAGATTTATATCAGGGAATGCTGGCTATCCAGCACAGAGGTCAGGATTCAGCTGGGATTATGACCTATGATGGTCGCTTCCATACCAAAAAAGGGAATGGACTGGTCAATGATATATTCAACAAGGAGAATGTCCGAAGATTGAAGGGTCATGTCGGAATAGGCCATACTCGTTATCCCACAATCGGTGGAGGAAGAGGTGAGGATGCCCAGCCATTTTTTGTGAATTCGCCTTTTGGTATCATAATGGCCCATAACGGCAATGTGATCAATTATTCAGAGCTAAAAAAAGAGCTTTTTGAGAAGTATCGGCGGATTTTAAATTCAGATAATGATGTGGAAGTCATTCTAAATGTATTTGCCAGTGAATTAGAAGAACAGACAACAAAAAAACTCAAGCCTGAGAATATTTTTAAAGCCGTTCATAGAGTTTTTAAGAAAGTAAAAGGAAGTTATTCAGTAGTGGCCTATATTGCTGAGCAAGGGATGGTTGCATTTAGGGATCCTTTTGGCATAAAACCTCTGGTTTATGGTGAGCGCAGACATGGTTTGTTCCAGAATTATGCTTTTGCATCTGAAAGTGTGAGTTTAAATTTAGCTGATTATAAAAACATACAAGATATAAAACCAGGCCAGGTGGTCTATGTTGATAATAAAGGAAAACTCCACTTGAAGAGCTTTCCGATCACGCATCACACTCCCTGTCTTTTTGAATGGGTTTATTTTGCCAGGCCTGATTCTATTATTGATGGAGTCAATGTTTATAAATGCCGTATCAACCTCGGGCGATTCTTAGCAGAGGAAATAAGAAAGCGTGATTTAAAAATAGATGTGGTCATCCCTGTTCCTGACTCTGCTCGGGATGCGGCTATTGAGATTTCCCGAAAACTAAACATTAAATACAGAGAAGCTTTGATAAAAAACCGTTATATTGGGAGAACTTTTATCATGCCATCTGATAAATCTCGGAGAGATTCAGTCAAGCATAAGCTCAATCCTATTGCCTCTGAATTTAAAAATAAGAATGTCCTTATTGTGGATGACAGTATCGTGAGAGGCCATACATCTCGTTCTATAATTAAAATGGCTAGGGCTTGCGGTGCAAAAAAAGTATATTTTGCCTCCTATTCTCCTCCCTTGAGACACCCCTGTGTTTACGGTATTGATATGCAAACCCACACAGAATTTATTGCTAGGGATTTGAGTGAGGAACAGGTGGCAAGAAAAATAAATGCGGACAAGGTGATCTATCAACCTTTAGAATCCTTGAAAAAAGCTGTTCATAAAGAAAACAAAAATATAAATGAATTTTGCGGTGCCTGTTTTGATGGAAAATATCCCACTGGTGATGTAACGCCTGATATTTTGAAGCGGATTGAAAAAGAAAGAAGTCATGTCCACCAGGATCAGATGGAGCTCAGCATCTGATGCCATGGCACTGTCTTCTTATTTTTTCCCGTTATTTTTTGATTATTTTTATTAGTTCTTCTGAATTTTTTTATCAAAAATAGGAACAAAAATTGTTGTTTTTTCTTCTGCAAGTAAACGACTGTTTACACCTTATGACGTCAGTCCAAAATCATTTCTATCAATCAATAGAGGAATCTAGTCATCTCTTCTTCCCGGCACATTTCTTGAATCACTATCCCTGCCATGAGCAGGGTCTACCGCCCACGTCATCCGGAACATACAGCATTTTACCGTATCCTTTTCTATTATTTTGAGACATTTCTTCTGGAATATGAGAACCGGTTTGAAAGACACTTTGGTCACCTGAGGCCCATTATCCAGGAAGTGGTGGATAAGTACCTAGATTGCGGCAATCCAAAGTGTGGATTTGCGCGGATCAGATGTCCTGATTGTGGGGCGGAAAGACTTGTTATGTTTTCCTGCAAGACCCGAGGCTTCTGTCCCTCTTGTCACGCCAAGCGTCGGGAG
>Ga0102944_1002688_pt1 | contig 10192 bp, 9 predicted proteins | sample SalPonD_shore_MG_FD_78172 | JGI IMG/M metagenome (GOLD analysis project Ga0102944, IMG submission 78172) | Salt pond soil microbial communities from South San Francisco under conditions of wetland restoration - Salt Pond MetaG... | ecosystem: Environmental > Aquatic > Marine > Intertidal zone >... | reverse complement strand
CTGGGTCGGGTCGGGCGGCCGGGCCCGCACCCTGCGCGGGGCCGGCCTGACTGGCAAGAAATTCCCCGTCCCCACGGTGGTCTGCCTCCGGGACAAGGCCATGAAAGAAGCGTGGTGCCTGGCCGCCAGCGACCCGAAGGCCACCGCCTCGGACCTGAAGAAATACTACGCCAAGCGCTGGAGCATCGAGACCTACTTCCGGGACACCAAGGAACTGCGCTTCGGCATGGGAGGGATGCCGTGCATACCCGCAGCACGGACCGGCGGGACCGCCTGTTCCTGGTCTCCGCCCTGGCGGTTGTTCTGTTCACGCTCCTCGGCGCCGCCTGCGAGGACGTCGGGTACGACCGCACCCTGAAGGCCAATACCGTCAAACGCCGGACCCATTCGCTCTTTCGCCAAGGGCAGATGGTCTACGACCACATCCCCCGCATGCCGGAGAAATGGCTGCGACCCATCATCGATGCATTCGTCAGGCGGATTCATGAGCAGTGTGCCCTATCCGACGTGTTTTCCGTCGTCTGAAAATGAGGGGATGTTTGAGGGCGCGGGAAGCGGCCCTGGCTCAGCCGGCGGGCTGAGCCAATAGTGCGAGTTTGTGCCCAGGAATTCGGGGGCGGTACACTATTCCTGCAAATCTCGACCGAATGCCGCCCGCTGGTCGCATAAAATACTGGGGAGAATCCAGTGAGCGTGCCATTTTACCTTTTTGGAGGCATGATATAGTTTCTTGCCACTTTCAGCGCGCACCGGGGGAACAATGACGCCACAGGAAGCTCTGTCCCAGGTTCGGAGTCGGTTTCCGTTCCCGGGTTACAATGTCGAAAATGATGCCTCCTATCTCACGGTGGGGAAGATTGTCGAAAAGTATGTCCCGGCCGGCGGGCGCGTCTATGATTTCGGGTCGGGCCCGTGTGACAAGACAGCCATCGCCGCGGCCATGGGGTACGACTGCACGGCCTACGACGATCTTGGTGACAACTGGCATAAGGAAGGCGACAAGCGCGACCGCATTCTTGCCTTCGCGGAGGAATTCGGCATCCGCTTCCGCGAGACATTCGCCCCTTCGACGGATGGTCCTTTTGACATGGTGATGATGAACGACGTGCTTGAGCACTTGCACGAATCTCCGCGGCCTTTGCTTACGGAACTGGTGTCCAGCTTGAAACCGGGCGGGATTCTGTTCGCGTCGGTTCCCAATCTGGCCAACCTGCGAAAACGGCTGTCGCTCCTTCGGGGGCGGACCAATCTGCCATCCTTTGATCTGTATTTTTCCTGGGACGGATTCTGGCGGGGCCCTGTGCGCGAGTATGTTCGTGGCGACCTTACGACCATGACCCGTCGGATGGGCCTGGAGTTGGTTGAGTTGTCAACCGCCCACCATATGCTCAAGAACTTGAAATCCAGCCCTACCCGCGCCGCCTATTTGGCGGTTACCCGCCTCTTCCCCGACCTGGCGGACACCTGGGTGCTGGTTGTGCGCAGGCCTGCCAATTGGACTCCCGAACATGTGGCGTAGCACATCTCGGTTGTCACCAAGCCCTAACCTTTAAGGAGCAAAGCAGCGATGTGGGCTGAACAGCGCCAGTCGCGCCTCTGGTTCAAGGCCAATGGCCTTATTCGACATCTCATGGTTCGCAACTTTCCTCTCAGCGGGGCCCCAAAGGTTGTACTTACCGAGTACCCGAAGTCCGGAGGCACCTGGATCAGTCAGATGCTCAGTGAATGTCTCGGGATTACCAACCCGCGCAATCGCATACCGCCGCGGCACCGCTGCCTCATACATGGCGTGCATCTTGCCATTTCTCCCTGTCACAACACGGTGGTCCTGTGGCGTGACGGCCGCGACATTATGGTTTCGTTCTATTATCATATCCTGTTTGATAAGCCCTTGAACGCTCGTTGGCAAGCTGAGGAAGTCGCCGGAAAACTCGGCATCTCTGACATCTATGATATTCAGACGAACCTGCCCCGCTTTATCGAATACTGTTTCAAAGGGGGCTATCCCGGTTTTCCATGGAACCGCTTCTATGAGGTTTGGCATGGTCGAACCGACTGCATTCACACAAGCTATGAGTCTATGACCGCCGATCCCCATGCCGAATTGAGTCGCTTGGTCGCCTATGTCACGGGGGGGGAGGCGGATCCCGATGCCATAAAGGGGGCGGTAGACAAGTTCTCCTTCGAGGCCCTTTCCAACCGCGCCCGGGGCACTGAGGACCCGACGAATTTCGTGCGCAAGGGTGTTCCCGGGGACTGGCGCAACAAGTTCACCCGCGAGGCCTGCGAGGTCTTCGACCATTACGCCGGTGACGTGCTCGTCGCCCTGGAGTATGAAAAGGATCGGAGCTGGGTATCCTCGCCAGAGGCGACGGCGGCGGAAGCGCCTTGAACGGGCAAGGGAACGAATTCGAGGACGGGGCGAGGGCAATGAACAATGCCGGGAAACAATTGGGCACCGTCGGTCCATGGGGCCGCTGGCGGCGTCATTTCCGGCCCGCGAATCTCCGTATCTATGCCTTCCGGGCACTGGTCAGGTTCTTGGCCGGGCCGGCTCGGCGATTGGACGAGGGCCGGACGAAACAGTTGATCCGGTATTTCATTCTCAGTTTCCAGAACTCCCTGCCAACCGAACTAGCCGTCAACAGGGGGGATACGGTGATCCAGATAGGGACGCCATGGCCCCGCACCCTGCGCCGGTTCCGCCGTGCTGTTGGGGATACCGGTCGTCTGATCATCTTCGAGGCGGAGCCCCGGAATCATGCTAGGCTCAAGGAGGCGATCGAGGCTGACGGGATGGAAAATGTGGAGTTGATCCTGGCGGCGGCATGGAGCGTCGACGCGACCGGACAGTTGCATCTGAGCCCCCACGCCGGAGACCACAAGGTCCAAGCCGACGGCATTACCATGGACAATGATTTGCGTCCGGAAAACGATTACGCGGAAAAGATCGAGGTCGACTTCCGCACCATCGACTCCGTATTGAAAGACCTTGGTGTCAACCATGTGGACTATATCTCGGTCACGGTGAATGGGGCCGAATTGGAAGTTCTTAAAGGAGCTCGCGAGACGCTTGTGCGTAGCCGGCCCATCCGGGTCTTCTCCAAGGGTCATGCCCTGACGGAGGCGGGCGTTCCGCTCCACACGGAAATCCGGGTGTACCTTGAAGGACTTGGGCTCAATACGAAAATCAGTCGCGGGGAACTTTCGGCCGCTACGCAGGGGGGGTGGGGCCGCCGGGGGGGAGATATTTACGGGTGGGCCGGGATGAACTGACTCATTTTTGCCCGAGCCATGGCGCCTTCTGAAAGCTGTGGACCGAACCACCTTTCCGGGTAGAACGCCCGATCAGGCGGTGGAAGATTGTCCACCGCCCACTTCAACCTGGCTCATCCGGTAAATGCGTACATGGTTCGTGAACGTCTTTGATCGGAGGCTTGAAGAACGCTATGCCCCGTAAGCCATATGTTTGGCGCTTGAGGGGCTTGATCCTGTTGTTCAGCCACTTCCAAGCGGACTGGTGGTGATGGGCCGCTCAAAACTGGCAATCAATCCCCGCCAGATGGTTGATGAGGGTCTTGGCAACGCGCTCCGGCATGCGCATGCCTGAAGCCTGAGCGCGCTCTATCCAGTCCAGCAGATACGCAATGCCGAAAGCGTGGCGGGGCTGGCCCCAGACGCGCCGCAGATCCTCCTTTAGGTAGTAGGCCGTCGGCCAGGGGCTCCTTCAGCGCCTTGCGGAGGCGTTCCTGTTCATCCCGCTTGCTGTCCAGGTTGGCACATAGGAAGCAGTTGGTGGTACAACTTGCGTCGCAAGTCGGACAGTTTGTCATTGAACAGCTTCATGACATGGAGGTGATCGAACACAACCGTCCCGCCAGGAAAGTTCTCGGCTACGGCCCGTTGGTAGGTTGGATTCAAGTCGATGGCGACCACCTTGATCCGGGCCTTGGAGGCCTTCAGGGACCGCCAGGACGGTTTCAGGGTATCGATCCCCTTACCCTCGCCCACGAACAGGACCCGGCCTGGGCCCAGGTCAATGACGACGGTGAGAGAGCGATGCCCTTCACCACGTCCCAGGCCTCCCCGAGGAACCGGGGTACCTCCATCATGGCCATCACGTGGCAGAGGCCGAGCATGGACCGGGTATAGCTGCGTCCCGGGTCGGCGAATTGCAGGGCGAATCTGTTGGACCACGCCGCAATCTTTGCAGCCCACACGCTGGACCGGCATCCGGATCCAGGTGGGCCGGGGCCCGATGGGCAAGGCCTGCAAAACCCGATGGACAACCCCTTTGCGGATAACCGCCCGACTCTGCCAGGCCGGGCCTCGCGTAGCGTCTGCCTTTTGGGGCTACATGGAAAAAGGTCGCCCCTTCTCCGTATGCGGTCCGGACGCAGGCATGTTCACGGATGCTTACGCTTTGGTACAGAAGTCGGGTAGACACGGTCGATTCTTTTGGTGGTCATAGACCAATTTCCCTTAACCGGAGGGTGGTCGTGTGTTTTTTTGTGTCGCAAGGAGGTGCGGAAATCCTGGAGGAGCCGTCAACCTCCCGCTTGGCCCGCTGACCTGCCCCCTTTCCTATGCAGGCGTAGCGGCTATTCTATGAATCCAGGCCATTTCAAAGGCCAGGAGAAACTGGGTATGCGTTGTAAGTAGTCAAACTCTAGGGCAGCAATGGGTTTCACGTCTCCAATATTTATGACTGGCTTTGCCCGAGTGCTCGCCGTGCTCGGGGGGGTCATTTTCAACGTTCTCCTGGCTCGCTACCTCGGGCCGGGAGCCCTTGGAGCCTTCACTTTCGGCATTGCGGTCGTTCTTGCCTTTGTCAGCATTGCCCGGTTTGGCCATGACCGCTTGGTCATGAAACATACGGCAATCGCCCACGGCACGCCTAGTGAAGAGGCCCTAAAGGGGCAGGTTCTCCGGGCCGTGGGTTATTCGATGGTGCTGGCCGGTGGTTTGGTCGTGTTGATTTACGTCTTGGTCCAACTCGTTCCAGGAGATGCGGCTAGCGCTCAGGAACGGCTTGTCCTGACAGGCCTCGCTGCGGCTATTCCTTTCACTGCGGCGGGATGGATTGTTTCTGGATATTTCAAGGGCATACGGCGCTCTGATTTGGGCACCCTGATGGAGCCGGGCGGCGTTCACCTGGTCGGCGCCGCAATCCTGGCTGGCGGCATTTGGTTGGGCTTAAAGGTTGATCTTATCCTGGCCTCGCGTGCATTCACCTTAAGCGCGATAACTATCGCGGCTGGCGGTTTGGCCGGCATGCTCCTTAGTTTCAGTGCATCGGCCGGTCGCCGTGTCGGTATCGCCTCCTTGCCGGCGTACAATCCGGCAACGGCCGGCCGGTTCCTCCTGATCGACCTCATGAACTACCTAATACAGCCGGGAGCTTTCATCATCGCCGGACTTATGCTATCGGAGGAAGCTGTGGGGGAGTTGCGTGCGTCCGAACGCTTGGGCATTCTTATCGCCTTCATTGTCAGCGTAACGAATGTAATTGTCCTTCCCAGAATTGCCCGGGCCTTTTACGAACAGGACCATGCGGCCGTGGCTCGACAGGGGCGCTGGGCCTCGCGTATCAACTTTACCCTCGCCCTTCCAATTGCGGCAGGAGTAATGGTCTTTCCCGAGACGTTGCTCAGTCTGGTGTTCGGTGATGCGTACAGGGGCGCTGCACTGTATCTGCGCATCTTGGGAGCAACCCACCTGATTAGCGCTGTGACCGGCCCGATCGAAGCCATGCTCACCATGACTGGCCGCGAGAACATCTTGGTGCGGATCAACCTTGCTAGCCTGATCGTTTCCGTTTCCTTGTACATCCTGTTGATTATCTGGTTTGGCCCATTGGGGTTTGCCCTGGCCTATATTTCCCAGATGGCGTTCAAGAAAACCGTCTGCCTATTTATCGTCTGGCGGACGATGGGCGTCTGGTACCTACCCCTGCCCAATCCGTTCCTCGCGCGGCGGCCCTCGGTGTGAGCGGGGCACCCGGTTGGTGGCCGCGATCAAAGGCAGGAACAGGAAGAGAAGACGAGAAAAAATCGTCGGTTGGAATAATGCGTTCAAAACCGCAACTAGAAAGATGAGGAGGCACATGTCCCGCAACATGGGATCGGACACGCATGAAAGGCGGTGACGTAGAAAACCGATAAGAGCTAGGTAAAGGGTAAGACCCGGGATGCCCAGCCCAATCAGATACTGTAGATAGACATTGTGAAGGGTATGGTTGGCGCCTGTGATCACTATGAGTAGGCTGTTGAAGCCCGCTCGATATGCCTCTAGCCCCGTTCCGGTGAGCAGGAATCCGGGGTCCCGCGACAAAACCTCCATCGCAAACAGGAGATAGTCCATGCGGCCATGGGTTTCCAAACGAGCCTCGTTGGGGGCGTTGATCTCGACAACGAAGCCGAGCAACTTATTAAGATGGTTCATTAAGGGTTCGCCGCCCACCGTCGCGGCAAGGGTCACCAGCCCCAGCAGTCCTACCGCAAAGATCACGGCCATCTTAACCACATCCTGGGCGCGGAAGGTCCACGTCCGCCGAGACAGGGCGAGTATCGCCATGACGGCGAGGATTAGGTAGACGGTCCGCGAGCCAGCATAGGCCACCGCGACCAGACCCACCGTGATCGCAATGTTGTTGTATAGCGCCGAGCCATAGCGGATGGCGCGCAGATAGCCCATCAGGAGAATGAATACTATCGCAAGCAGCGCTATCCGGTTCAGGCCGGATTCAATCGTGACGCCGGAGAGACGAACATGGCCCATGGCCAACGATACGACAATGCTGATCACGATATAAATGAAAAGCATGTCTGCATAAAACTTGATGATCCGGATTGGATCGACACGGTTCATTTGAATGAAAGCGTTGTAGGTCAGCCACCAGAGGAGAAGGATCATGCCATACTTCGTGCTGACCACCGGATCGATCGAGAACACTCGGGCATTGATCAGAGCCCAGACCGCCAGGAGGCCGAAGGTGATATTGAACAGCGAGCGATCGACTATGAATCGCCCGACCACCAGCCTCTCCAGCAAGAAAACGGGGACTAACAGGAAGACCAGGATATAGGTGGCGTTCAGTTCGGATACCCCCGATCCCCCCAGTGGAAGCCTGATGTTAAGGGCATCGACCATCAGGAAGGCGGCGATCATTCCTTCAGCCACACGCGGCATTGAAAGCGGGGAACCGGTAGCCTGCCGGACAATCTGTGCGCTGGTCATGGCGAGCGCTTCATCCGGAGAGCGCGGCGGTGATGCCGCTCATTGGGATAATCCGTAGCCGCCCCGCATCGCGATGCGCGGCGGCTTCCCGCAGAAGGCGGGCCAGACTGCGATGGAGGTCGTGGTTCTCGGCTAGGTTGAAGGGGTGCAGCCAGTAGTGGACGGCCGGCCCGCCACGGGCAGCCCGACGAAGACCACGGAAGGCGCGGAGGAGGGTAACGGCGCGCCGCAGCCGGTGGCCACGTCCAGAAGGGGGCCAGTGGAACAGCATGGAGCCCGCCTCGGTCGCCGGGCCTTCATCCGCGGCGACCGTAAGGGTCCCAGGCGGCGGCGCGGCCAGAGTCCGCAACCGCGTCAAACGGCTGGTACGAGATGCCATCGGGGCCAGCCGGGCCAACCGGATATCGGCATCGGCCAGTCCAGCTAGTGACGGCGCATCATTCTCGGGAAACACGAAAGACTGGGGCGTACACCCCCATTGCCGCAGGATTGTTCGAGCCCGGTACAGGTCGGTTCGCCGCGCCTCCAAGTCGAAGCCGGTAGTCCCAAATCGGGTGTGGGAAAAACTGTGGGAGCCAATGTCGTGACGGACACGCGCCCCCAGCATCATCTCCAAGAGGTCTCGCCCATCGCGGGTCGTCGGATGGGCGCCCGAAAGGAAACGGCCGACGGCCTCACGTTGAACAGCCGGTACGTGGTCAAAGTCCATATCTTCTGGCTTGCAGACCATCGCCCCCACGGTCGCCCAGGTAACTGCAATTTCCAGATCGTCCAACAGGGATAGGAACGACCTCATGGCCGGGCGCAGGCGTTCATAGACGCCCGCTCGCTCGCGCCTGCGCCAGCGATTATTTTCCAATGTGCCCCAGCCCAACTCGAAGTCCAGGCTAAGCGTCAAGCGGCCACGCGTTAAGTTGTCATCCCTCATCGTTCGCCCAGTCAAGAACTGGATACCCGTACTGGTGCAGCTTGTCACCCATGAAACGGCTGGCCTCAGCGATCTGGTCGGAAGTTAGCCGCTCCAGGCTCTGCTGGTTCATGTTCCGAATCTCGAAAGGCTTGCGGGCAATCCACAAAGTGTCGCCTTCTTGGGTCATCTCGGGCCGTTCGACGCCGATGTGATCAAACAGTTCCCCGAGAACCGTCAGCGGGTTGCGAGTCAGTTCTTCATAGGTGACGGCGTGGACGTGTCGTACCTTACGGCTGTCGGCCTCAATCCGATCATTGATGGCGACCCATTGCTCGCCAAGCAGTCCCATGGAATAGCTGTCGCCGATTTTGCGGGCGGCGCCTCCTTGAGGCGCTGCCCGCCGATGGATGCCCTCGCAGACGCAATAGCCGTTCCGGACAATGGTGATGAAGCAGGGAGAGTCGAAAGCTTCCTCCAGCCAACGCATGCGAACGGAATGAGTGATTGACTTTTCCAAGAACACGCTGGCCCGAGGTGCCCACAACGGTGCCCAGTCCCGCTTGATCCGCCTGACGCGTTCCGGCATACCGATGCGAGGCATATCCCATTTGTCTCGATTCTGCGAGAGCATACGGATCCATCCGCCGGCCTGGAGGTTAGGGAATTGGTCAGTCAGGCGCACGCCCTCGCGCGGGAGCGTGGCGATATCGGGATGTGCGCCAAGCAAGTCCCGTAGAATTGTGGTCCCGGAATTATAACAGCCGACCAGGAACACCCAACGCCGGGGGGAGCGTCGCGGCCAGACAGCGGCGATCGGACGGCGTACCCATGGATGAACATATGCCCTGCCGATCAACCAGCCGATTAAACTGCCCGCGAGTCTGCCCCGATTTCGGCGAACGAAGCGCTGCCAACGCGCTAAAGCCCGACTGCCTGCCATCAAGCTACTCCCTCTTCTTTTGGTTCGTCTCGCGAAACGGTGCAGCGCGAGCCGGGTGAATTGTTGAGAAGCATGGGGCTCATCAGGTACTTAGGAGGTGCGAGCCAAACCAAGTATCTGAGAGGAGACCCATGCTTGTGGAAAGTCTGATTAAGCAGACGGTGGAATTGCAAGGATTTCGTGTCGTGACTGTGCGGGAGACGGCGAAGGGCCTGGAGGCGGAACTGGCCCCGGAGCGGCTTTTCACACCGTGCTGCGGTGTCTGTGGCCAACGTGCCCGGAACCGGGACACCTGTTCGCTCCGGCGCTTCCGGCATGTGCCGCTGTGGGGGATTGACGTGCACCTGGTCTATGCCCCGCGCTGGGTAGCGTGCGACGGCTGCGGCGGCGCCCACGTCGAGGCCCTGCCATGGGTTGCCGGGAAAAGGGGATTTCCCCGGGCCCTGATGGTGGCCCTGGAACTAGGTGGCAGCCCTGTTTCGTTGCGCTTGGAGCACTGTCGCGGCGGCCGTCGACGATGCCGTGGCCTACGTGCTGGCCAACCGGAACCTTTCGCGGGGGCACCCATATCGGGATCGACGAGATCTCCCGCAAGCGGGGCCGTGTGTATGTCACCAACGTCTATGACCTCAAGCGCCGGCGGCTGCTGTGGAGCGGCGAAGGCCGGGCCAAGGAGACGTTGGAGGCCTTCTTCGACTGGTTCGGTCCCGAGCGCACAGAGCAGCTCGAAGGCGTCTATTGTGACATGTGGCAGCCTTGTGCTGACGTGGTCAAGGCCCGGGATCCCAAGGCTGTCCTGGTCTTCGACAAGTTCCATATCGTTCAGCAACTCACCCAGGCCGTGGCCCAGGTCCGCCGGGACGAGATCCGGGAGAAAGGTAAGGACCACAAGAGGCTGATGGCTAAGACCCAGTATATCTGGCTCAAGAACTCCTGGAATCTCACGGGCTGGCAACAGGCCCGGCTCTTGGAGTTCAAGCAACTGATACCTCAAGAGCAACCGTGCGTATCTGCTCAAGGGAGCCTTCCGCTCATTCTGGGGTTACGCCCCCGCCGGCTGGGCCAAACGCTACCTCGACACCCACAAGACCTACGGATTCCGG
>Ga0102944_1002687_pt1 | contig 10194 bp, 10 predicted proteins | sample SalPonD_shore_MG_FD_78172 | JGI IMG/M metagenome (GOLD analysis project Ga0102944, IMG submission 78172) | Salt pond soil microbial communities from South San Francisco under conditions of wetland restoration - Salt Pond MetaG... | ecosystem: Environmental > Aquatic > Marine > Intertidal zone >... | reverse complement strand
CACGCAACCAGCAAAGATGGTGCTATCATCAATGGTGGTAAAGCCACCCTTGGTTTTCTGAAATTCGGAACTGTGGACTCTCCCCTGCACGGTTTCTTTGCATCCATTGCCGGTGGTTGGTTAACTGAAGTGTTATTCCTAGCAGGACTGGCATTAATTGGATTGGCCTTAATTCTCGGTATCGGAACCCGCATTGCCGGTGTATCTGGTGCTCTGCTGATGGCTTTGATGTATCTTGCCTCACTCCCCATGGAGAACAACCCCATTCTTGATGAGCACGCCATCTACCTGCTCATGTTCCTGTACTTTGCCACCTTTGACAAAGTGGGACACTACCTTGGGTTCGGAGCACAGTGGGCAGAAATTACCAATAACAACCCCATACTTGCTTAAGACACGCAAAATCTCTCGTCAAGTCCATATCTAGAACTACTTTTCATTAAATTCTACCAGTAAGTCACCTAAGTTCAAGGTATCAAGATTAAGCTATTCATCAACCAGTACTAACCTAGATAATTATTGTAGGACGATCATTTCAATAAATAGCGTATAGAATACAAAATTTAAATGGAAGCACAATCTACTAGGGTTAATGAGTATTCCAATTCTAATACTCATTCAAGTATCCAATGCAAGTAGACCTGAGACTTCAGGGTAATCTTGATGGAGAACAATACGGCGGGGGTCGCCCAGCCTGGCCAACGGCGCTAGGTTTAGGTCCTAGTCTTTTAGAAGTTCATGGGTTCGAATCCCATCCCCCGCATTTATGTTTCTACGATAACCACACTGAAACCTACAATCGTCCTAAGAATGAAATATCGAACCTCCAGACCTGAGAGAAGGAATACTGGGAAAAATATGTGGAAGAGATATACAAAATATTGAGTTCTCAGCATGATTGATTAAGGATTCTTCTAAGGAAAGACGGTGTTGTTCCTTATTATTTTATTAAATACACTACACATAATTAGATTGAGATCAACAGTCTCACGTGATTAACATGAAATTAAAAATATCTAATATTACAGCATTGTTGCTAATGTTGATGATGATTGGCAGTCTATTTATTGTCCAATCTCATGCTAACTTGAAGCCAAATCAGGATGATGGCGAGGACTCAGGTTCTGGAGATCATCACGATGGTTCGGATTCAGGTAGTTCAGACAATTCCACCGAAACTCATACTGAGGACAATCATGACAATCAGACCCAAGACGGTTCGGTGTCAGAACACGAACGAGAACAGGCATATGAGCGTCAAGTCCATGTAGAGAACCAGGATACCGAGATGCAGATTGAATCTTCACTGCATTACAACCACACTGAGGAAAAATATCAGGCAAGCTTCAAAATTGCTGATGGTGCTCCCAGAGTAGAGATGAAGTATTCAACTGAGAATAATACCGGTGAAACCCAACTCAAATACCGGGTTCAATTCCAGAAAATTATTGAATTCAATGAGAGTGGTACCACCCCAGGCTTTGATCAGAATGATACCGTTCTATCCACCTATGACCTCAGTCAAGTAGATTGGCAGAAATTAAATTACTCTACAATTACAGTTAATGGTTCAACAGTTCATCAGGCAGTAGCCAAAACTACTGATGGTATTTTTACTATCAAGCTCTACGTAACCGGAGGTTTTGCGAAGGTTAATGGTAGTACCGTCACACCAAATGCGGTTAAACTTGATATTGAAATTCACCAATATCCCTACAATGGATCAAATTCCTACTTATCCCTTCAAACAGATGTATCAACCGAATCCAATTTCGAGGTACATCACCAAACTGAAGAGGAAAAAGCCGGGTTTGCCAATAATGAAAGTGAATTGGCTATTAACAATACGCAAGCTAGTGGCTTCTTCTCGTGGGTAGATACGGCAATGGCGGACGGAACCATGGTCAATGTCCTGAATTCAGGATTATTGAATTCCTCCGTTGAGGGTCATGATAACCAAACCGATCTGCAATCTGGCGAGAGAAAAGGATACCTCTACTTTACCTTTGATGCAGCAAATGCAACAAATATCGTTTGGGATCCTAAAGTCGGTGTCGTCTCGCAAGGTGCCCAAGCAAACTTGGAAGCAATTATTAGTAGTTTGGGAACATCGCTACCTTTCGACCCCTCGACTCTACCAGGAATGGAACTATGGATTGCTGTCGTCAGTATATTCTCAATGAGCGCTTTGTCAATGTTCAGAAAGCGTAAATTCATATGAGACAATACTGAAATAAGGTAATTATTTCCCTAACTTAGCTGGTGTTGATTTGAAATCGAGACTTACTTTCTTCATAATATTGGTAATCATAACCAGTTTGATACCTGCAGTTGCACAAGATCAATCTCTCCTTGTGATATACAACCAACCCAGCGACCTGTCATTTGTGAGTTCTCATATTGACAGAAGTATAACATCCGTCTCAATTAGCTCGGTAACTGCTGCACAAATTGCAGATGCAAACGACATTATTCTCGTTTCTTCTACAGAATTTTCACTCTCAACAACGGTAGAGAATGCTATACTGAACCATGTACAGCAATCTGACTCCAAACTATTGTTGCTTACACCATTTCTAGATGAATTTGAGAACAGTTCGTTGCAAAAATTTGGCATATCTGGTGCTATTGAGGTTATTGGAGAAGAAAATCCAGTACCGAACTTCACGGTTCAACTCAATGATGCTCTTGGTAATTACAGTAGTGGTGCCACCTTTACTTACTCTGGAATTGCTGGAATTATTGACCAACAGTCTTCTCCAATAACCCCAGTAGCATCCTTTACCGAATCCGATCATCAAGGCGAAGACAATCTGACCCTACCTGCACCGGCAATTATCAATGCCACCGTACCAGGTCAAGTTCTGACCGTGCCAATTGCAGTCAGTCCACAGACGGTGGAGAATGATCTACACCTCAATCAGCTGGATGATTTTATCCAGAACCTACTGACGGAGTTACTTGTAGTTTCTTTTAATAACTATCAGGGACCATCCGGAACGGGTCAACAGCCCACAAATAACCAGGGAAACAGTTCACCACCTATAGCAATTGATTTCAATTTTATCTACGCTTTACTTGCTGGCCTTATTGTCATGTTGGCTCTTCTCTACCAAAAAGTACTCGGATTTTTTGCCTGGCTTAACAGGAAAATATTTGGTATCCTTTTCGGTGTGGTCGGGGTATTCTACAATATTCAGGACCGTACCTTGGATTATAATGATATTATGCTGAATACTATGCGAGTTGATATAATTGATTATCTCGAGTATTTGGGCGAGTATGGTGCATACCTGAGTGAATTGAAAAATGAATTACGAGCAGGAACAGGAGCATTGCTCTGGCATCTGCAGGTCCTTCAGGATTTTGGGATGATTGAGCAGTTCAATATTAATGACTATACCGTTTTTGTTGCAGCTGAAAGTATCAGTAAATTCAATCCCGAATTGAAAAGTATTGAATTAAAGTTGAAATCCAAGTATCTTATCGACCTCCTAACGGTATTAATTGATTATACCTATATGGAAAAAATTCCACTCGGTGCGATTGAAGACCAAGTTGAAACCACCCGACGTACTCTTCGTCGATTACTAAAGAAGATGGAAAAGGAGGAACTAGTCAAGATTGAATTAACACCCAGTATGGTAATTACCATTACCGACAAGACTAAACTTACTAGATTACATGAAAGCCTCTACCGTCGGGAGAATTACCATAAAGACCCTGATACAACAACGGTGACTCAACTGGCAGATGACCAATAAATTATCAAAATTGTAGTATAACAGGTATTAGGAGAAGATTGGCGAGATATGTTCACATTTTTTAGATAGAGGTACAAATTATTTCATTCAGTTATTTAGGACGCCATCTAAGTCTTTTGGCACCTTCTTCAGCTTTATCAAAATCAGCAATAACCTCCATATCGAATTCAGGACCTCTTCCCTCAGGTAGTCGCATAATACCGGTGAGTCGTTGACCGTTGGAGAGTTCTACTATGGCAAGCGTATATGGAACCTTATTGATATGGGTTGGGGGGGCGATATGGATCACAGTCCAGGTTATAATCTTCCCTTGACCTTCTATCGTGGTAATATCTATATCATAGGAACCACAATTTTTGCAGACCGGTCGTGGAGGGACATAGATCTCATGACACTTCGTACATTGTGAGCCCACAATCCGATTCTGATTGATTGCATCCTCATAGGATTTGACGACTTTGTTAATTTCCTTCATTCAGTCACCTCGTTCAAAAATATGACAGACAATTGTACTACCTGACCCACCTAAGTTCTGGGTCATCCCAATTTCGACATCATTAAGTTGTCTTGGTCCAGCCATATCATTGAGTTGTTTGAATATTTCAACTGCTTGAGAAACTCCAGTCGCGCCGATTGGATGACCTTTGGCTTTCAGCCCACCAGAAACATTAACTGGGAGATAACCATCACGATAGGTATCACCATTGAGTGCTGCTTTACCACCTTCACCTTTTTCGAAGAAACCAAGGTCCTCAATTGCCATGATCTCTGCAATGGTAAAACAATCATGAACCTCCACAAAATCAATATCTTTCGGTTGTAAGCCAGCACGATCATATGCCTTCCTGGCAGCCACTTTGGTGGTGGTGAAGCCGGTTAGATCAGGACGATCATGCAATGACATCGTATCACTGGCCTGAGCGAATGACCGAATTTTCATTTTAGGACCATCATGTTTCTTCGCTACCTCCCAGGGCACCATAATCAGTGCAGCAGCACCATCTGTAATCGGAGAGCAGTCATAGAGTGTAAGCGGATCAGCGATCATCAACGAGTTCATGGCTTTCTCGATAGTAATTTCCTTTTGAAATTGCGCCAATTCATTTTCTAACGCATGTTTATGATTTTTCACTGCAACTGCAGCTCGCATTTCTGCATTGGTCCCATATTCATGCTCATGAGCACGTGCCATCATGGCAAATGCCCCCGGAAAAGTTATTCCTGATGCCACCTCATAGATATCATCTGCACACATTGCCAGTGCCTCAGTCACATGTGAGGTTGGCAGGTTGGTCATCTTCTCAGCACCAACTGACAGCACGGTATCATAAAGACCAGATGCAATACCAATCGCCCCATGCATCAGCGCTAGTCCGCCTGAAGCACAAGCAGCTTCAAGTCGGGTTGAGGGAGTATTTTTCATCCCCAGATAATCCGGGATACCGGGTGCAGCATGCATCTGATGCTCAAAGATGTCGGGGGAAAGTAAACCAGCATATACAGCATCAATAGAATCCTTATCCAGTTGTGCCATCTCAAGAGCTTCGGTTGCCGCAGCAGTAATCAATTCCCTAGAAGTCACACGACCAAGATTGCCAAATTTAGTATGACCAGCAGCGATGATTCCAACTTCTCTGCCAACCATTACATACATCTCCTCCATTTGGCTATTGTAATAATTGTAATGTAATCAAGTCTCCTCATTTTTTATCACCAGTATGAATAGGTCAGAATAATCATTTACACGCTAACCTATCATAGTAATCAGGTTATACCTGAATTAATTGTTCCTATTATAAGAAAGGTTATCATTATAACTGAAAAAAACTAGAAATTCAGCTCAATTCCCCGCCAATTAATACCAGACACATCCAAACACGTTATTTAAACTCAGACATCTTCAGAAGATAATTCGCTTCGAATTGGATAAGCACACAGTATTTGGATATTATCCTCGTATCATGTGGTCTTATATGTATCAAGAAAAGATTGTTGCTTATGGTTGAGCCCATAAGTCTCGCATTAATCTCAGGAGCTGCAGGGTTGGGTATGGCTCTAGGCAGACTTACCAAAAGGGAGTCTGATGAATATGAGTCACTTCCACCTTCATTCAATTTCGGTCCTACAATGGAACCAGTAGAACCAGCAAATTTACAATTCTTTGCAGTTGAGGATATTGTCAACCCCGCGGAAATAGTTGATCAAGCTAAAAATGGAGCACAGGTATTTGTCTCGATTAAGAAATTACTTGGTAAAGCAGATAAAATCTATCGATTTATTCACCGATTACGAGAGGCTACTGAAGCGCATGATTTGCAGATCCATCAGATATCCAAAGATCTCTTATTGGTAAATAGTAAATCCCAAACTATTCAGGTAAAAACACTCAAACGAATGGCAAATGCAGAGCTTGATGACAAACTCCTGCATAAATCAATCGCGGGTTATTAATTTATATTGAGATGGCTCAATCCAGATAGGTCTAGTTTAATACGGGAATTGATAAATGAGAAATTCCCAAGTAGAGATGTGGAATTGAGCTTAAACGATTTGGATAGTGATCCCTTTAGTCAGTTCGAATCCTGGTATCAGGATGCCATAGACCACGAGGACATAACACAACCTAATGCGATGTGTATCGCCACGGTTGATGCTGACAATCGACCTGACGTCCGATACGTCTTGCTGAAATCATTCGATCACCGAGGATTTGTCTTCTATACCAATCTCAATTCCAAAAAGGGAAGACAACTCCGAGACAATCCCAATATTGCAGTTACTATCTACTGGCAACCCTTAGGAAGGCAGATTCGGATACGAGGTGAGGCAAAACTGGTAGAGGATGAGCAGGCAGATGCTTATTTCTCCACTCGTGCGAGAGGGTCACAACTCGGTGCTTGGGCATCACATCAGAGCCATGAATTAGATAACCGGCAAACATTACTTGAGCGACATCAAAAATTTAAAGAAAATTTCTCAGGACAGGACATCCCTCGTCCTGATTGGTGGTCAGGATTTAGAATTATACCAACCGAATTTGAATTCTGGAAATCAAGAGAGAATAGATTGCACGATCGATTTTATTATCATAAACATAAGGGAGATTGGAAAATTACGAGATTAAACCCCTAATCCATCATTTCTTCAATCGCATCACTGAGTGGTGCTTTGCTGATGGAAGGATCACTAGCCTCACCCGTTTTCACCCGGAATAAAAAGAATAAAGCGAAAAACAGAGCAGTAATTGAAAAGAAAAACAGAAAGGATAATTGAATCTGCATCAATGCCCCAGCAAGAGTTGGACCTAAGATTGCCGCAGCTGATGCAAATGCGTAGTAAATGCCTGTACCAGTACCATTATCTGAAGCATGATGCCATACCACAACAATACTGTTCACATTGACCAATCCCCACGCTGCACCTGCAATAATGAAGATAAGTCGATAACTGGTTTGCCAATCAATAGCTAGACCGAATAATGAATCTTTCTGAACAAATGCACCGATGATAATAGCGGCTGTGAAGAATAATAATCCAATACGCATAGTTCTCAATCTTCCAATCTTGGTTCCTAGTATTCCTCCAATTAATGTGAATATCACAAAAATAATGGGGAAGATAAATAGAACCTTACCAGCCTGCCCTGCAGCTTCTTCAGGATCAATAGTGGGGAGAAATACCTCACTGACATAGATGGAATACAACGCTTCTATGGCATTCCAAGCAATAAACCATGCCAAAATAGCGAATAAAATGTACTTATAGGATGGATCGTCACTTTCAAAAACATAGCTCAATTCATTTCGAAGATTTACAAATGGTAATTCCTCTTCCTGAACGACATCTTCCTCCTCTTCATATTTTGGCTCACGAACAATACTGACCAAGATGACTAAAGAGAGTAACATACCTATAGAGACAAAAGCAAATGCACCTTCAGTATTACCTGAATCTAAAAGAGATCCAGCAATGAATAATGAAGCACCTGAGAAAGCACCACCAACAAGATTGACAATACCATTACCTATACTCCGTTGATCCTTGGCAACGAGATCAGGCATCAATGATACAGCGGGAGATCGGTATAAGGCCATGGAAAGATTAAACACCACTATTGATGACAGGAAAACATACAGTGGAAAATTCCGGGAGTACTGAATGAGATAGAAGAAAATTGCTCCAAGGATAATACCTGGAATAATATATGGTAGCCTTCGTCCAATTCGACTTCGAGTACTATCAGATTTTGAACCAACATAGGGTTGTACAAAAAATCCAATGATATTATCCCAGGTCATAATGAAACCGACCCAACCGATTGGGATGTGGTAGATATTCTTCAGAAAAATGGGGACGGCAATATTGAATAATGCCCAGGACAACTGTGTGGATGCAAATGCCAATCCTACGACGGGAACTAGCCAGAGTGATATTGGTTTATAATCACCTTCTGCAGTAATCATATAGTTTTGCCGCAACTTAGCGTAATTAAAAATTATGCTCGACAAATTAGTATGGAGATACAAATCTCAGCCTTAATATAACAAAATAAATAAATTCAAACTCAACCTTAGGTACCTGTGCAAAATCGTGTAGTAGTTCTTCTTTTGACATTATTACTGACGATCAGTAGTTCAAATACAGCTGCAATCGATACGAATAGTCAGGCAGAACCAGTTAAGAATATCATCCTCCTCATTGGAGATGGCATGGGATATGAACATATCCGACTCGGAAGTTATGTCGAGTATGGTAATGATTCTGGGATGTTTATGCAACGACCCGAATTCTTTCAGGGTAATGTCAGCACCCGTAGTGCAGATGAGCAGATAACCGATTCTGCGGCATCTGCTACAGCAATAGCAACGGGATACAAAACCAATAATGGGATGTTAGGAATGCTACCAAATGGAACCAGTGTGCAAACCATATTAGAGATGAGTGAGTCCAATGGTAAACAAACTGGACTAGTTACGTCTACCTTTTTCTATCATGCTACTCCTGCGGCATTTGCTTCACATAAACAGGATCGAAATGCATACCAGCAGATTATTCCAGATATTCTCGATTCTGGTGCTGATGTTATTATGGGAGGGGGATTTCATATTTCCACCTATCCACAACTTATCGGGTTAGATAATCTGAAACAGGAGAATAATTATACTCAGATCAGTCAGAAAGCAGAACTCAGTAATTTAGATAATTCAACCAAATACCTTGGAACGTTTGGATCAGGTCATCTTCCTTACGAGGCAGACATAAACGTCAATACTGATATCAGATTGCATCAACTAGCAGATGCTGCATTGAACCGTTTGTCTTCGAGTCAGGAAGGTTTCTTCCTGATGATAGAAGGGGGAAGAATTGATCATGCCGGTCATGAGAAAAATTACACCAGAGATGCTCTTGAAGTCATTGAATTCGACCGAACCATTAAACTGGTATATGATTGGGTAAAAGATAATCCAGACACTCTAGTTCTGATTACGGCAGATCACGAAACTGGTGGGCTAGTAATAGATTCAACTTCCGGATTAGATCAGAACCTACCACAGAATGAACCAACTGAGAGTGCCAAGCAAACCAGGAGACTTCAACGAGTCAAACAAATAGAGGCAAGCTATACCGCAGACTACCATACCTCACAGGACGTTGCATTATTCGCATTCGGTTCCTCCATTCCCAGCTTATTTACACAATCCCATTATGATAATACCGATATTTTCAGAATTATGAGCAATGCACAATTAGGTAATTTTGAACCAGTGGAAACAACAACCCCTACTACTTCAGATACGGCTAATGTTCTGCTTGTACCAATGATATTGATCATCCTACTACCAATTATCAAGCGAAGAAAATTCAACTGATTCCAGATCGCTCAGGTTTATTTATCTGAATACCATTCTGATAGGTTCCAAATGATACATTCGTGACAGTATTACCTACACCTTTGATATCCCGTATCTGTTCTATGATAAGATCAGCTAAAGTATTCATATGGTCAATGGCTACCTCGACGATAAAATCATAATTACCTGTGATAATATGTACTCGTTTCACAAATGCCAATTCTGAGAGACGAGCTGCCACGCCCTTTTGACCTGATTGACCATCCTCACGGTTAGGGTCGTATCCTACCAAGATGAATGCTGTCACGGGTAGGCCTGACTGATTATAATTGATCTGTGTGGTATAGTAGTCTATGATACCATTATCTTCCAGAATTTTTATCCGATCATAGACCGTTGGCCTACTCACTTTTGCTTCATCCGCAATGGCACGGATCGACTCTCTACTATTCTCGATCAATTTCTGCAGGATGATAGCATCAATCTCGTCTATTCTTCCCGTACCCTTGAGATGATCTACCAACCACTTGTAAACAGGTTGCACTGATTATGACATCAATATCCTAGTATGAAAAACT
>Ga0102944_1002685_pt1 | contig 10194 bp, 8 predicted proteins | sample SalPonD_shore_MG_FD_78172 | JGI IMG/M metagenome (GOLD analysis project Ga0102944, IMG submission 78172) | Salt pond soil microbial communities from South San Francisco under conditions of wetland restoration - Salt Pond MetaG... | ecosystem: Environmental > Aquatic > Marine > Intertidal zone >... | reverse complement strand
TTATTTATTATCGTTTTCATCCCGTTATTCCAGGAGCAAACCTGGCTGGTGGCCTGGCATACCTTCGCCCGGGCGGTCTGCAGCGTATTGACGCTGATACTGTTTGTCTCCACCACCCGGTTTGTCGTCCTGCTGCAAATGCTCGACGAACTGGGAATGCCCAGAATGATCGTCCAGGTGCTCTCGTTCATCTATCGGTTCTTTTTCGTGCTAATCGGGGAGCTGGAACGGATGGAACTGGCCAGCCGGGCCCGGGCGCCACGCCGGGGTAAAATGTACTATTACAAGGCCCTGTCACGCATGCTGGGCATGCTCATCATTCGAAGTTATGAGCGATCCGAGCGGGTGTATCAGGCGATGCAATTACGGGGATACGACAGCGAGGGGACGGACGCATGACCGCACTCATCGAATTCGAGCATTACCGGTACCGGTATCCGGATGGAACGCCGGCCCTGAACGATTTGTCTTTCCGGATTCAGAAAGGCGAACAGGTGGGCATCGTGGGACCCAACGGTGCAGGGAAAACCACGGCGTTGCTGGCGCTGTCCGGGCTGTTATTCGGCGAGGGCGCCATCCGGATTGAGGGGGAAACCCTGGAGCGGAGGAACGGCAAGCATTTCCGGCAGTCGGTGGGACTCGTTTTTCAGAATCCGGATGACCAGCTCTTCATGCCCACCGTGTACGAAGATGTCGCGTTCGGTCCCCAGAACTTGGGATGGGACAAGGGCCGGGTGGACGAAGCGGTAAAGGCAGCCCTGCAGGCGGTGGAACTGGAAGGCTACCAGGAGAAATCCTCCCATCATCTCAGCAGCGGTGAGAAAAAGCGGGTGGCCATTGCGACCGTCCTGTCAATGCAACCCCGTGTGTTGATCCTGGACGAACCCTCTACCAACCTGGATCCCCATGCCCGCCGGCAGCTCATCAACCTCATTGAGTCCATGGACATCACCACCATTATTGCCGGACATGATCTGGAACTGATCCTGGAACTCTGTGACCGGGCCTTGATCATGGCGGGCGGGCGGGCCGTCGGGGACGGATCGCCCCGCTCCCTGTTCCGCGACCGCTTTCTGATGGAAAAACATCTGCTGGAAGTCCCCTATTCCCTGCGGTCCCGTACCGAGCAGGCATACTGAGTCGGCCGGAGCGCCCCCGGACTGTGATTCGTCTCGTGGAAGCGGCGCCCATTCTCTTGAATTGGAGAATTCTTTTCTCTTTCGTTGTTACAATTGAGAACCAGATGCAGTATATGTAACTAAAATTGTCTTATTTTCTGCCTTCCGGGCCTCTGCCAAACCCTTGGCATATATATTGCTCTGTAACAGATTAACGAAGAGAATCTATCACTTCAAACCGGGAATAAGAATACGCTATGATCGAAATTACCAAAGCTGCCGAATACAGCCTCCGCGCTTCCGCGGCCCTGGTGGATTACTACGAACGGGATAAAACCGCCACCGTCTCGGAAATCGCCGTGGGAGAGGCTATCCCCGAATCCTTTCTGCGCAAGTTACTTAAACCGCTGATTCGTGCTCAAATCATCAAGTCGGAACGTGGGTACTCCGGTGGCATCACCCTGGCCAGGGATCCGGATGAAATCTCGGTGCTGGATGTTATTGAAGCGGTGGATGGCAAACTGAGTTTGAACGACTGTGTGCTGGAACCCTCCGAATGCGGATTTATTCAACGGTGTGCCATGTACAACGTCTGGATCGAAACCACCGAAGTGCTCAAGCAACATCTTCAGAGTTACACTTTGGAAGATGTTCGGCGCCGGCACGGGGATCCCCTCGAGAAAAAATCAGATCTGGAAAAAGTGAAGTAAGTACCGGCGTCCTTCGATTCTGTCGCTTGCGCAAACAGAAAAACGGTTCTCGGACCGGTTGCGCCCTGCCTGCCATCTCACCGGCCGGAATGTTCGCCCCTTTCGCCGGCCACAGAGGACCCCCCGTATTTCTGCCGGCTTCTCTCTCACCTGATGGTGATGCGCGCCTATCCCTTCCCCGCGGCGGTTTTGAAATCATGGCTTGCGGCAGGGGAGGCCGGGACAAGCGCAGTGGAACCGCCACCGGTTTCTTGTGCCTGAAGCAACAGGTGCTTGTAATCCTCTCCGCGAAAATCTACCTTGTAACCGAATCGGACTGAACGATGACAGAAGGAACGAAATGATCCGAAAGCAGCACACTGCCTTGCTGGTTATTGATGTCCAGGAAAAACTGGCGAACGTCATGCACGAACGGGAATCACTGGTGGACAAATTGGATCGCCTCATTCGGGGCGGCCGGGTCCTGCAGTTACCGGTGCTCCTGACCGAACAGTACCCCCGCGGATTAGGGCCGACTATCGCTGAATTGGTGGAAATACTGGATCCTTACTCTCCCATAGAAAAAAGGGAGTTCAGCTGCTGCGACAATGCGGAGTTTGTGGCCGCCCTGGAACAGACCGGCCGGAATACCATCCTGGTCAGCGGAATCGAGGCGCACGTGTGCGTGTACCAGACGGTGGCCCAGTTACTGGACCGGGGATATCAGGTGGAGGTAGTGGCGGATGCCGTGGATTCTCGCTTTCCCCTGGATAAACAGGTCGCCCTCCGGAAGATGCGGGATCTGGGGGCTCGCCTCACCACGGTGGAAATGGCATTATTGGAACTCCAGCAGGTCGCCAGGGGAGCAGAATTCAAGGCCATCTCAGGGCTCATTAAATAAACGGCGGGAAGGCGGTAGGCGTTGCCGGTTGATGAGAAGTCCGGCTGTCGCCGGTTAGATTACCGATGATACCCGGGGAGGTGAGAGGCCCCGTCATTATTGGAGGAGCCGTTTTGTACCGACGGGGAGGAATTCCGGGCGTCCAGTAACTGCTGTAATCGCCGGTCCACCTCGCCGAAATCATAGGGTTTATAGATGATATCGTCCACGTGCGAAGCCAATAACCGTTCGGTCAGGCGCTTCTCTTCGAAGTAGACATAACTGATGATAATCTTCAGGTGCGGGAACTCAGCCTTGAGCTGCCGCAGATACTGCACATCTTCCTCGGTGGGGCTCACCGCGTCAAATATCAGTGCCTGGCACCGGCAGTCACGAGAGGCGAGATGAACGCCGAGATCCGTCCGGATCGGGATAAACCGGATAAGGTATTTTCCTTCAAAGAATATTTTGAAAGAATCCGCCAGATCAACATCATCTGTATGAAGGCAGATGTACTCCATGGGATTCACACGTCTCGTCTCTATTTCATGGGTGCTTTCCATCTTCAGATTGCAAGAGATGTGCCATTCAGGGAGGGGAAGTCGTTCCCGATACCTGGCGGGCATTCACTTCCCCGGTTCCGATTTTTAAGAATAAAAGGGTCCTGAATTGGCAAAACCGGTACAGACGTGCGGGGAATTACAGGGTTCCCCATCCCGGCAGCACCAAGAAAAAAGACCGTACTATTCCGGGGATGGCGCTGGTTAATTCGTAGCGACGTCTAACTCCTCGATTTTTCGATACAGAGAGGAGAGGCCTATATTTAGCAGGTCGGAGGCCTTTTTCTTATCACCGTCACACCGCCGGAGCAGAGCGGAGATATGCTGGCGTTCGAAGTTCTTGGTGGCTTCCTTGAGATCATCCGGGTAGAAATCGTTCATGTCCTGATGCGTGGTGGGCGGCAGATCCTTCCGGGTGATATATTCGTTGTCACATAAGAGCACGGCCCGTTCGATCACGTTTTCCAGCTCCCGGACCTGGCCTTTCCATTTATAGTTCATCAGGGTCCGCATGGTCTCGTTATCCACCCCCTTGATATTTCGCTTCAGCTCCCGGTTGTACTTGTCCACGAAATGTTTTACCAGGAGCGGAATATCCTCTTTCCGTTCGCTCAGGGAGGGCAGCCGAATATCGACGATGTTCAGTCGGTAGAACAGGTCCTCCCGAAAGCGTCCTTCTTCCACTTCTTCCATGAGATCCTTATTGGTTGCCGCCACCAGCCGGACGTCGATATTGATGGTGACGTTGGTCCCCAACGGTTTGACCTCCTTAGCCTCGATGGCCCGCAACAGCTTCACCTGGACGTGGAGAGGGATTTCCGCCACCTCATCCAGAAACAGGGTGCCGCCGTTGGCGGTTTTAAAAACGCCGTCCTTGTCGGTGTTGGCGCCGGTGAAAGCGCCCTTCTTATAGCCGAACAGTTCGGACTCGAACAAGTTGTCCGGAATCGCCCCGCAGTTAATGGGGATGAACGGCTTGTTGGCCCGGTCGCTGTTGGCGTGGATCGCCCGGGCGACCAGTTCCTTCCCGGTCCCGCTTTTCCCGGTGATCATCACGTTGGTGGTGGATTGGGCCACCCGCTGAATCATGTCGTAGACCTGGCGCATGGCCGGGCTGTCGCCGATGATATTGTTGAAGTTGAACCGCTTGTCGATCTGGTCCTTCAGATATTTGTTTTCCAGTTCCATCTCCCGGCGATTCATCAGGTGTTTCACCCGGAAGATCACTTCATCGAAGTCCAGCGGTTTCACGATATAATCCGATGCGCCGGACCGCAACGCATGGACCGCGGTCTCCACCGTGGCGTAAGCGGTGATGATAATGATCATGGTCTGGGGGGAGATATTCTTGACCTTTTCCATGAGCTGCATACCGTTTAACTTCGGCATTTTAATATCGGCAATGAGAATATCGAAATTGGACGATTCGATCTCTTGCAGGGCGGCGTCACCGTCTTCGGCGGTGGTGCACCTATACCCTTCTTCCTCGAGAATCAGTGACAGCGATTCCCGGATTTCCTGCTCGTCGTCCGCAATGAGTATAGTCCCTTTCATAAAAGCCGCCTCACTTGATTGGTAATTCAATGGTAAACTTGGACCCGTTACTCGGCTTGGATTCCACCAGGATTCTGCCGCCTATCTTGGAGATGATCCCATGGCTCACCGAGAGCCCTAATCCGGTTCCCTTGCCCACCTCTTTGGTGGTGAAAAACGGTTCGAATACTTTCTGCCGGACCACATCGGTCATCCCGATCCCGTCGTCCGATACCGCTACCTGGATCACCCCGTCCTCGCTGCGGGAGCTGACCATGATGGTGGAGCCCGTCTCCTGCAGGGCATCGATGGAATTCAGCAGGAGGTTGACCAGCACCTGGTGGATTTGGTCCGGTACGCAGGTGATCCGGGGCAGGTTGGATTCCAGGTTCAGAGCGAACCGGATATTCTGGCAGCGGCCGTCATATTTGAGCAGTCCGACTGCCGAATTGATGGTATCGTTCACCTGAGTCTCGGTGGATTGAATGCTGGAAGGCCGGGAAAAGTCGACCAGTTCCCGTACGATTTTGGTGATACGGCCGATGTGTTCCTTGATTTTTTTCAAATTCCGCTGGATAAACTCGTCATCCGTCTTGCGTTCCATCACCTGGACCAGCGAGGAGATCGAAGTCAGCGGGTTGCCCACTTCGTGGGCCACGCCGGCCGCCAGGTGGCCGACTGTCGCCAGCCGCTCCGACTGCCGCATCTGGGTTTCGTTGATCCGGATTTCCGACACATCCCGAAGGATCTGGGAGCGCTGCGTAATATCATTCCCGTTCTCCCCGGGAATCACGGTTTCGGTGAGCTGCACCAGCACCCGGCGGCCGGATTTACTCACCCGTTCCGTCTCGTAATTCTTGACATACCCCTGCCGCTTGATGCCGTAGGCCAGGCAGAGCAGTTCTCCCACCTCGATGAGGTCATTGGGAATGATGGTGCTGATGCTTTTGCCGATGATCTCCGATTTCTTCCACTCGAAGATCTCTTCCGCGCCGTGATTCCAGGAGGTAATGTGATTGTTGTTGTCGATGGTGATGACGGCATCCGGCGAGTGTTCGAAAATCTGCCGGTATTGCTCTTCCGTCTGGGCCAGGCGTTCCGCATAAATATCCCGGTATCGATACACCGTCCAGGCGGCCCACACCATGAGCAGCAGGGAAGAGATGATCCCCCGGCTCATATACAGCCAGCGCATGGTCGTCTGGGGCAGGCTGCTGAACACCGTGCGCTCCACCAGCTCGAACAGCCCGAACACCACTCCGACAATGATTAATGAGGTGAAAACAAGATAGCCGAACCGGATGTGCTGGAGGAACTCCGTGATTTGCAGGAAAAATTTTCGACTTTTCATTGTGTTGAAAATTTAAGCACTCCCTGAACTGAAAGCAATCGTGAAGGTTCGGTTAGCATACGTTAAATAGCCGTAACATCAGCTAATTTTAGGAGTCTTGCCACCAGAAGTTCCCAAAAACCGGAAAATCGGAATCTCACCTGGCCGGATGTAGGATTTGAGAGAATTTCTTTCCGGATCTTTCCGGTTGCAGGAACCCGGGCAGGGAGTCATTCCCCGGAAAAGAATAGTGGACTGCCCGGAGAAATTTTTTATCTTTTGGCATGCCGTTTGACCGCTTGACATTAGCGCTGAAAAGCGACCCGGGGAACCAGGGATAGAAACATGCCTCTACGTGTCCAATCAATCGGACGGTTTGACAGTAAGACATTGTGAAACGCATCCGCACACAGCAGCAACAACGTTGATTTAACCTCATAAAGTCATAAAGGAGGCAGGAATGGGTATTTTTGACGACATGACCCGGCGGGAGCATGAACAGGTCGTGTTCTGTTCGGATCAGACGGTCGGTCTGCAGGCGATTATTGCCATTCATGACACGACACTGGGGCCGGCGCTGGGCGGTTGCCGGATGTGGTCGTACGAGTCGGAGGAAGAGGCCCTGAAGGATGCGCTGCGGTTGTCGCGGGGGATGACGTACAAGGCGGCGGCCGCCGGGCTGAACCTGGGCGGGGGGAAGGCCGTGATCATCGGTGATCCCAAGACCATGAAGACGGAGGCCTTTTTCCGCAGTTTCGGGCGCTTTGTGGAAGGCCTGGGCGGCCGGTATATTACGGCGGAGGACGTGGGTACCTCGGTGAATGATATGGAATGGGTGCGGGTGGAAACGCAGCACGTCACCGGGATCGATGAGATCGTGGGCGGGAGTGGCGATCCGTCTCCGGTTACGGCCCTGGGGGTGTTCTACGGCATCAAGGCCTGCGCCCAACGCCAGTGGGGGAGCGAGGATTTATCGGGGAAAACCGTGGCCGTCCAGGGCATGGGACACGTCGGCTATTATCTGGCCAAAGATTTACATGCCGCCGGAGCCCGGTTAATCGTCTCCGATATCGATGCGGAAAAAGTCAACCGGGTGGTGGACGAATTTGACGCCGAGCCGGTGGATCTGGAGGATATTTACCAGGTCGATGCGGATATTTTCGCCCCGTGTGCCCTGGGCGCGGTGGTCAATGACCAGACGATCGATACCTTTCGGTTCCAAATCATCGCCGGCGCCGCCAATAACCAGCTGGCACATGAGGAGAAGCACGGCCAGCTGCTGAAGGACAAGGGCATTTTATACGCCCCGGATTACGTGATTAACGCCGGGGGGCTGATCAACGTCGCGAACGAAATCAAAGGGTATCACCGGGAACGGGCTCTGAAACAAGCCCGGGGCATTCACGATATTTTACTGCGGATATTTGACATCGCCGATCAACAGGGCGTGCCGACCTATCAGGCATCCAATCACCTGGCGGAGCAGCGCATCAAGGAAATCGCGCATCTGAAAGATATTTACAACATCCGGGACGGCCGATCCGGGCGGTAGACCGAACGCCGGGCATTCGTGGTAACCCGGCGAGCCCCGCGGGGGGCAGCGGAGAGTGTGGGGTGCGGAAGGGCGAAAATGTGCAACCAATCGAATAGAAAGTGAGACAGCAATGTTCGTCACAGGTGAAGAAGCGCTGGAATATCATGCGCGGAAGCGGAAAGGGAAAATCGAGGTCAAACCGACCAAACCCTGTACAACCCAGCGGGATTTGTCACTGGCGTACACCCCCGGAGTCGCGGAGCCCTGCCGGGTGATCCATAAGGATCCGGAGAAGGTGTTCGACTACACCGCGAAGGGGAACCTGGTCGGCGTCATTTCGAACGGCACCGCGGTGCTGGGGCTGGGGAATATCGGCGCAGCGGCGGGGAAGCCGGTCATGGAAGGCAAAGGGGTCCTCTTTAAACGCTTCGCCGATATCGACGTGTTCGATCTGGAATTGGATACCATGGATGTGGAGGAGCTCTGCCGGACCGTGGAGATTCTGGAACCCACCTTCGGGGGAATCAACCTGGAGGATATCAAGGCGCCGGAGTGCTTTGAAATCGAGGCGCGGCTGAAACAATCAATGAACATCCCGGTGTTTCATGACGACCAGCACGGGACGGCCATCATCTCCGGGGCGGCGCTGATCAATGCGATAGAATTGAATGGCAAGGACTTCGCCAAGGTCCGGATCGTGTTCAACGGCGCCGGGGCCTCCGCCCAGGCCTGCGCCAAACATTATATCACGCTGGGCGCCGGGCAGGAAAACATCATGATGTGCGACAGTAAAGGGGTGATCTATAAAGGCCGCACCGAGAACATGAATAAGTATAAGGAACAATTTGCGGTGGAAACCGATGCCCGGACCCTGGAGGACGCCATGCAGGACGCCGATGTGTTTGTGGGACTGTCGGTGGGCGGCGTTGTCTCCCAGGAGATGGTGAAATCCATGGCACAAGAACCGATTATTTTTGCGCTGGCCAACCCGGATCCCGAAATCACCTATCCCGACGCCATGGAGGCCCGATCCGACCTGATCATGGGCACCGGCCGGTCCGATTACCCCAACCAAATTAACAACGTGCTGGGCTTTCCCTTCATCTTCCGGGGCGCCCTGGACGTCCGGGCCACCGCCATCAACGAAGAGATGAAAGTGGCGGCCACCCATGCCCTGGCCAATCTGGCCAAACAGGATGTGCCGGACTCGGTGGCCAAGGCCTATGGGGTGGAATACTTTCAGTTCGGCCGGGAGTATCTCATCCCGAAGCCGTTCGATCCCCGGGTGCTCCTCTGGGAGGCCAGCGCGGTGGCGGAAACCGCCATGAAGACCGGAGTCGCCAGAATCCAGCTGGATATTGACCAGTACAAAGAGGAACTGGAAGCCCGGTTAGGCCGCAGCCGGGAGGTGATGCGGATCATGCTGAACAAGGCCCGGAAGAGCCCCAAGCGCATCGTGTATCCCGAGGGCGATCATGAAAAGATCCTGCGGGCCACCCAGATTATCCGGGAGGAGCAGATCGCCACACCCATCCTCCTGGGGAATCCCCAGCAGATTCGGGAGCGGGCCGAGGCGCTCAATGTGGATCTGACCGGGGTGGAAATTGTGGACCAGATGAACTGGGATCGGAGCGACGAGTATGTGAAGGAATACTACCGGCTCCGGCAGCGGAAAGGGGTCAACCTCTACGAGGCGGAACGTGATATGCGCCGGCGGAATTATTTCGGCGCCATGATGGTCCACATGGGGGATGCGGACGGCCTGGTCTCCGGGGTCACCCGGCAGTATCCCGACACCCTGCGCCCGGCCCTGCGGATTATCCGGACCCGGGAGGACGTCAACCACGTGGCCGGCCTGTACGTGCTGGTCTTCGAGAACGATATCAAGTTCCTGGCGGACACCACCGTGAACATCGAAACCACCCCCGAGGTCCTGGCGGAAATCGCTCTGCTGACCGCCGAAGAAGCGAAAAAGTGGGACGTGGAGCCCCGGGTCGCCATGCTCTCCTTCTCCAACTTCGGCAGTGTGCCGCATCAGCTGGCCAGGAAAGTGGAGGAAGCCACCCGGTTGGTGAAACAGAAGGTGCCGACCCTGATGATCGATGGAGAAATGAATGCGGACCTGGCGGTGGAACCTTCCATTGTTCGGGAGAATTATCCCTTCTCCTCCCTGAAGGAGGCGGCCAACGTGCTCATCTGTCCGGATCTCCAGTCCGGGAACATCACCTATAAGCTGCTTCAGCGGCTGGGCGGCGCCGCGGCCATCGGCCCCATCCTCATGGGCATGAAGAAGCCGGTTCATCTTCTCCAGGTCGGCAGCAGCGAGGTCAACGACGTGGTGAACATGACCGCCATTGCCGTGGTCGACGCCCATCAGCCGGTACGGCGGTTGTAAAAGCGCGGGGCGGGAGGCCGTCTGTTTGTCGTGCCCCCTTCAGGGGGCATGCGCTCTGAAGAGCGCACTACCAACCGGGGAGCCCGGTGATGCCGGGTGCTTTTACCAAGCGGTCCGGAGTATCATCAAGCATCCCCAAACCATGGCGCTGCCAG